>SDBS01005319.1_pt1 | contig 12569 bp, 13 predicted proteins | sample 2277091 | NCBI WGS metagenome assembly SDBS01 (sample SAMN10404972, study PRJNA504765) | marine sediment metagenome | isolation source: marine sediment core GS10_PC15, 163 cmbsf | place: Arctic Ocean: Southern Knipovich Ridge | collected 2010 | reverse complement strand
GCCAGGTTGCGGGATTCGCATAGGCTTGATTGAGGGTATGGAGGACATTCTCATGAGCAAAATAATCATCGCCGCTGAGGATGACGAGGATTTCATGATCATGGCAGCTGTGTGCAGTGTTGTAGAGGTTAGCAAGTGCTCCATAATTAGCTGGGTTGTGGATGAGGGTGGCCCGCTTTTTAGTGTCGAGTTCGGTCAGTAGGTTTTGTGCTCTTTTTAGGGTGTCGTCATTAGAGAAGTCATCGATATAAATGAGGCGAAAATTCTCATAATTTTGCGAAAAGACGGAACGCAAGTTCTTTTCGATGTACGCGGAATTGTTATAGGAAGGAATGAGGATGACAAACGGTTTTTGCTCGACGACGGGAAAAGATTCAGCAATTGCTTCGTGTTTACGCAGTTTGCAGAAAGCCAAAGCCCCTGCGAGAACAAAAACTGTCGCTAAAATTAGTTTCATCAAGCAGATTTAATTGGTATTTTTTTCGATGATCCTTGTTTTGTTATAAAAAAAGTGACTTTGAGCACACCATTTTTACAAATGGCGTCGGGCTGTTTAGACTCGTCGATTTCTCCTGGAACGGCAATGCGATAAGAAAAAGTGCTCAAGGCTTTACGGTAGAATTTTTTCTTCTTATTTTCAGTTTCTTCTTTTTTTTCGGCTTTGATCCAGAGGATTCCCTTATCGTAGATCATGTCAATTTCGTCTGGATGGATTCCCGGGAGTGCAGCTTCGACATAGATGTGTTGGTCGTCTTCTGAAACACTCAAACCCGATGGGTTTGTAAACTCTTGCAGATCCCAGTCATCATCGACATTTTCAAACAAAGAAAAGGGATGACGTCTAGGAAAAGACCAAAAAGATCGGGGTTCCACTTTCTTATCTTTATCATCACTCATAGCTAAACCTCTTTTTAAAAAATATAACGTATCTGAAGGACTAAATCAAATGTTCTTTGATCTTTGCATCTAAGCTCTCGGAGAGTTCTGGATGGTATTTTTTGATCCAGCGACGGAGCTTCATCGTTTCATAAAGAAATGCTTTTTGGGCCTCCTGAGGATCTTTGAGAGATTCATTGAGGGAAAAGGAACCGAGGTCCAGTTCAATGGCATCAGATCCGATGAATCCAAAATTGCGTTTGCGCGCATCGTGATCCGCAATGCCAGCTTTGCTGCGAGAGGCGATGAGATCGACAAGGGATTCTAAGCGCCGTTTTGCAGCTTCAAATTCACGTGCCTCGATAAGAGCTGTGAGGGTAGAATAGGCGAGTGTCGCCCGTTTTTGGAGGACAAACTCTATCTCATCGAGATTAAGGGTATGGACGACTCCGATGGGATCAAAAAGGCGGATTTGGGAGCGGAGATGGTCGGTTTTTGTCAGGTGAAGATAGACAAGACCTGTTCCTTCTGAAAAGCGCTCATAAGCAATTTTGCAGCTTGTAAAGAGTTTCGAGAGCCGTTCGCGCCTTTTTTCGATGAGAGATTGGGGAAGAACGGGATCTATCCAGCTTTTTTGGCGCATATGGTGGTGCTTGAAGAATTTGAGGACGTAATCTCCGTCTTGGGAGACAAAGACGTAGCATTCGCCCCCGCTGTTCAAGAAGTGAAAGGGCTGCTGCAGAATTTCGCAGGCCTCATTCGTGGGCAGAGGCGTTTCCCATTGGGGATTTTGAGGAAGGCTAGAGTGGATTTTGTGGAGGCGGAATCCATGGGTTTGCTTGTGACAAAAGCGTTCTGCACAAATGAAAAGAATAGCAAAGAGGAAGAGACGAAATATGTTCATGCGCGTATCACTTGTTTGAGTTTTTGGTCTAGATAGTCATTGAGCTCAGGACGGTTTTTTGAAGCCCACTCTTTGAATTGACAAATTTCGTAAAAAACTTCTCTTTTTTGATAAAAATCTGTGGAGGTTGGGCTATTTTTAACCAAAGCTCCAATATCAATTTCGATCACTTGTCCTTTGGAAATCCCAATATTTCGATTAATTCTGGAGTCTTCATTTGTATACCCTTTTTTGATTCGACTCAATACGCAGTCGAAATACGCATCGATGATTTCAACGGCTTGATCTGAATGCTTATCTAAATATGGCAAGAGGAGTTCGGCTTTTCGCTGTAGCAAAAAGGGAGTGGTATTGAGATCAAAGGTGTAGCGCACTCCAATTTTATCATAGATTTCGACAGGGGGAAGGGTTTGATTTGTGGGGTTGAGATTTACATAAAAAACAGCGGTATTTTCAGAGAGATCTTCGCATGCAATTTTTGCACCTTGGAAAATTTTATCTATTCGCGCTTCTCTCTTTGAAATAGTCGCATCGCACCGCTTGCGAAGAGAGTTTGGCAGAGGAAGGGCTCTCAGGATTTTTGAACTGGGCCAAAGATGGTAGTGTTTGAAGACTTTCAAAACTGTTGTGTGATCTTCACTCTCGAACGCGTAGCACTGGACGCCGCTATCGAGGAAATAAAAGCGCTGGTTCAAAACATCGGGAAGGGGTTTTGAATTTTGGATTTCCCACTCGGGGCGAGAGGAGAAATCGGATTGGATTTTTTCAAGACGAAAGCCATTGGTTTGGGTGCGGATCAGCTTTTCTGCTGAGAAATAAAGGGCGACCAATAAGAGGAATTTAAAGAATATTTTCATCAATCAGGTGGGTCCTACACTCTTGGAGGTTTTCGGGATAGTGGCGTTTGATCCATCCGAGAAGCTGCAAGGTTGCACTCAAGGCAGCTTTTTGGTGGGGATTGGGGTGCGTAGAGACCGAGCGCAAAACGAAGGAGCCAATATCAAGCTCGATCGGTTGATTGTCAAGGAAACCGCAATTTTCTAAGATGTTTCCATCTTTGTTTTTAATTCCCAGCTCAGAGCGTGTGCGGATCAAATCGACAAGGCTATGCATCGATGCGATGGCCTCTTCGATCCGCTTTTCGCGAAAGAGGGAGTCGAGATGTTCATAAACAGGGGTCGCAAGCTTTTGCAAGACAAATTCGGTTTTATCGAGATTGATAGGATAGGCGATATGCAATTTGTCATGGATCACTGTTTCCCCCAAAAGTCGATCGGTTTTTTGCAGATGGGTATAGATCACTCCCGTTTGGCGGGGAAGCTTTTGAGAAGCAATTTTCACCGATTCAAAGAGGTGGAGCATCCGTTTTTCCCGTTTTTTCAAAAGGGAATGAGACGGGGGAAGAAATTGAGATAAAAAATCTGTTGAAAAGCCCATGTGATGATGTTTAAACAATTTCAATACGGTTTGATGATCTTTTCCAATAAACACATAAAATTGTACCCCACTTCCCAAAAAATAAAAAGGCTGATCCAGCACTGCGGGGCATGTCGAAATCTCTTCAACAAAAGGGTAGGAATAATTTGAGGTGGCTTTACTCAAACGAAATCCCTCTGTTTGCGAGCGGCAAAATCGCTCGACTCCGACCAGAAGGGCGAGAGCTAAAAGAATTTTATAAATTTTCGATCGCATCATAGAGGTGGGGTAAAAATTCAGGATGGTGCTTCTCGAGCCAATGTTTCAAGCTCAACGTGATTTTTGTGATTTCTTCTTTATGGCTTTGGGAATCTTTCAAGGTGGGGTCTAGTGAAAATGGTCCGATATCGACCTGGACGGCACGCCCTTCTAAAAATCCAAAATTGGTCCGAATCAGCGGATCGCGATCGTTAATTCCCAAGGACATTTTCTTTTGCATCAAAGTGACGAGGGATTGAATGGCGCTTTGCGCTTGGTCAGCTGAGCATGTATCGAGATAGGGGTAGGCCATCGTCGCCTTTTTTTGGAGAACAAAGGCTGTTTTGGCAAGGTCGATTTTGTGAGAGATGTGCAAAGGGTCGACGAGTGTCACCAGTGGACATTCTGTGCATGGCTTTGGATGAAAAAACAAAAGGCCCGTTTCCTCTTTTAAGCTTTCAAAGGCCACTTCATAGCTGGCAAAGGAAAGGGCCCACTTTTTTTGATTATAGGCAATTTTGTGGTGGAAGAAATGACGCAAAGGGGTGCTTTGGAGCCAAAACAGGCGATTTTGATACCGGTTATTGAAGAGCTTGAGGACGGTTTGTCCATCCTCTGAGAGAAAAGCAAAGCATTGGAGACCCCGTCCCAAGTAGTGAAATTTCTGATCGAGAAGCGCTCTTTGATCAGATGTGAGGGAGGGGGAGCGTTGATGCGCGAGACAGGTGGTGTTGTGCTTGAGTTTAGAGAGGCGAAATCCTTTTGTCTGATGGTGACAAAACCTAGCAACTGCCCAAATACTCAGAGTTAAAACGAGAAGAAACATTCCCTTTCTAATCATGTATCCTCTCTTGCAGATAGGTGTGTAGATGCTCGGAGAGCTCTGGTGACATGCTCGAAAGATAGTCATCGAGTCGTTTTGTGATTTTGAAAAGATCCGCTTGTTGGATTTTAGGATCGGTACGTCGGGGATCGGGTCTTAAACGGCCCACATCAATGAGGATGGCTCGGTTGTCGATGAACCCAAAGTTCCGGTGGATCTTGGCATCTTCGTCGTAGATTCCTTTTTCACAGCGGGTCAAAATGAGATTGCAGACCGATTCGATGGCGCTTTTGGCCAGAGGAATATCATGGGCCTCGATAAGCTCAGATAAGTGAGGGAGGGCCAAAGATGCTCGTTTTTGGACGATAAACCCCACTTGATCGAGAGGGACGCGATGTGTGATGTTGAGCTTGTCGATAATGCGCGCAGATTTCTTCAGATCGGTTGTTTGATTGAGATGAACGTAGAGAAGGCCCGTCTCCTCTTCGAGCTGTTCGATGGCAAGTTTGTAGCTGCGGTAATCCCGCTGAAGTTTTTTCAAGCGCCGGGCCCGCTGTTTTTCCCGTTTTGCCGCCCATTTGGCAGGAAGAGGGAGGTATTCTACAAGAAAGGGAAGACGCCTTTGATGATGTTTAAAAAACTTGAGAACATAATTTCCATCTTCAGAGAGAAATACATAGCATTGCCCTCCGGCACTGAAATAGGAAAATGATTGATTGAAGATTTCGGGGAGAGGAGGGTTGGCAACTTCCCAGTCGGAATTGTAGGCCAAATGAGACTGGATATTGGGAATTGTGAAGCCGGCGGTTTTGCTGCGGCAAAATTTGGGAATATAATGGATCGCAAGAGCGAGAAGGAGGAGCTGGCTGATCCTTTTAATCACAGAAGCGTCTCCTGAAGATATTGGTGAAAGGCGGGAAGAAGATAGGGATGATGAATTTCGATCCACTCTTCAAAAGGAGCTGTGATGCGCAAGAGTTCTTCATTGTGCCTTTCTGGGGTTTTCATCTCTTCATTTTTGACAAAACGGCCCACATCGATTTTGACCGCTTTGTCTTCGATGAATCCGCAGTTGGTCCGGATATTGGGATCTCGGTCGCGATACCCTTTTTTCGCCCGGGTGCTGATCAGTGAAAAAACTTGGAGGAGAGCCTCTTTGGCAGCTTTTTGATTTCCCATTTCCATGAGACTGTCGATCCGATCGTAAACCATCTCAGCTCGCTTTTGAACGACGAAGTCAAAGTGGTCGAGATCGATGGGATGCACGATTCCCAAACGATCGGTGATGAGGAGAGTTTTGCTTAGATGGGTTGTCGGATTGAGATGTGAATAGAGAATACCTGTCTCGTCTCTCAGCTCTTCGGATGCCACCTTGTAGCTGAAAAAGTCGCGTGCGAATTTGTCGCTCCGCTTCCAGTTGCGCTTGAAACGATAACGATGGAGTATTTTGGGCAGCGGAAGATGGTTGAGAAGCCAAGAGGGGCGGAAGAGGCGTTGTTTGAAGAATTTCACGACATATTTTCCATCCGCACTGAAAAAGGCGTAAGCTTGTCCTCCACGGCCGAAATACGTGTAGGGTTGGCTTAAAGCTGTGTCGAGTTCTGCGGATTCTTCTATTTGCGTTTCATAAAGGGTGTTGTGAGGGCGTGTGGAAGAGATGGCTAAAATCGTGAACGTATCGGTTTTTTTTTGGCAGAAGCGAGAGGTGAAAATCAGAGCACTGACCACTACAGAAAGCCTGATGAGGAAATTAAAGTGCTTCATGAAAAACCTCCTCATAAAGAGTATGAAAACCTTCTGAAAGGGCCGGATGGTGTGCATTGATCCAATGTTGCAAATCCTCCTTGGAGGAAGCGATTTTTCCCATTGTGGGAGTATCTGAAAAAGAAAAACGCCCCGCATCGATCTGAACAGCGTGATTTTGGCAAAATCCAAAGTTTTTGCTTAAATTGGGATCTTGATCTTCGATCTTTTTCTCGATCCGCTTTTGAATGAGAGCAAAAAGCGAAGCGATCGCAACATGTGCTTCTGCTATTTGCCCAGCATGCATTAGCTGATCGAGTCTGTCTTTGACCAAAGTGACCCTCTCTTGAATGATAAATGGGTAACAATTGGCATTCATTTTATGCGCAATTCCCAGTTTGTCAATGATCGTCAAAGGAACTGATAGGGGAGTTTGCCCATCGAGATGTGTGGCGATGAGGCCCGTTTCTTCTTTGAGATGCTCTTGAGCGATCGAAAAGCTTTGAAGAGTTTCGAAAAGCTCTTTTTCTTGCACTTGGATTTTCTTTTGGATAGATGAAAGAGGCAACAGGCGATGTAAGAGTTGCAAATTGGCAAGACGCGAGCTGCGAAAGAATTTGAGGATGTAGCGACCATCGTCAGAGGCAAAGACATACGATTGGCCTCCTTTAGTGAGATAGCGATAGGGTGTTTGTAAAAGATTTGGATCGACCTCAGAACCTCCTTTTTCGAGAAGAGTCTGTGAGATTTTTGCCAGAGTAAATCCATCGGTCTGTTTGTGACAAAATTTTCCGATGGCAAAAAGAGCAAGGAGTAAAAGAACGCAGCGTTTCATCGAACTTCCCTCCGCAAATGCTCTGCGAGCTGGGGCGCTTTTTCATCGAGCCACACGCAGAGTCTGTCCGTGATCCGGATTAGGCTATCGGAGTCATTCTGGCTCGATTCTTGTTTAAAGCGACCAATGTCAAATTGAATAGCTTGATCGCCAATAAATCCAAAGTTGGTTTTCAAGTCGGGATCCTTGTCGAAAATCCCCTTGTCATGGCGTACTCGGAGCAATTGGACCAGATTTGTAAGCCCTTTTTCTGCTGATTGAAAATCTCCCCGTTCTATCCATTCTTCAAGAGTGGAGTAGACGAGGTTGGCTTTTTTTTGCAGAAGGAATTCCACCTTGTCCAGATCGACAAAAAGGCGAACTCCAATTTTGTCGTAGAGCTCCACCTTTTTTTTCAAATGAGCGGTTTTGTTCAAATGCACATACAAAAGGCCGGTTTCTTCGGGAAGATGATCGTAGGCAATTTTGTAGCTTGAAAAATCTTTAACCCGTTTAAGTTTCCGTTTTTCAAGCGTTCGGGAAATGCGGGGAAAGACAAAGGCAAGACATTGAAGAGGGTGTTTTGTCCGGTGATGGCGGTAAAATTTGAGAATAGCGGTTTGATCTTCTGAGACAAAGGCAAAAACCTGGGCTCCGTGTCCCAAATAGTGAAAGGGTTGATCACAAATCGTGCCCAGATCACCACTTGTTTTCCATTCTTCGTGAAAAGACAAATCCGAATGGATTTTGCTCAAGGAAAACCCATCTGTTTGGGTGAGACAAAAATGGCGGATGAGGATAAGTCCCGCGCAGAGGAGAAAAATTTTCTTTATTATCGAATTATGTGCCATTCATGCTAAACTATACGCGTGTCTGCCGTATCAAATCAACAATCCTACGTAGAAATTAAGCCCTTGCCCCTTCCCAATGAAGGGTTTCCAAGGTTACATAAACTCTTTGCTCGCACGGCCCTGTCGATTGCAATTACGGGGGCTTGCATCACGCTTGGATTTGGCGCTAGCTTGTCGAATCTGAATATTTCTATTTTTGCTGGAACAGTGTGTGGAGGCATTGTGGGAATCATTGCTTCTATCGCCCTCTCCATTTTGATGCATATTCCATCCAAACTGTCCCAATACCGACTCGACACACTTAAACAAATCGAAGGGGCTTCTAAAAATCCAGAGGTTCTCAAAGCTATCAAAGAGTTAGAAAATTTTTTCTATTATCCCCTCCTTTCCTTTTCTCAGATGTTCCAGCATCATTATTTACAATATACTTTTACTACAATCTCGGCGCGATTGGATCGAGAAATGAAAGATGCATGTAAAGTTTGGGCCGAGTTTTTAAAAGGGCTACATAAGACAAAAGTAACCAATCCCGATGGGACAATTATCGAACTAGACATGGGACTTCAATTGGAGCGCCTTCAAGGGAAATCGGTTTCCGTCAAGATTGAACCCCTTAATTCCAATTGGAGTGGAACGAACCAAAAAGATTTAGAAGAAATCGAAAAATTGCAAAAACTCTGCTTTGGAAAATCGGAAATCTTTTCAAAGGCTCAGATGGAAAACCTCCTTAAAAATAACAAGGGGAAGTGTCTCCTAGCTAGAAGAGAAGGAACGGGAGACATTCTCGGATATATTTTGAGTTATGAGAAAGAAGGTGCGGTGCAGATTGCAGGACTTGGTCGCCACCCAGGGGCAACCCATTTAAATATAGGGGGTCAGCTGATCTGTGCACTCATTAGTCAACTAAAATCATCACAAGCGGTTCAAGTGTGTCTACGTCAAAGCAATCCAGCAGCGCGTATATTTGGCAAATATAGATTCGTGAAAGAAAAAGATCTTCCGAAATACTATTTGCAAGGCCCTGCGGAAGATGGAATTCTCCTCAATCTTGACTGGAAAAAGTACAATCAATTTATGTCACAGTGAATCTTAATTCACAGTGATCGTGCGGGTCACATCGTTGAAAAGTCCTGGGACAACTTCATTTTTTTCATTGATCAGCTGAAGCTGAATCGTGTGCTTCCCCGCTTCTAAACCATACACATAGTAGGGAACCCACGAGGTGAGACTCCGCTCGGTGTCTTTATCGATAGTAACTTTAACCTTGTACCCATCTCTTGAGAGCTGCACATTGGAGAGGTAAAAATCGAGCAAAATGGGCTTTTCTGAGCTATAGCGCAAAGTCTCGAGCGGTTCATTATAGGTCAAATAAGGATCATCTAGGTCGATATCGAGGTTGTCTTCTTCTCTGCCGATGTAAAAGATCGAAGCGTCATAGCATCCAGACCCTTTTAAACTCTCCCCAAAAGAGCGATCGGGAAACGCCCGGATCACATGCATCCCTTGCTTCAAGTTAAAGGGGACAGTCGTATTGAGAGTCATGTAGTAAAAGAGGTTATTTTGGTCCAGAGAATCGACGAAGGACTTGTAGATCTCAATCGGATGCTCATTATCAATGAAGACAAGCATGCTTTGTCCATGAGGATCATTATAGATCTCGTTTTTCCGATCAAAATCGCTTATGGTCCCTACAGGGAAGCCCACAAGGCGGATTTGAACCTTGACGGGGTTCGAGATAATTTGGTCTTCTTTGGGGAAGACAATCGTGGTTTCCACATTATTGGGTTCAGGAGTGGGCTTGACGGGGATAATCCGAATATTGGCATCTTCAGCAAATCCCATGCTCGCCACCAGTAATAGCAATATCGATAGAATTCTCATAATTCCCTCCTACATTTAATGTTTAGATAAATATTAATTAATTGTCCATTTTTTATTTGAAAAACAATTTAAATTAATGCCATAATTCAATTATGGATAAAGGAAGAGGAGAAGAGGAATTATCTGTCATGGAAGCGGTTGATAATCTTTCCAATATGGCAGAAATCGACTTAAAAGCAGTTCCTCTTGATATTGAGGAAGAAAAAATCAGTACAAAGGTCAACTGGCGTGATCCTCGTCAAGCTTTGAGAAACGAACCTCTTGTGAAAGAGACATTTAGGATTTTGCATCGCTATCTTCAGAATATGGTGCGTAGAGATCGTAATGCTATCAAAGACACTGAAACGCAAAAGGGGATCAACGCCATCATGCATTTGGCTCGCGAAGCTGTGATGAAAATGGACCGCTATGTTTCGTTATATCCCAAGCGTTATAAGCCGATTTCCAAGCTGAAAGAGTATACCGATCTAGAAAAGTACTATCGCCAGGAAATTTTAGGGCAGATACCACCTACAGAAGATGTCCCAGAGGATTTTGAAGAGGAATTCAAAGGGATTGAGGCAGAAAAAAGGGGAATTAATGATCTCGAGGGAGTTCGGCTAGATCAAAACTACGAGCTTTTTTTCATTAAAAATGAGAATGGCAAGCCCTATTTCAGCAGAAGCCTATTAAGGCATATCCGCTTGATGGGGAATATTGACGAAATGATCAGTAAAGTCGAAGGAGAAGACCCTCTTCTCTCGATACGCGAGTTTTACGATTCAGAGCTCTATGAAGGAGCGAGGGAAGTTTTACGCCTCGTTGCCCCCCATTTGGATGAGTTCTATAAAGAGGGAAAGAATAAGAAAGCACGGGCCGATGTTGTGATCCTCAATAAGGCCATCATGGCTCTTCGGATGGCTGCAAACCCCAAAAACCTCATTGAAAACCAGAGCTTTAAAAGTTGCCTGGAATATTACGCAGATTTCCACCGTTTTCTTCGCGATGTCGTAGATTCTCCAGAATTTGCTCAACGGCTTTTGATAGAAGAAGAGGAGCAGGACTACTTTTCTCATATCATCGTGAAAGTGACCCATGCGCTATGCTACTTTTTTTTCATGCGGATCGAGCCAAAGAAAGAAGGCCTCAAACTCATTCACAAGATCATTGAGCGGGGAGATGAGATTCGAGGACCTCAACTCATGGAAAAAGCTGATGAAAAAGAGCTGCAGATGTGGATGGATTTGCTCTCTGAGGATGAGAGTTTGCGCTTTTTGCTCGCTCATTATCCCAATGGGCCGATCATGCGCACTTTAGATGCCTTCCGGGAGGAAGAGGAATTTGAAGGATATGATCCTTTGGTCCATTTTAATTTTCCCTCTCAACTCTTTACCTTTTCCAGCAAAGATATTCACGTGACTGTCTTGCGCTTGCCTTGTCCTGTAAAGCAGCTTTACATTAATCAAGCAGAAATTGTGAAAGAGTTCACCGGCTTTTTATTGTTTCTACTCAAAGAGTTGAAGCCGGATAAGCATTTATATGTCAACTTGCAGAATCGGACCTCCTGGGAAGAGTTTGCCAGATGTATTGCCATTGAAAAATGCGAGAAACAAGCAGAGTACTATGAAGCTCTTTATCTCATGGGATTGGCAAAAAACTCGAGCTTTTTCCTGCAAAATGAAGAGTATGAGAGCGTCGGAGGCGCTCCTGTTTTCATGGAGCAATTTAAAGAACAAATCTTCAGTGGAGAAGCCTGTGGATTTTACCTCACAGAGAATATTAAACTAAAAAAGATCGAAAGCTTTATCGATGAGGCAATGAAAACCGTGCATAAGCTTTTTTTCGATGGAAAAACGACTTTGACCCGTCTAGACCGTTTGAGTTTTATCGAGATATTCTATCTGGTCTATGTGCTAAAAATCATCGACTGTGCTGAGATCACTTCCTTGAGTTTTACATGTAAGGACTCTATCGATACGGGGATGGCCCAAACGGCCCTATTTTTCAGTTTTTTACGCCTCGTTTCCTCCCCAGACCCATGGACAAAAGAAGAAAAAGACGAGCTTCTGTGGCTCCTATTTAGTCCAGCGCTTTTTGTTCGGGACCGAGCGATCAATCAAACCCGTTTCAAAAGAGCCGTCATGGCAGCTGAGACGATCCACCGCGCCTGCTTGAAAGATCACAAGGCCATCACCAAGGGTCTCAACAAGCTCTATAATAAACTCCAGTTTCCTTTGAAAATCATTCGGTAAGGGCCCTAATCCCTACATTTTCCAAATGCTTAAGGATTTTTTCCCTTGTGGCGGGATCAAAGTCATTCCTGTAGAATTTAAGGAAAATTTCTTGACGAAGAGCCGTTTCTGAAATATTGGGATTTTGCTCCTTAATGGCACGGGTCACTAAGTATCGGGAGGTTTCATACATAGAAATTCCCATTTTAACTCGTTCAGTAGGAGATTTCTTCTGCATCATTTCTATCATTTTTTTTTCCATCTCAGGACTTGTATCACGCATGAGCTTTTACCTTTTCATAAATGGCTTCAAGTTTCAATTCTTTGATCCATTTTTCAATATATTCTTGATCAAGATTATCAAGAGATGAAAAAAGATTTCGAACATCATTAAGTTGCATTTCTGAGATACTATCTTTGCTCCAAAAGAGTTTCGAAATAATGAGATCTTCTGGAGCGACGATCCAAACAGGAATATTTTCTAGTTTTATGCGTTTTCTTCTTTTGAACTCCCAAGCGCGATAAGTTTCCTCTTTTCGAACAATGAAATCTACTTTGAAAACGGATGCATTGGAAATAATATTGAACATTCCTTGACGCTCAATTGCATCAAAAATTGAATCTTTATCTACGTACAAATCATTTTGAAAAAGCTGACACAAAGTATCGATATCAGGCTTTTGGATTTCAATTATAACATCACGATCACGCGTCATCCGGGTCACTGCATAAACTTCAGCCTCACCACAGCGTGTTACCATGTAGGAAATCTCAGCTAGTTCGAGCCTGCGCC
>SDBS01005318.1_pt1 | contig 12571 bp, 9 predicted proteins | sample 2277091 | NCBI WGS metagenome assembly SDBS01 (sample SAMN10404972, study PRJNA504765) | marine sediment metagenome | isolation source: marine sediment core GS10_PC15, 163 cmbsf | place: Arctic Ocean: Southern Knipovich Ridge | collected 2010 | reverse complement strand
ATTTGCTAAAATTTGTGAATAGAGCAGTTTCTAACATTATTGAATATCCTTTGCATGAAATTAAAGAATGGAAAGTTGAAGAATCTTTTAAAATGATTCATCCGGATGATTTAATGTACGTAAAAGAAAGAATTGCAGAGCGGGAAGAAGGAAACTATGAAAAAATACACAAATATGAGTGTAGGATAATTACAAAATTAGGCAAATTGAAATGGGTAGAAATAATGACTAGGGGTTTAAAATACTTAGGAAAGCATGCTATAGCAGTAACAATGATAGATATCACATCTCAGAAGGAAGGAGAGGAAGAATTAAAAGAAATAAGTAAATTAAAGTCAGAACTTCTAAGTCGAACTTCCCACGAATTGAAAACACCATTAGTTTCTATAAAAGGCTATGTAGATTTATTATTGCAGGTACACTATGAAAATCTTGACTTTTATACTATATCAATGTTGCATGAGATACGACAGGGATGTTCCCGGTTAGAATCTTTAATAAAGGATCTTTTAGAAACATCCCAATTAGAAACTGGAGCGATTATGTTACATAAAGAAAGTGAAAATTTATCCTTTTTAATTAAATTTTGTTTAAAAGAATTACAGGGTTTAGCTAACATCAGACATCACAAAATCTTTCTAAATATTGAAGAGAATATGATCACGATGTTTGAGAAAGAACGAATCTATGAAGTTATAGTTAACTTAGTAAGTAATGCTATAAAATATACACCACCCAAAGGGGTAATAAAGATTGGTTCTGAAGTAAAGAACAACAGTTATATAATTTCTATTAAAGATAACGGAATTGGTTTATCAGAAAAAGATAAACAAAAAATTTTTAAAAAGTTTGGAAAAATTGAACGATATGGAAAGGGTTTAGATGTTGTCTCTGAAGGATCTGGTTTAGGTTTATATATCTCAAAAGGAATGATAGAATTGCATGAAGGAGATATATGGGTCGAATCTAAGGGGAATGAGAAAGGTTCCACTTTTTACTTCTCTTTGCCTATAATAAATGATTGAATTATTATAACTTAGTTATATATTTTTTGTATAAATTTAATCTCACTTACAAATTTTGATACTTTTCTTCTTTTTCTATTTAAAAGAATTCAAATATACGAACTTTTAATAATGATATATATTAGAAAATTGATTTTTATTAAAAAAAAAAATCACTTTTTGATACATAAAAAGGTGCATAACTATTACATATGGTGTTGATAAAAAGAAATTACAAGCGTTATTTAAATGGTATATGCAAGTAGTTGGTGAATATTTGATATCTGTTCTCGTAGTAGGACGGGATGGCCTAGTAGTTGATATATTCACTAGGGATTCTGAAAAAATGGAAGAAAAAAAATTCGTTGGAGCATTTAGTTCTTTAGTTGAGGTAATTCTTAAAAAATTAACATCAGATTTTGATCTTGGCACTTTTGGAGCAGGAACATTTGATACTGACAAATATCGTTTTATATTTTGTGAGTCTGGTTCTGATCATGTCTTAATAACCATATTGGAACCAAGATCATTTGTTGATGATATTTTTCCTTATACATTTGTTGCCGCAGATAAGGTGGCAAGAATAATGGACGGTGAGTTACCAGTGAGCCCAGTAATCCCTAAAATACGAAGAGATACAGAAATAGAGAGGTTAAAACAAAAACTAGATTACTATCAAAATACATCTTATTCACCGGATTATGTATATAAATTATCTCTCATAGGAGATGGAGGCGTTGGTAAGACAAGTATGGCCCAGCGTTATGTCCATGGTGTTTTTCAGGCAGACTATAAAGCAACTATTGGCACATTTATTTCAAAAAAGCAGTGCGATTTTGAAAAATTAAATACATCAGTGAAATTTATAATCTGGGATTTAGCAGGTCAAGATCAGTTTCAACGCTTATGGCCGGATTATTTAACCGATACACGGGCAGGAATTATTGTATTCGACGTTACTAATAGGAAATCCTTCGAAAATGTTAAAAAATGGTATGATATAATTACAAAGGTAGCCGATCCAAACGTTCATTTAATCCTTGTAGGAAATAAGAGTGATTTACAAGAGTCAAGAGAAGTTTCATCAGAGGAAGGAGCGGCATTAGCAAAAGAATTAAAAATCTATTACATGGAAACCTCAGTTAAAACAAATGAAAATATTGATGAGGTATTTGAATCAATAGCCTTGAAGATTATCAATCAAAATGTCGATGTAGTACAAGAAACTATAGGAAATAAAGCAATAGAAGAACATTATAAATATATTATTTCAGCTTCACAAATAAGGCTTTTAAGTAACTATTTTACCAAACAATTGGATTTTTGTATCGGTAAAAGTGATACGGAAAATATAATTAAATATTTAGATACTTTAAAAGTAGTAGAAAAAAATAGACTTTAAATCTAAGAGTTATTTAGTTGATTTAATATATATAGCAGGTTTAAAAGGGGTAGCTTTAATAGATCTTAGCTGAGGATCAAAATCAGAATTAATAATTATTTTATTTGACACCCTAGTTTCGATATAATTCATATATTCATTTATTAAAATATATTCATCTATTTGGGAGAGCTTACTTTCCCAGATTCTATCTTTAATTTGATTTTTTATATAGGAAATTGTTTGCTTATTTTTTACAATTTCTCTTTTATTTTCTAATTCATTCATAATGCTCTTAAAATTACCTTTTTTCATATGGATTATGTTTTGTAAATCATATTTCCATTTAGGAGCAATATAAATGTATACTACTTTTATTCGCGTGGATTTAATTATTTTTTTTATATTTAATATATCTTCTACTAAACTTGTTATATATGCAAATTCTTCCTCTAAATCATCCCTTACTTGTTCTTCTTTTATATTTAAGAGCTGTATTGTTGATATAAACTCGGTATTTCCTATTCTTTCCCATAATTCCTCACATAAATGAGGGATTGTAAACGAAAGTAATTGGATCCAGGTGGGGAAGAGAATTTGAATAACTCCTAATTTATCCTTCTCATTACGTGATATGCGAAAAAAATCCTGTAGTTGATTGAAAGTTTCATAGAAAGATACTTGTAGATATCTCCTTATATTTACTCCTTCTAAAGACTTTTCAGCTTCAACAAACTTCTTAGTAATCAGTGATATTATTACCTGTGAATATTTAAACTTTATATTTTCATATTTTACTTGTTCAACTTTTAAGCATTCAATTTTATCTTCCATAAATCTCAAGAATTTAAGTATGTGGTTTCTTACTGCCTCAATTTCTTTTCTTCTGAAATCCATGTACGCGCTGAAATCAGCATTCTGTGAAATGTAAAATCTAAATAAATCAGCACCATAGGTTTTTAGAATCTCTGATAGAGAAATCACATTTCCCTTTGATTTACCCATTTTCTCTCCTTCAATAATTACGGGCTCAATTAAAGAGATTAATTTTGGCCATTTCTCCTCTGGAAAAATAGCTACATGATGAAAAATATAAAAACTTAAGTGGTTTGATATATGCATTATTGCTGTATGACGATGATCAACAGGGTACCAATATAAAAACTCACTTTGCATTTCATTAAGGGTTTTTACATCAACACCCATATTATTTGATAACTCATTTACATCCCCTTTTTCTAAGTAAACATAATCGAAAAACTCCGGTGTCAATTGTTCAGGCTTGATTTGATTTTCTTTTATTTTATGTGAAATTGTATAGAATGCCATATAGATTGTCGAATCACTGAGAGATTCTATTATCCACTCTCTATCAAAAGGGAGTTTCGTACCAATCCCCCTTTTACGAGCACAAGGTCTTTTTTCTAACCAGTTAAAAATATTTTCAAAGTATAATCTATATTTTTTTGGTATTATTTTCATTTTTCCCAAGCATTTAAAGGCGTCCTTTTTCCAATCTCCTGCTTGAAAATTAAGAAACCATTGATCTTTAAGTATAGCAACAATTACTTCTGTTCCACATCTACATTTAAGGTTTTTAGTAACTGGGAGATATAATTTGTCTGCTCTATTTTCTTTAATCAAGTCATTTGCTACTTGTTTTGCGGCATCATTAACTTTCATTCCGGTATATTTACCGCAGTTATCATTAAGTACACCATTATAATATTCGTTTTTATAATTATCATTAGTTGCTTGATCAAGCTCTTCTTTGGCTTGCTGTGAATCAACTTTATGTTTTTCGCAGTAAATTTTTGCGGGAAAATCTGTGAATCCTTTTAAATCTATGATCAGTAGAGGTTCTATTAGTCCTATTTCTTCTTCATCTAAATTAAATCTCTTAATCAATTGTTTATTCTTTTGTAAATCAATTAAAGCTATATAATCATAAGGGGCATGAGCAGGGACTGAGTATACAACTCCCGTTGCCGTAGCGGTATCAACAAAATTACCTGGTAAAATAGGAATTTCTTTTATTCCATAAACATCTAATACCATTTTTCCAATAATATCTTCTCCTTTAATTTCATCCAAAATTTTAATATATTTACCTTGGTTTTCTAAGAGTGTTTTTGATTCTTTGGAAATATACCAGATCTCATTGTTTATACAACTCCTTATATACTTACCATCAGGGTTGATCCAGATATTTGTAACACCATAAATTGTTTCTGGTCTTAAAGTAGAAGCCACCAGAAATCCATCTTCAAAAGGGAATTTAATACAAACATATTCGTTAATACTTAGATCTAATTCATCTCCACTCGAGATATCATCTTCTCCTACGGCATTATTATCTTGAGGACAATATAATATCGGATATTCTCCTTTTTCAATGTAACCTCTCTCTTTTAAGTGTAGATATTGCCATTCAATGAATTTATTATATATTAAATCTCCCGTCGTGAACTCTCTTCTCCAATCTAAACTCATTCCTATTGAGTTAAAATCAGTTTTCATTGTTTTAGAAAAATAATTTACAATATTCCAGGGTTTTTTGAATGTTTCTACAATTATCTCAATTTCTTTCGGATCGTTGGTATGTAATGATACGTATTCCCTCATTCTTTCAATGATTTCTTTATCATTACGGTTTATTGAAGAAGAGATTGCTAAAACAGGAGTCCCAGTTATATGAAATGCCATGGGATAAAGCACATTATATCCTTTTGCTCGATAGTACCTTGCAAATATATCACCATTTACAAAACTCCTTCCATGACCAATATGGGAAGGTCCAGAAGCATATGGATATGGGGATGTTATAAATTTTTTAATCTTATTTAGATCTGGATTTGCTTCGAATATTTTAGCTTGTTTCCATTTATCTTGCCATATTTTTTCGATTTCAATTGGATTATACATTTGCTTAACCTTTTTATGGTTTTTTATTCAATTTTCTATTGATTTGATCATTGGTTTATGTAAATACAATTCTGTAGTCTTTTTCAGTTAATGTCGCCAGAAAAGTAAACAAATTTGTGGTAAATTAGAAGAAAAAGAGTTTTGAATTTGTTTTGCTCATAATGATAATGATAATAATAATAATATAACGGGGAGTGAATTAACAAGGGCTATTCTATCCTTCCCAAATATCTTTACTGCACTTTTCTTCATATTCATTGCTCTAGAATTTAAATATTTTTTAATATTAAAATAATTTTAGGTGTAAGGTGTTAGATAAAAAATATAATACTATTGGATTAAATTAGCCCTTAATGGTAATTTTCCTATTTTAAAATAAAGGAAAAATGGTTAAATTTAATTCCAAATTTTGAATGATAATGATTATGATAATATGATATTTAATTTACTTGGAATTAGGGATAAATCTTGAAAAACGATACTAAAAGTTTGCCATTCAAACAAAACAAAAATCTGTGGTACACAACTTTAGATGCTATTAGCGAAGCTATCTTTCTAATTGATTTAGATCATAAGATTCTTCATTGTAATAAAGCAACACTCACCCTTTTGGGAAAATCCAAATATAATGAAGTAATCGGTCATTCTTGTTGCGAAGTTATACATAGAAAAACAGAACCAGTAGAATGGTGTCCTGTTAAGATTATGCGGGAATCTGCTCGTAGTGAGGTTATTGTAAAAAAACTTTTGGGGAGGTGGGTCGAGATCTCAGCAGATCCTGTTTTTGATGATGAAGGAAATATTAGTGGGGCAGTCCACATCATCACTGATATAACAAATCGAAAGCGTATCGAAGATACATTAAGAGATTCAGAAGAGAAATACAGATTAATCTCAGAAAATTCTGATGACTTAATTGCCGTTTATAGCGAAGATGGAAAAATGGAGTATCTCAATGCTGAAACACATGCTAGAATTTTAGGGTATAATCCAGAAGATTTTCGTGATAAATCTTTTAGGGACACATTGGTTCACGAAGATGATAAAGTAATTGCTGCTAATTCTTTCGAAGAGGGGATAGAAAAAGGAGAATACTATTATCAATTTAGATTAAAACATCAACTCGGGAATTACATTTTTTTTGAAGTGACAGGAAAGAGATTTATCGATAATTATGGAGAAAGTAAGTTCCTTTGCGTTTCAAGAAATATTAATGAGAAAAAATTAGCAGAATATAAAATTAAAGAATCTGAAGAAAACTTTAGAACTATTGCTGAACAAGCATTTATGGGAATTTTAATACTTCAAGATAATAAAGTTGCCTATGTGAATAATACTTTACTTCAAATTTTTGAATATACTTATGAGGAAGTGAACACATGGACAAAGGATGATCTTGCTAAAAAAGTCTATCCTGACGACTTACGCAATTTGAGAGAATATCGTCAGAGATTACGAGCACATGATCCTACGATCAAATCATTTTTTTCTCACCGTGTTTTCACAAGATCAAGTAAAATAAAGTGGATTGATCAATTCTCAAGATATATTGTTTATAAAGGAAAATCAGCAGAATTGATTACTATTATGGATGTTACAGAAAAAAAAGAAGCTGAAAGAGAATTAGTAAAATTAACTAATTTAAAATCTGAGCTCTTAAGAAGAACATCACATGAATTGAAAACTCCCTTAGTCTCTATAAAAGGTTTTTCTGATCTACTATTAAATGTTCATAGGGATAAATTAGATGACTACGTTTTAGCAACAATTCATGAAATTAAACTTGGATGCGAAAGACTTGAGAGTCTCATACAAGATATTCTAAAGACATCTAAATTAGAATTGGGAGCAGTTGAGTTGAAAAAAACAAAAGGAGATTTATCATTCCTAATAAAATTGAGTATAAGAGAATCACAAGGATTAATAAAACTGAGGAATCACACGATTAACCTGAATATTCACGATAAACTAATAATAAACTTTGAACAAGAACAGATTCATCAAGTAATTAGCAATTTAATAAATAACGCAATAAAATATACTCCCCCTGACGGTACTATTGATATCAAATCAGAAATTATTAATAACACTCTTGAAATTTCAATTAAAGATAATGGAATTGGGATAACCAGAGAAGAAAAAGAAAATTTGTTTACTCAATTTGGAAAAATTGAGCGTTATGGACAGGGACTAGATATAATCGCTGATGGTTCTGGTTTAGGATTATATATTTCAAAAAAAATTGTCGAATTACATGGGGGAAAGATTTGGGTGGATTCTGATGGTAGAAATAAGGGTTCCACTTTTCATTTTACTCTCCCCACTATCAAAGAATCAGATATTTAATTATATTTTTCTAAAAATTTTAATTTTACCAATTTTATATTTATAAATTAGGGAAAATGGCATTATCAATTATTAAAAAAACAATTGAAATTTTAAAATCGGGAGATTTTCTTGAATTAGAGAGAATATTTCTTCTAATTATGGAAGATAGTAATTCCTACTTAACAGAATTGGATTTAAACCAGAAGCTTAGAGAACAACTTGAGTTAAACTATTATAAACGATTAAATAAGTTTCTTGAATTAGAACATTTTAATACAATTTTCACAAAATTGGGAAATTTTAAGAGATTATTAGATTTTTCTGATAAATTAGATATTTTTATTGACATAAATAAAATTCCAAAACGATTTGAATTCATCGCAAGAGTTTTTGAATTGGGGATTCAAGGAGGCCAGATTGGAGAAATTTTTAATGTTATTAGATTTTTTAACGATATTGGTTTAATGGAAAGAGATCTTTCTAAAAAGGATTTAGAATTTATTGAAAAAATAAAAATAGACAAATTGTTAATAGCAAACTTAGGAGATATCTTCGAAAAAGTAACGGATTCTTTAATATTTTATACTTTTAAATCGATGATTGATAATATGTACAACTCAATTATTCTTGGTCCTTATTCTTCCGAAGTATGGGAAAGTGGTGTAAGCCCCTTTTATGATAAGGATAGTTTCCTTGGAATTTTAGACTTATATCCTATGTATGGTCTAAGAGTTGAGAAATTGGGAACTATAGAGGATTATCTTAATCGTTTTCAGAAGTATGGGGATAGCACAGAAATGAACGAAATTGATACTGATCTTAAATTAATAAAATACCATTTTAGGAAGAGAACCCACATTATTTCATTGAGTACTATAGAAAAAAATAAGAACAAAATACTCACAAATAGGGAACACTACAATTTTTACAATTTATCAATGGTGTTGCTAGGAGGATTGGGTCCCGAAGGACATGGTTTTACATATTCAACACCCAGGGGTGAGGTGGTAGAAATATGTAGTGACCGAAAAGAGAATGAGGCTATTATAATAAAGTATAAAGAATTCTTAAAAAGACAATTTTTGGTTAAACTTAGAACGGAAATGACAAAAAAACAAATAAATGCTAAAGAAGTTTCTAGAATTATGGATTTCCTCTCATCTAGTATAAAACCAGATGAATTAATTAATTATTTCAAAAAAAATTTAATATTAAAAAAAGTAGCTAGATTTCTAGATGAATTAAAAGATCAGACTGACTTTAAAAAAGCAAAGCATCTAGAATTAATAGATAAAATTGAAAGGGCAATTACTATCATTTTAAGACCAATAGATTTGATCGATCAATTTAGATGCCGAATGGAATTAATCGAGGATGGTAAGTTAGATTCTGAAGATATTGCAAAGTTAACCAGCTTAAAAGGCAAGTCCCATTATGATGTGTTAAGAGAGAGATTTTTTTTCCAGAATCAAATTGAATGGTTTTTCAAATTATATTCTGATGAGATATTAGAACATAGAAAACAACGAGTAAGACAAAAAAAATAAGAAAATAAACATAAAGAAATTTATTTTGGGTGGTTTAGTTCCATTTGTTTTACTTCTTTAGAGACTTTTTTAAATCCTTTTATTAGTTTCATTATTGAAAATCCTCTGAAAGAATCACCATTGTCTTTACAAGTTGGTACTACGTAAGGAATTATAGAACTAACATCCATAATGAAATTAAATCAGAAATAGATAACATTTCTATTAAAATTTCAATTAAAGATACTGGAATTGGAATAACCAGAGAGGAAAAAGAAAATTTGTTTACTCAATTTGGAAAAATTGAACGTTATGGACAAGGATTAGATATTATCTCTGAGGGTTCAGGATTAGGATTATACATTTCGCAGAAAATTGTCGAATTACACGGTGGTGAAATTTGGGTGGATTCTGAGGGTAGAAATAAAGGTTCCACTTTTTCCTTTACTCTCCCTCTTATTGAAGAATCTGAGATTTAATGCTAAATTTCAAAAGATTTTAATTTTAAAAATATTATATTTATAAGTTAGAGAGAAATGACTTCTGGAATTATAGAAAAAGTAGTGGAATCATTAAAATCAGGAGTTTTTCTTAATATAGAAAGGTCCATGCTCCTTCTCATGGAAGACCATTATACGTACTTATCAGAACTTGAATCTAATAAGAAACATAGAGATAGGATTGAAAAAATTTACTATAAACAACTAAAAACGTTTCTTGAAAGGGGACAACTTGGAAATTTTAAGAAGTTATTAAATTACTCTGATAAATTAGATATATTTATTGACATCGAAAAAATTCCCAACCGATTTGAATTCCTCTCTAAGGTCCATTTAAACGGGATTACAACAGGTAATATAAGAGATATATTTGATGTTATAAGATTTTTTAACGATACTGGTTTAATTGAAAGAGATCTTTCTACAAAGGATTTGGAATTTATTGAAAAAATTAAAAAAGATAAATTGTTAGTGGCGAATTTAAAGGATATTTTCAATAGAGTGACGAATTCTTTAGTATATTACACATTTAAATCGATGACTGATAACATGTTTAAATTAATATTATATGGCCCTTATTCTTCTGAGTCGTCGGAAAATGATGTTAGCTTTTTTTATAATAAAGAGAATCTCCTTAGATATTTAGATCTATATCCTATGTATGGTCTAAGAGTTGAGAATTTAGGAACTATAGAAGATTATATTCATAGTTTTCAAGAATATGGGAATAACACAGAGGATAATGTAATTGATAATGATCTCAATTTAATCAAATACCATTTTAGGAAAAGAACTCATATAGTCTCATTGAAAAATATAGAGAAAAATAGAGACAAAATTCTTACGAATAGAAAACACTACAATTTTTATAATTTATCGATGGTATTGTTGGGAGGATTGGGACCTCAAGGCCATGGATTTACATATTCAACTCCCAGAGGTGAAGTAATAGAAATATGTAGTGATCGTAAAGAGAATGAGGCAATAATTATAAGGTATAAAGAATTCTTAAAACGACAATTTTTAGTAAAGCTTAGAACTGAAATGACAAATGAACAAGTAAAAGTTGAAGAAATTAATAGAATTATGGATTTTCTCTCATCTAGCATAAAACCAGATGAATTAATTAATTATTTCAAAAAAAACTTAATAATAAAGCAAATAACACAATTTTTAGATGAGTTGAAAGATCATTCTGACTTTCAAGAAACAAAACTTCAAGATTTAATCGATAAAATTGAAAAGGCAATTAATATCATTTTAAGACCTATAGATTTGATCGATCAGTTCAGATGTCGGATGGAATTAATCGAGGATGGTAAGTTAGATTCTGAAGATATTGCAAAGTTAACCAGCTTAAAAGATAAATCTCATTATGATGTGTTAAGAGAGAGATTTTTTTTCCAAAATCAAATTGAATGGTTTTACAAATTATATTCTGATGAGATATTAGAACATAGAAGACAACGAGAAAGGCAAAAAAAATAAAATTAATAATATTTAAGAATCTATCTTTAGTTTTCTTTTTCCATTAGTTTTAGCTCTTTTGAAACTCTTTTAAACCCTTTTATTAGTTTCATGATTGAAAATCCCCTGAAAGAATCACCATTGTCTTTACAAGTAGGTAAAACGTACGGAATTACAGTACTTGAACTTTTTTCTACATCCGTCATTACATGCTTTCTAACTACTTCAAATTCACGCTCGTAGGTTTCCTTGTCCTTCCAAGCTTCAATTATTTGAGCACCTTTGCTAAGATTCGTATCCACCATACCTGGATTGAAGATATTTATTTTAATATCATTTTCATTTTCTTCTAATTCCTTTGCTAAGCACTTAGAAAAAGCTACGACACCACCTTTAGATGCCGAGTAAAGTGTCATATGTTCTACAGGTCTATCAGCACCTCCTCCAGATAGAGTAACTATTCTTCCATATCCTTGTTTGATCATTTGTGGTAATGCTGCTGCGACTGAGTTAATTATTCCTATTAAATTAGTTTCGATCATAGATTTTGCTAATGAATTTACTTTATCTAAAGAGAGGTATTCAAATGGACCGTAAGAGAGATTTACTCCAGCGTTAGCAACTAAAATCCGCACTGATCCAAATGTATCAACAGTTTTATCAACAAGAGTTTGAACTGCATTTGGGTCTGAAACATCGCATACTAAACCTATTACAGAGTCTCCAAATTCTTCTTTAAATTTTGTAATTGTTTTATTAACACTTGCTTCATTTCTTGAGCATATAGCTACCTTACATCCTTCCCTAAGAAAAAGCTCCGCTATTTTTTGCCCGATCCCACTAGTTGAACCAGTGACAATCGCTGTTTCATTTTTCATTTTCATTTTTCAAACACATCTTATTTTTAATCTAATTAAATTAATGATTTTTAAAAAAGTATCTTCCAATTTTTTAATTATATCATTAAAAGTAGATGATCAAGTTTTAGAAGTAATTCCAGATGGTTCCAGCATAAGTTTGTATATTTCAAAAATTTGGTTAGAATCAGAAGGAAGAAATAGAGGTTCGAAGTTCTTCTTTTCACTCCCTATAATAAAAGGTTGAAAATATTGAATAAAATCTAAAAATTAAACAATTTTTCGAAAGACTCTAATCTCATAGTATTTTTTCATGAATTCTTATGTATTAATTACCCCATTAATCTCAAAAAACTCAAAACTTTTAATTCTTTATGATTTTTCATACTTGATGCTTTTAAAAATAAAGCATTTTAGTAAAAAAGTTATAAATATAGTTTATCTGAGTAATAAAGGCAATAAAAATGGCTAAAACAAATGGAACAGTTAAGTGGTTCAACAGCCGAAAAGGCTTTGGATTTATAAGTACTGAAGAAGGAAGTGATGTCTTTGTTCATTATTCTGCTTTGAGCGGAAGAGATGA
>SDBS01005317.1_pt1 | contig 12578 bp, 7 predicted proteins | sample 2277091 | NCBI WGS metagenome assembly SDBS01 (sample SAMN10404972, study PRJNA504765) | marine sediment metagenome | isolation source: marine sediment core GS10_PC15, 163 cmbsf | place: Arctic Ocean: Southern Knipovich Ridge | collected 2010 | reverse complement strand
CATTCGCGACTTGAAGGCTGCAGGCGTGACCGTCATCTTGACAACGCACTACCTCGATGAAGCAGATGCACTTGCTGATCGTGCCTGCATTTTGCACTTGGGTAACATTTTGATGACCGAACGTATCAGTGCGCTGAAAGAGAAGCACGGCAAACGGACATTCGAGGAAGTGTTCTTGGAAATCGTGGCACAGCAAGAAGAATGAATTGCTGAGCATCGGTGAATGTGGTACGCTCACGCCGAAATAGCGTACCATAACACTCTCGCACAAAGATGAAGAGAAAACTCGCACTCGTCAGCTCACTGTACGTCGTCTTGATCGGCTGCACTGCACACGCAATGCAGCAGTTTCCAGTAGAAAACTTGAAAATCACGGTATCCCGCATCAGGAATACCTATTCCTCTGAGGAGATAACACCTGACATGCTGCGCGAGTATGCCGTTGCGCCAACCGGTTGGCTTGCGCGTCACCACGACCAACTTGCACAGCTCACTCATTTTCCATCGACCGACGGGGGGGCAGTATCACCCGTTAAACAACTCAGAGAAGCGTACCGCACAAAAAGACAGCTGGTTACCTCGCTCGGTATGCAGGCGATGACTAAGAATCATGCGAACTATGTCTTCCGCGTCCTCGGCGGCCCGGTAGTAAAAATTGCCGGATACCAGCGTTACTGGAATCTCCTCGCGCATTACATGCTTGACAAGGGAGACTTCTGCCGCGATGCCCACTACAAAGATGAAGGGGTACAGCATGCAACCATCAACCATGGTCTGGTTAGCGTGATCCCGACATATCAAACGGTAAGCCACTATGCCTACTCCCTGCTCGCTCAGGATGCAATTCAGCGGTATAACTTGCAACACCTGACGCAACCAAGAACAAATCTGGTGGTCCTCGACCCGGACGAGCCGGTTGACGACAACAATGTAATCATCGTACAGGAATGCGTTAGCAATACGACGCTGCATGCGTTCATCGAGAAGGGTGGAATACTCGGCGAGGACCACATGCACGATATGGCGACTTTTTGCTACGCCGTTGAGCCGCCCGCTCTTGACGACATCCGCATAAGCCGTGACACGTCTGGCAGGCTTTGCTTGAAGGTCCTGGGCTTAGCGCAATCGCAGCACGATCCTCCGAGCTATTTTTTCAAAAAGGGTCACCCCACGGAAGACATAGGGGTTACCAGTGCGCGCAACCGTTCACGCGCTAATACCTCACTCATCACTTTTGCCAACATCATTGGGCAACGGACATTCGGGAAAGTGCATCTGCAACGGCTCAAATCTGCCGTGAAGGATACCCCTCTCTACTTCAAAACAGCCAACGAACACATCGACCAGAAACTGCGTGAGTACAAAGAATAACGCAATGTTGCCCAAGCAGACTCGCACGCGCTACACTCTCGTTGAACCGCAAATCACTGATACGGGAGAAACGCATGAAACAGCGACAAATAAAAACAGCTTTAACTTTCAGCGCACTTTTGCTCACCCCTGTGTTCACGCACAGCCTGTCGGACGTGTTCAATGAGTCACTCGCGCAGGCCAAGCATCAGTTGCAACGGGCAGATCAGCCGCGCCAAGATTATTACACCATGCAGGTTGAACAGCTAACCGCATTGGCCAAAAGTGCACCCAAAGAAGAGCAGGCAAAGCTAAGCACGTTTATTCTTGATGCGTTTTATGATCGAATGGGCTGGACACTCGCCTACGCACAGCGAGTAACAAAAGAGGACGAGTCAGTCTACAGCAAGCATAATCTGTTCTACACATTCTACCAGGACACCAAAAAATTCATGGGCGGCTGGTTTTCCAGCTCACCACTGGCAGCGGATCATGAAGCAAAACTGAAAGAATTGAACAAGCAGGCCCGCCTCTGCTGCAAAGCAGCACGCAATGCAAACAGCAGCAAGGTGCTCCCGCAGTTTTTGCGCGGCAAGACCAACACACTCATCGAACAGATGCGGGTGGTCCGCAAAGATCCGGTGACACAGATTTATTATGGACGACATGAACAAGTGTTTGCATTCATCGATACGACTCACCGCGCCCGCCGCTCCAAAGCGCAACCGAATCTGACAAAATTTGTATCGGACCTCAGCGCCCTACCACGACGGAGCATCGACCTGCAACGACTTGTAGCCGAAGTCACCAAATTCTCTGACGCCTGGCAAACGGCATTTCTGAAGGAGTGGGAACAACTGTATCCATCACACGAACGGGTGAAAGTTGCCCTGCACGGCATGATCAGCAGCAAGCCAGCGTAGGCACAAGTACACAAAATAAAAACCCCGAAGATTTCTCTTCGAGGTTTTTAATCAAACCCTGGCACTATCTGCTTTCCCAGGCCGTCTCCAGCCAAGTATCATCGACGCTGTGGACTTAACTGCCGTATTCGGGATGGGAACGGGTATTTCCCCACAGCCATGCTCACCAGGAAACTTGTTATTTCAAGTTTTCTTGTGTGAAATGTTCATGCTTTGTCTGAAACAAGTCGCTACAACTCTCAATTTGATGATCATCAAATTATAATTGCAGTTAAAACTCTCGATCTATTAGTACTGGTTAGCTAAACACATTACTGTGCGTACACACCCAGCCTATCAACCTCGTAGTCTTCGAGGGATCTTACTATGTGCCATCGTCAAACTGCTCCGTGAACCGAAGCTCACATCACAATAATCAAATGACACGGGGTATCTAATCTTGAGGCGAGTTTCCCACTTAGATGCTTTCAGCGGTTATCTCTTACGAGCCTAGCTACCCAGCGCTGCTCTTGGTGAACAACTGGAACACCAGAGGCTCGCCCATCCCGGTCCTCTCGTACTAGGGACAGCTCCTCTCAAATACCCTACGCCCACGACGGATAAGGACCAAACTGTCTTACGACGTTCTGAACCCAGCTCGCGTACCACTTTAATTGGCGAACAGCCAAACCCTTGGGACCTTCTCCAGCCCCAGGATGTGATGAGCCGACATCGAGGTGCCAAACCTCCTCGTCGATATGGACTCTCAGAGGAGATCAGCCTGTTATCCCCGGCGTACCTTTTATCCGTTTAGCAATGGCCTTTCCATACAGAACCACTGGATCACTAAGTCCTGCTTTCGCATCTGCTCGACCTGTATGTCTCGCAGTTAAGCCTCCTTATGCCTTTACACTCATCAGACGATTTCTATTCGTCGTGAGGAGACCTTTGAACGCCTCCGTTACGATTTAGGAGGCGACCACCCCAGTCAAACTACCCACCAGACAATGTCCTCCGCCCGGATTACGGGTATTCGGAGTTAGATTTCCAAAAGGATAAGGGCGGTATTTCAAGGATGACTCCACCAAAGCTAGCGCCCTGGTATCAACGTCTCCCGCCTATCCTACACAAAGCCTTCCAAAAATCAATATCAAGTTGTAGTAAAGGTGCACGGGGTCTTTCCGTCCTGTCGCGGGTAGCCAGCATTTTCACTGGCACTACAAATTCACTGAGTTTATCATTAAGACAGCACCCAACTCGTTACGCCATTCATGCGGGTCGGAACTTACCCGACAAGGAATTTCGCTACCTTAGGACCGTTATAGTTACGGCCGCCGTTTACCGGGGCTTCAATTCAGTGCTTCACCCCTAAGGGTTAACACCTCCTATTAACCTTCCGGCACTGGGCAGGCGTCAGACTCTATACTTCCTCTTTCGAGTTTGCAGAGCCCTGTGTTTTTGGTAAACAGTCGGTTGGGTCTCTTTGTTGCAACCTGCCGCCGCTCACGAACGCCTAAACATTCGATCACAGCACAGGTACCCCTTCTTCCAAAGTTACGGGGCCATTTTGCCGAGTTCCTTAATGATAATTATCTCAACGCCTGAGCATTCTCTGCCCGTCTACCTGTGTCGGTTTGCGGTACGAACACTCGAACGACTCGCTAGAGGCTTTTCCAGTCAGTGTGGGATCAACCAAACACATCTCTTACTAAGAATTGATGTGCCCATAACGCCTCAAGGTTAAAGCTTTGCGGATTTACCAGCAAAACACCTCTGTACGCTTAATTTGGCATACCAAAATCCAAATTGATCTACCCTACTGCGTCCCCTCTTCGCTCAAACGTCGTCAAGTGGTGCAGGAATTTTTAACCTGCTTTCCATCGCCTACTCCAATTGGCCTCGGCTTAGGTTATCGACTAACCCTGAGTGGATGAACCGATCTCACGGAACCCTTAGACTTACGGCGAACAGGAATCTCACCTGTTTTTTCGTTACTTATACCAACATACTCACTTCTTTGACCACACCACCTGTCTTTACAGTCAGGCTTGTATCTATCAAAGAACGCTCCCCTACCCCTGCGCACAGATAAATCTGCACGCAAGCCATAGCTTCGGTAATTTGCTTAGACCCGTTTATGCTTCAGCGCAAAAACACTTGACCAGTGAGCTGTTACGCTTTCTTTAAAGGATGGCTGCTTCCAAGCCAACCTCCTGGCTGTCTGTGTATTTCCACCTCTTTTCCCACTTAGCAAATATTTGGGGACCTTAGCTGATGGTCTGGGCTGTTTCCCTCTCGACTACGAAGCTTATCCCCCGCAGTCTGACTCCTGTCTTCAAAACGTTACGGCATTCAGAGTTAGTAAAAACCTGGTAAGCTTACGCCCCCAAAGCTTCAACTGTGCTTTACCACCGCAACGAATCCAACAGGGCTATACCTAAATATATTTCGGGGAGAACCAGCTATTTCCCAGCTTGATTAGCCTTTCACTCCTATCCACACCTCATCCGAGCAGTTTTCAACCCACACCGGTTCGGGCCTCCATTCTATATTACTAGAACTTCACCCTGGACATGGATAGCTCGCTGGGTTTCGGGTCTACCCCATGCTACTAAGCGCCCTATTCAGACTCGCTTTCGCTACGGCTCCGCTCTTTCAAAGCTTAACCTTGCAACATAGGATAACTCGTTGGCTCATTATGCAAAAGGTACGTGGTCGCGCGTACGTATACATCGCTCCCACCGATTGTAAACATTCGGTTTCAGATTCTATTTCACTCCCCTCCCGGGGTTCTTTTCACCTTTCCCTCACGGTACTTGTGCACTATCGGACATCAGTTAGTATTTAGCCTTACCCCATGGTCGGGGCAGATTCCCACGGAATTCCACGTGCTCCGCGGTACTCGAGAATACGTGTTACCAATTTTGAATGACTTTCACTTACAGGGCTGTCACCTTCTGTGGCTGTCCTTTCCAGAACAATTCAATTGTATCACCAAAACTGATCCGCAAACTGTATTTTACAGACACACATATCTCACTACCATCACACCACAACGCATACAGGCTTACATGGTGCAATTTTAGGCTGTTCCCCTTTCGCTCACCACTACACAGGGAATCACATTCGTTTTCTCTTCCTGACGTTACTGAGATGTTTCAGTTCACGTCGTTAGCCTCCCTACCCTATATATTCAGGTAGGGATACCGCGGGTTTACCGCGGTGGATTTCTCCATTCGGACATCTCCGGATCAAAGCTTGATTGACAGCTCCCCGAAGCTTATGGCAGTCTTCCGCCTCCTTCATCGCCTTCTGATGCCAAGGCATCCACCGAATGCTCTTTTCAATTAACCACAAATTTGTTGATCAATTGAAAACTCAGCGATTTGTTGGACAAAACACGAACATTTCAAAGAACACAAGAAAATTTTTTAGCATTACTACTCTTTTGATTAATGCAGACAAGAAACACTATTGCAAGAAAACTCCGTCACAACGACTTAACTCGTGGACATTTTTATACGCGACATACACGTATTGGTGGAGATGAGCGGAATCGAACCGCTGACCTTCCGTGTGCAAAACGGACGCTCTACCAACTGAGCTACATCCCCAGATGTATGTGGCACACGCTTGTTTAACAACACGAAAGGAACGAATCAACATAATAGCCCAAGCAGTCCACCAAGGCAAACTGGTGGGCCTAAGTCGACTCGAACGACTGACCTCCCCGTTATCAGCAGGGTGCTCTGCCAACTGAGCTATAGGCCCTTTCATGCAACTTAGTCCGCTTACAGAATCTTAAAAATAATACAAAGTCTTCACACCTTGTGCGAATCACAAAAGAACAATCCGAAGATAACTCTTTTGAAAGTCGCATTGGATTATCTCCCTCGAAAGGAGGTGATCCAGCCGCAGGTTCTCCTACAGCTACCTTGTTACGACTTCACCCCAATCACTGCCCACACCGTAAGCACCCGCCTCCCTCTCGGGTTAGCTAAGGTGATTTCGGGTACAAACAGCTTTCGTGGTGTGACGGGCGGTGTGTACAAGGCCCGAGAACGTATTCACCGCGTCGTTGCTGATACGCGATTACTAGCGATTTCAGCTTCATGGGGTCGAATTGCAGACCCCAATCCGAACTTAGACCAGTTTTAAGGATTGGCTCCCCCTCGCGGGTTTGCAGCCCTCTGTACTGGCCATTGTAACACGTGTGTAGCCCTAGACATAAGGACCATGATGACTTGACGTCATTCCCACCTTCCTCCTGGTTTCCCAGGCAGTCCCGCCAGAGTGCTCCCGAAGGATAGCAACTGACAGCAGGAGTTGCGCTCGTTAGAGGACTTAACCAAACATCTCACGACACGAGCTGACGACAGCCATGCAGCACCTGTACACCCGTCTGAACCGAAGTTCAGAAGGTCATATTTCTATGACGGTCGGGTGCATGTCAAGCCTAGGTAAGGTTCCTCGCGTAGTGTCGAATTAAACCACATGTTCCACCGCTTGTGCGGGCCCCCGTCAATTCCTTTAAGTTTTAGTCTTGCGACCGTAGTCCCCAGGCGGACCACTTAACGCGTTAGCTACGACACTGCTCCCTTACGGGACCAACGTCTAGTGGTCATCGTTTACGGCGTGGACTACCAGGGTATCTAATCCTGTTTGCTACCCACGCTTTCGTACCTCAGCGTCAGATGCGGACCAAGAAGCTGCTTTCGCCATCGGTGTTCCTCTCGAGATCTGTGCATTTTACCGCTACTCCGAGAATTCCACTTCTCTCTTCCGCCCTCTAGCACACCAGTATCAATCGCTGTTTCCCGGTTGAGCCGGGAGATTTAACAACTGACTAAATGCGCCGCCTACGTACCCTTTACGCCCAGTAATTCCGAATAACGCTTGCACCCCTCGTATTACCGCGGCTGCTGGCACGAAGTTAGCCGGTGCTTTCTTCAGTGGTACCGTCATGCCTTGTCTGTATTAAGGACAAGGTTTTCTTCCCACTTAACAGGAGTTTACAATCCGAAGACCGTCATCCTCCACGCGGCGTCGCTGCGTCAGGCTTTCGCCCATTGCGCAATATTCCTCACTGCTGCCTCCCGTAGGAGTCTGGACCGTATCTCAGTTCCAATGTGGCCGAACACCCTCTCAGGCCAGCTAACCATCATTGCCTTGGTAGGCCTTTACCCCACCAACAAGCTAATAGTACGCGAGCACATCTTTCAGCGACAGCAAGAGGCCATCTTTCTCCCCGAAGGGACGTATGCAGTATTAACCCCGATTTCTCGGGAGTATTCTTCACTAAAAGGCAGTTTCTCACGCGTTACTCACCAGTCCGCCGCTTTACTCACCCCCGAAGGGGCTTTCTCGCTCGACTTGCATGTGTTAGGCACGCCGCCAGCGTTCATTCTGAGCCAGGATCAAACTCTTCATCACAAAACCTGTGTTACTTAAAAGATTCTGTAAGCGAAATTTTTGTTTCCTGTGCATTTCAAAGAAGAGCCAAATTGAGCTCCCAAACATTCCGGAGCATCGACACCAATTATACGCTACCAAACTCGCTTGTCAAACCAGCAAAAGCTGGATAGCGCTCTTGGGCAAATGCGCCCTCCGGATCGTTAATTTCAAGGGATCTCAACTAAAGACAAGCTCTATGGTATAGCTTTCCCAACCCACTGTCAAACATTTATAACAAAACTTATTCTCAAACCGTCCCCCATGCCAGACTAGCCACCCAATTCTTGCCTTAAAATACCCTCCAGCTGCCGCTGTGCATCGGCGAAATCGTCATTCAGAACATGGTACGCGTAAAGGGGTTCGGTCTTCTCTTTGGCCATCTCCTGCTGCGCAAGAACCAGGCGACGCTCAACCGCAGCAGCACCCTCAGTACCACGTCCCTCAAGCCGACGGCGTAACTCTGCCGGATCAGAGACGGATATCCAGATCAAAATCGCCTGTGGATGGCGCTCGCGAACCTGTCTGGCTCCCTCACGGTCAATGATCAGTACATAAGAATGCCCATCTGCCAGGCCATCCAGAATATGAGCAGGGGCGCCATAGTAAGCTCCATAGGCGGTACTCCACTCCAGGAAAAACCGCTGATTGAGCTTGCGCTTGAATTCCGCCTCACTCGTAAAATGATAGTGAACACCATCAACCTCCCCGGGGCGTGCTGGCCGCGTTGTGTAGGAGATGACCTGCTCAAGCGAACGACCAGCTTTCTGCCAGCCATCCAACACTGCTCGAACTAAACTTGATTTGCCAGCCCCGGATGGGGCAGAGACCACAAAAAGCTTCCCTGGCTTCATGGCTATTCCTCGCCTGCGAACATGCTGATATACTGAAGATCTCAAAGATAGTGTACACCTTCAACCTGCAGAGTCCCATGCTCATTGATGAACTTCGAGAACGGCTCAAGGCGCTTGAGCCAGATATAAAGACTATTACTGCATATTGGAACAATGCAGGCCTGGAAAAACAGTTTGAACAGCTGCATGCGCGTAGCATCCAGGAAGATTTTTGGAAGGAACCCGACCAGGCTACCGTCCTGAAAGAGCTGCAGCGTGTGCGCACTCTGCGCAAACAGTATCAGCAGATAACCTCAACACATCGTGATGTCAGCGAACTCGTAGAGCTTTTTGCCCAAGATGAATCAGAGCTCCAAAAAGTACAGCGAGATATCGAGGTACTGGCTCAGAACGTTTCTGCTTTCAAAATCAACTTGCTTTTGAGTGGCCCACATGACAGTTCTAACTGCTTCTTGAGTATCAACGCCGGAGCCGGCGGTACCGAGTCACAAGACTGGGCAAACATGCTCCTGCGTATGTACACGCGCCTGTGTGAGCGAGAGAAACTACGCGCTCGGATAATCGATTACCAAGCCGCCGAAGAGGCGGGCATCAAATCAGCAACACTGTTTGTATCTGGCGCCAATGCCTACGGCCTGCTCAAAAGTGAGCATGGCGTACATCGCCTGGTCAGAATTTCACCATTTGATGCCAGCAAGCGTCGGCACACCTCATTCGCCAGTGTTTCTGCAACGCCAGAGATGCCAGATATCGAAATTACTATCGATCCGAAAGATTTGCGTATCGATACCTATCGCGCAAGCGGTGCCGGTGGCCAGCACGTTAACAAGACAGACTCTGCCGTACGCATCACCCACACGCCAACCAACATCGTAACCCAATGCCAAAACGAGCGCTCGCAACTACAGAACAAAGAAACCGCCATGAAAATGCTCAAGGCCAAGCTTGCACAAAAGCAGTTGGAAGAGCGGGAAGCAGAACAGGCAAAACGAGAAAAGAAAAAAATTGAATGGGGCTCACAAATTCGTTCGTACGTTTTGCATCCGTACAAGATGGTCAAGGATCACCGCACCAGCCACGAATCACCACAGCCCGACCTGGTGCTTGACGGGCAACTGCGACCGTTCATTGAAGCGTACTTGACTACACAGACGAGATCATAAAGACAAAGAAGTTATGCGATTTGACGGTGTTCCGTCCACTGACCACATGTTCTGAACCACCATAGATGTGCATGTGCTCATTCACCGCGTAGGCAACCTGCCAACTAACTGTATGCGACGTTTGAGAGAACGTTTTTGGCACAATGGCATTGGTAACGCTTGGATCCTTCACGCACATCTCAAATTCACCATCGTGTTCATAGTCGTAGAATAAACCAAGTTGGAACGCATCGCGCACATGGAAGTAGTTACCAACACGCAAAAGAAATTCAGTACCAAGTTTGATTTGTGTACAGACCGGATCGCCGCCCAATAATATTGATGTGGTACTTGCTTCATCGATATCGCCGACAATCTTGAACACCGTACCCAGCGGCGAGTATGTTGGAATAGAAAGCTCACTCTGATCAGTAACCTGCCTCGCCAAGCGTCGCTGCGCCTCAAAGGTGTTGCTTATGCGCACCCGTGCAAAAATCAGCGGATGTACGTACCATTTGCTCGTTGCAAACAGACTGTAGGCAAACAGACCAACCAACGTTGCACCGCCATTGCCAAGTTCAATAGGCCACACCGCCGATATGTCACGCTTGTCTGAAGTCGGCAAAACTACGTCAAGCCCAACGTGCGCATCTGCACGCCCGTGTGTGTACTGCGTAAACTCAACCAAACCAAAAATCGTCACGTCGCCAACGCCAACTTTTGTTTGTGATGGTGCAAACTTTAGATCTGATCCCAGCGCCGTGCTGCAGAAAAAATCTTCAATACTGTTGTACAGGCGGAAAAAGTGCTCGATAGAACTTTCCGATGACCCTTTGGTCATGTACAACCCGGGGCCCAAAAATTTTAGATCAATTTGGTGCGTCTCTTTGATAATTGGTACTTCAACACCAATAACTGCACTCAGTTTTTCTGTTTTGGGAATAAAAAAGCGATGTATGCCACCAAGTGTCAGTTGAAACTCTTCTTTGATTGCACCAAAAGATAACTCAATCCCCGCAATATGCGCAATCCACTGCTTGTTCGGATCATCTTCCTGCATGATGCCTGTTGTGCCGGCGTTCTGCTGCCCCGGTAAACCCAATACGTGCCCTTCGCAAAAGGCAACCGTCCGCAGTCTCCCTTCGCCAGCAAGTTTAGCTCCTAAGAAAACATCGCCCAGCGTTGTACCAGAACCAAACAATATACTTGAAAGTGGTTTGCAAGAGCCACAGCCGTCGAACGCCTCAGTTACACACTCGTGTTCAAAACGGCTCCAAAAACCCCAGCGACGTGCTGTTGCACGTCCATAAGCTCGTTCAACGAGCGAATCGTAATAGCCACCGGCCCGCTCAGCACAACTATCGATGAGCGAATCATAATAGCCGCCGGTCCGCTCAGCGCAACTGTCAATGAGCATGTCATAGTATGTCTGCTCAGCACAGCATGATGAGAACCCCGCAACCGCAGTCCACCCTAACACGTAGATGAATGATGATCGTGCGGTGGCTGGCTGCCTCATGCGGTCCTCATTTATTCTACAAGAGCGTTCGCACACCATTAACAACCTGGAATAACCGTCCAAACAAATCGCGCCCAAAAATTGTGTTGTCTTCAGCACAACTTATGTCGTAATCACCCTCTTCAAGCGGCACAACGGTACCATCCAGCGCCGGGTTCAACGCTGCCAATGAGCCATCCGGCTGCTCGGTCAGGAACTGCTGATCTTGCGAATCTTGCCGATCCCGCGCCCGCGCCGCGCTGCGAATGCCAAGTTGTATGAACACGTCGAGAATGGTAAAGCTGCCACGTATCAAATTCGGCTGCATCTGGAGTGTCTCATCAGCTGGCAGATAGAGCATGTTCTTGTTGCCGGTGATGAAGCTGTCAAAATTATCAAAGAGAACCGGGTCGTCACCGATATTGTCGTTGAATATGATAATGCCATCCTCTTCACCCAGATGGAATCGTGATCCGCCTTCCACAACAAAGCTGCAAATGTTGCCCGGTGATGAAACCCCACTCAGAGCATTCAATTCAAGCGAGCCACTCGTAAGATCAAAGGCACTTGCGTGCTCAAAGTTAATGTTAAATTTGGCCAGTTGAAACGAGATAAGCGCATCACTATCCGCAGTGCCAAGCGATGCATTCGAGTCGGCAAGTATGCAAAGAATATCATCTGTCGACGTACCGAAGATTAGCTGCGACGGATGTTCCAGCGTCACGGTTGCGTCATTGCGAATCACAAAGTTGCCGATGCCACTCACCACAACGGTTGACAATGGATCTGGCACAACCATCGCACGATCCTCAAAAATCAGTGATGGCTTGTCGAGCGTTGTAGTTCCTTCCAACGCAAATTCAACGCCATCCTCAAGAATCACATTCCCTTCCCCTTGCACAATGAGGCGCGAACATGGCGGCAAGCTCACCGTGGTACCCATGTCGAAGATAAGTCGTGGCATCTTGGTCGCACATGGGTCAAAGCGGAATATAACAATATCATTCGGATCGGTTAGCAAGAATTGATGCATGAAATGTAACTCGCTCGTGATAGTGATAATGCAATCACCAACCGCACCGAGTAGATATTCACAGCATGATTCGAGTACCTCAACACGTGATTCGATGCCCGAATCCACAACAGTAATCGTGTTGATTAGGTCTTGCAAGAACCCAGTGCTCGTCTTGAGCATGTCAATCATGTCCGCGTTCGCACCGGTACTTGCTTTCACCATATCCAACATGTCTGCGATGTCACCGGTACTCGTTTTGAGCATGTCGATCATATCTGCGTTCGCACCGGTACTTGCTTTCACCATGTCAATCATCATCGTGTTGATATCGATCAGTATCTGCAGCTCGCCAGTACTGCTCTTAAC
>SDBS01005316.1_pt1 | contig 12580 bp, 8 predicted proteins | sample 2277091 | NCBI WGS metagenome assembly SDBS01 (sample SAMN10404972, study PRJNA504765) | marine sediment metagenome | isolation source: marine sediment core GS10_PC15, 163 cmbsf | place: Arctic Ocean: Southern Knipovich Ridge | collected 2010 | reverse complement strand
CGGGCATCTTTCAGCGGATCGGTGCTCCTGAGTGTGATCCTCTCGATCCAGAGCGGCATCGGTTATCCTCCGTATATGGTGTTCAGCGCGTCTTCGATTACAGATTCCCTGTCGGGTTCATCTACGCCCAAGGGGAGTTCCGTTTTCTCTATCCGCTTGATTATCTCTTCAGAAATAGCCTCGAGACGGTTATCTCCACCGGGAAGGAGCCTGGTTAGATCGGGTCCTCCGTCATCCGCAAACTCGAACCCTCGGAATTCATCCTGAAGTGTTTCGAGGACCTTCGACCTGTCGGCAGTGAAGCCCCTTGCCTCTATTCTTATCCTGGTTTTCGACTTCTCTTCATCCGTAATATCCCAGTTCTGGATCCTGTCCTGAACTTCGCTTTCCAGGCGTTCGATTTCGTCACGAGACGGGATGACGAGAAAGGACTCCTGGAAGTAGAGCACATCGGTGGTCACCGGATGCTGATCGACGGTGAGAGTGTCAGTATCGAGAACCAGGAATCTTCTCCGACCGGTCTCGTTAATATCGAGACCGCAGGGGGAGCCTGGATAGTACAGCCCGGGGCTGTCGTATGGCTTGTGTATGTGACCGAGCAGGGCTACAGAGGGTGAGTAGAGCTGGATATCGATTCCGGTAAGCGGCATGTAGACACCAGGCTCATATCTGTTCGACCTCCCCGTTCCAGGCATGTAGTCCCCGTGTCCGACGAGTATCCAGCTGCCTGACTCTTTCCCGGGAGCCAGTTCGGCGATCCTCTGTCCCATGGTTATACCATCCTCGTAGGGGACAAAAAGGATATCCGGACTGTTCGGAGATATTCTGTGAAGAGCGGGGGAGGTGAATACTCTCACGTTACTGGCGGTGATGACATGACTGCTCAGGTTTTCGTCGTGATTACCCGGAATGACAAGGATCTGCAGGTCAGCGAAGTCCGGACGGGAACAGAGCTCGTCGAATTCGCTACAGCTGCCGTAGCCACGATCGAAAAGGTCGCCCGATATGATCAGGTGCCGGCAGGCCAGAGACGGGAGCTTGCCCAGGATGTCCTCCAGAGCATTGAACCTCTCGGGATGGGAACCATCTCCCGAGAGATGAACATCGGCTGTGACTGCGATCTTCATCGGCACCTCCGGGGCGGTATATGCTCATCTGTCCGAGAAGTTCACCACATTATGCATGTGCAGGGCTCATGGTCAATGGAATGAATACCCGCGGGATCCAGCCCCGCACCTCCGGTAATCCTCAGATATCCTGTAACAGGAGATCCAGATCGGCCTTTCTGTCTTCGTCCGTTCCAGGGGTCTCTATAATTGCAGGAATCGAATCGAGTACTTCGAGACCGACCAGGTACTTGAGCGGCTCGAGACCTATCATCCCCTGTCCGATCGAAGCATGTCTGTCCATCCTGCTTCCGAGAAGCGTCTTTGAATCGTTGACATGGACCGCACCTATCGCATCGAGACCGACAGAGCTGTCGATCCTGTCCAGGGTCTTCATAACGGCGACTGGCGAGGAGAGATCGTATCCTGCTGCGAAGGCATGTGCGGTATCGAGGCAGATTCCCGTTCTCTCCGGATGTCCTGCCCGGGTGATCAGGGTGGACAGCTGCTCGAAACGCCAGCCGACGGTTGTTCCCATACCAGCTGTGTTCTCGAGGAGTATCACAGAGGTTCCCGGAACAGCTTCGAGAGCTCCGGCAATGCCTTTTGCGATGAGCTCGATCCCCTCTTCCTCTCCCCGTCCCATATGAGAGCCAGGGTGCATGACGAGATACTCGATTCCGAGGAGCCTGATCCTCTCGAGTTCCGCAATCAGTGCGTTCATCGACTTCCGGATGACCTCGTCCCTGTTCGAAGAGAGGTTGACAAGATAGGAGCCGTGCGAGATCACCGGGATATCCCGTCTGGCTCTGAACTCGTCCCTTTCAGAGGTTTCGATCACGCGGCCCTTCCACTGCGTCTGGTTCGAAGTGAATATCTGCGCTGCTTCCAGCGAAAGGCGTTCGGCCCTCTCCAGGGCCTTCAGCGAACCACCCGATGCAGAGACGTGTATCCCGGCAAGCATGACGCATCCCCTTTCCGCTGTTATATCGAAGCCGCTCTTTGAAAAGAAGTGTATCTCTGCCTATAGTTGCAGGCCTAAGTATACAGGTAATTCACTAATTGACGGAGGGAGAAAGCCTTGGGAAAACTTGACGATCTGAGAGCCCAAGCACGGGCAGGGGGTGGAGAAGACAAGATCGCCAAGCGGCGCGAAGATGGCAAGCTGTCCGCCCGTGAGCGCATCGACCTTCTCCTCGACCCCGATTCCTTCAACGAACTCGGCATGTTCGTCACCCATCGCTGCACTGATTTCGGCATGCAGGACAAGAAATTCCTCGGTGACGGAGTCGTCACCGGCTACGGGACAATCCATGGCAGACTCGTATACGTCGTTTCAGAGGATTTCACCATTCTGGGCGGTTCGCTCTCGATCGAGTACGCCGAGAAGATCGTGAGAACACAGGAGCTCGCTCTCAGAAACGGAGCCCCCATCATCGCTCTCAAGGACTCGGGCGGAGCCAGGATCCAGGAGGGTATCGATTCGCTGGCAGGTTACGGCGAGGTTTTTCTCGGCAACGTGAAGGCTTCAGGGGTCATCCCGCAGATTTCGGTCATAATGGGCCCTTGTGCGGGCGGTGCCGTATACTCTCCGGCACTCACGGATTTCGTATTCATGATCGCGAAATCCAGCTACATGTTCCTCACGGGACCCGACGTCATCAAGGCCGTCACCCACGAGGAGGTCACATTCGAGGATCTCGGCGGAGCGAAGGCACACAATACAAAGAGTGGTGTAGCGCACTTCATGTGCAGCTCCGAGCAGAGCTGTCTGGCGATGATCCGGGACCTCCTCACCTACCTTCCCCAGAACAACCTCGAGGACCCTCCGGTAATCGAAACGAAAAAGGAGACGGGTCTGGGGAGCAAGATCGCCGGCCTCTTCAAGCATGGAAAGAATGATTCATCGGACGACAGGCTTGACCACATCATCCCGGATGACGATGCGATGCCCTACGACATGCTGGAGATAATCACCGCCGTGCTCGATGACGGCAAGATCATCCAGGTCCACGAACACTACGCTCCCAGCCTCATTGTAGGCTTTGGACGCCTCGACGGCAGAACGGTTGGCATCGTGGCCAACCAACCCGCACACCTCGCCGGTGTGCTGGACACCACGACCTCCGCGAAGGGCGCCAGGTTCGTCAGATTCTGTGACTGCTTCAACATCCCGCTCATCGTATTCGAGGATGCACCCGGTTTCCTGCCTGGCGTGAGCCAGGAGCACAGCGGGGTCATCAAGGAGGGCGCCAAGATGCTCTACGCCTTCTGCGAGGCCACCGTTCCAAGGATCACGGTAGTAATCCGCAAGGCTTACGGTGGCGCGTACATCGCCATGAACTCGAAGCAGATCGGTGCCGACCTCAACTTCGCATGGCCCTCCGCGCAGATCGCCGTCATGGGTGCCGAGGGAGCAGTAAAGATCCTCTACAGGCGCAGGCTGAAAGACGCGGCGGATCCGGAGGAAGAGCGGAAGAAACTGGTAGCAGACTACAACGAGAAATTCAGCAACCCGTACATAGCCGCCAACAAGGGATACATAGACGAGGTCATCATGCCGGGCGAGACAAGGGAACGCATGATCGCGGCTCTCAGTTCGCTCCAGACCAAACGTGAAGGCACTCCTGCCCGGAAGCACGGGAATATGCCGTTATGAGCCTCTTTCGCAAGATCCTCGTAGCGAACCGCGGCGAGATTGCCATCCGGGTAATGCGGGCCTGCAGGGAGCTCGATATCGAGTCTGTAGCCGTCTACTCCGAGGTGGACAGGACCTCGAAACATGTCCGGTACGCCGACGAGGCCTGGTGCATCGGCCCGCCGCAGTCAACGGAGAGCTACCTCAGGATAGACAAGATCATAGAGGTCGCCCTGGAATCCGGCTCAGATGCGATCCATCCGGGCTACGGCTTTCTCGCCGAGAATCCAGCACTACCGACCGCCTGCAAAGAAGCGGGGCTCGTATTCATCGGTCCCAGTGCAGAATCCATGGCCCTGCTCGGTGACAAGACCGAAGCGCGGAAGATGGCTGTCAAGGCCGGCATTACAGTAATACCTGGAATCTCCCGCGCCCTCACTGACTCCGATGAAGCGATCGGCCTAGCGGACAAAATAGGATACCCCATCCTGCTGAAGGCCGCCGGAGGAGGAGGGGGAAAGGGTGTCAGGATCGTCGAAGAACCGTCAGAGCTAGCGGACGCCTTCGAAAGGGCTACTGCCGAGGCAGCTGCCGCCTTTGACAATCCGGACATTTTCATCGAAAAGTACCTCGTGAGACCAAGGCATGTCGAGTTCCAGGTCCTCGCGGACAGCCACGGCAATGCGATACATCTCAACGAGAGGGAGTGCTCAGTCCAGAGACGCTTCCAGAAGCTCGTCGAGGAATCGCCCAGCTGCGCATTGGACGAGGAGCTCAGGCAACTAATGGGAGAAACCGCCATACAGGCCATAAAGTCGTCGGGTTATACGAACGCAGGAACGGTCGAATTCCTGCTCGACGACGACAGCAATTACTACTTCTGCGAAGTGAATACACGGCTGCAGGTCGAGCATCCGGTCACCGAGCTGATAACTGGAGTGGATCTCGTGAAGGAGCAGATCCGGATCGCATCGGGCGAGCCGCTCAGGCTCAGACAGGAGGACATCGGTATCAACGGAGCGTCCATAGAGTGCAGGATCTGTGCCGAAGACCCGATTTCCTTCCTCCCATCTATCGGGACCATCACAGAGCTCGTCGAACCGGCGGGGCCGGGAGTAAGGCTTGAATCGGGCATCAACGAGGGGTGCGAGGTCACGATGTACTACGATCCCCTCATCGCGAAGCTCATCGTCTGGGGAGGTGACCGTCAGGAGGCCATCGCGAGGATGAAGAGAGCCCTCGAGGAGTACAAGATCAAGGGCATACAGACAACGATACCCTTCCACGTGAAGGTCCTGAACCACAAGCCATTCATCGACGGCTGCTACAACACAGGTATTGTGCAGGATATAGAGCACCCTGAGACAGACCGGCACATCGAGATCTCGGCGATTGCCGCGGCCATCATAGCCATGACTCAGGGAGAGGTGGAGATCAGACCGGCCTCCGAGGGTCAGAGCCGCTGGAAGCAGGCGGGGAGAACGGAACATGGCATACATCGTCGTCGGTGGTAACAGGAAATTCCGGATAGACGTCGAGCTGCTCGAGACCGGAGAGTTCGACGACCGCTACTTGGTAAAACTGGACGATACCGAAAGTACGCTTTACATCTCCCACATCACTCCTACTCACCTCTCGATACTGAAGGAAAACAGATCCTTCAACGTGGAGGTCGAGAGGAAGGGTGACGAATACCTGGTCTCTACAAGGGGAGAGGTCTTCTCGTTCAGGGTTCAGGACGAACGGGTCGGAACGATCGAAGATGACAGCGACTCGGGTGAATTACTCGTCACCGCCCCCATGCCCGGGCTCGTTATCAAGGTACTCGTCAAGGAGGGTGATGCCGTAATAGCCCGGGACAAGCTGCTCATCCTCGAGGCGATGAAGATGCAGAACGATCTTACTGCACCCGGATCAGGCACCGTTACGAAGATATTCGTCGCCACCGGCGATAAGGTCATGACGGGTGATGAACTGGTCCAGATCGAGTCTCCGGACCAGTCAGATTCCCCTGCAGGAGACACGTAACCCTGAAGTGATCGCTGTTCAGACGGGCTTGCCGAATCAGCTGATCCCGCCGTTCAGATAGTCTTTTCCACACGAAGCCGGTGTGATCCCACGCCTTCTCGAGGGTCCGGGACACATCACCTGTCCAGTCCCGGGACGCGGGATCCACGCACAGTTCCCCGATCCCGGCATCTTCCATGAACCGGAACCCCTTCGAGGCGTAGGGTAGAGCAACGGGCAAAGCGCCGGTTACCACAGAGAGAATCGAACCGTGCAGAGGAACCGTGATGAATACGCGGCAACCGGCCATCCGTTTCATGAAACCGGTCACCGTCTTCTCGCTCACGATCTCAACAGATTCGCTACCTTCCATCATCGAAGCGATCGCCCTGCACTCATCGTCATCCGAGTTCGAGAGGCTGCCGGTGTGGAAGGGGAACATGAGGACCTGTCCGCCTCGACGCTTCAGATGTTCATCGAGCAGTGCAGCCCAGGCCCTTCGCTCGACGGATGTATCGCTCTCCACGTGTATGCCCAGCTTCTTCCTCGTCTCGAGCGGCAGCAGCCTGCGTCGCCTGTTCGAGACATTCCTGGGCGCGAACCCGAGAACATCACTCTCGACGGGACCCGGATCGAAACCCTCCGCTAGGGTGAAAGTCGAGTCGGATGCCAGCCTGACCCTGGAGGTGCTGAGCCCGAGCCCGAGCAGCGTCTCCAGAGAGGGCTTGTCCCTGACTGTGATCCCCCTGCATCTACCCAGCCATCTGCGCAGAGCCGGTGGTGTCCAGGAAGCGATTTCATCATCCTGCCCGATGCCTACAGACCAGGCAAAGGTTCTCCTGCCGAGGGTCCAGGCGATCTTGAGAGGAAGCAGGTTCCATGGAGTGTACAACAGCGAGGAGACGTCCTGAACCAGCTCGCCGCCGCCTACGATGACGATATCCGACCAGAGTATCCCGCGGAGCATGGCCCGCAGCCGACCGCGACGGACATCGAAGGCCTTTGTCCCGAACGGACGGGAAGTGGTTTCGGGCATGGCGGACATCACTCCCAGATCTGTACCGTGAGGAATGATGTCCCTGACCTGCGAGACGAATATGGCCTCATCGCCTACATTCGACCCGTCGGTCTCGAGCTGACCCCAGCTGCATGTGAATACCCGGACCTGTCCGTCTTGCCGGTTACAGGATCTCACAGCCGACTCCGTCAGCTGTCGTAATTGAAGGTCCTGAGCGTCTCAGCCATTTCCTGGAGCTTCCTGTCCACCCTGCCATAGATGGTATCGGCCGGATAGGAGCCGTCGGGAAGTCTCTCACCGGTGGGGACACCGGTGAGCAGCTCGATTCCCTCCTCGATCGTGGAGATGGGATATATGCCGAAGATACGCTCTTCGACAGCCTTGACAACGTCATCATCGAGCTGGGGATGCATCCTGTTGGAAGAGGGAATCAACACCCCCTGTGTACCAGTCAGGCCTCTCTCCGAACATATCCTGAAGAACCCCTCGATCTTCTGGTTCACGCCGCCGATCGTCTGGACGTCGCCGAGCTGGTTAACGGACCCGGTGATCGCGAGGTCCTGCCTGAGAGGAAAGCATGACAGGGCACTGAGGAGAGCGTAGAGCTCTGTTGACGAGGCGCTGTCGCCGTCGACACCGCCGTAGCTCTGTTCGAAGCAGATGCTCGCGGACAGGCAGAGGGGATAATCGGTTGCGAATTTGCCCCTGAGGAATCCCGCGATGACCATCACACCTTTAGTGTGAAGGGGGCCGGACAGCTCCGCCTCGCGCTCTATGTTGATCAAACCCTCTCGGCCGGCAGATACCCTCGCCGTGATTCTGACGGGCAACCCGAACCCGTAGTCGACGCTCTGATAGACGGCCAGTCCATTCACCTGGCCAATCTCTTCTCCCTCCGTGTCGATCATCACCTGGCCGGTCAGTATTCCCCGTATCGCATAATCCTCGCCCAGGCTGAGCCTGTACCTCTTCTCCTCGATGGCCTTCCTGACATGCTCGGCCTTCACGACGCTTTCCCCGTCCTGACGTGCCCAGTAGACCGCCTGTCTGACGTAGTCGGCGACCAGGTTGAACTGGGTCGATATGCGGTCCTGATGTCCGGTGAGTCTTACAGCCTGTTCGGTCACGACGACCATGGCCGACCTGTCCAGTGGGAGAAGCTCTTCCTGCTGAGAGATAAGAGCAATGACCCTCGAAAAGTCGCGGATGTTCTCTTTCGAGATCTCCATCCGGTCATCGAAGTCTGCACGGATCCTGAAGAGAAGGCCGAATTCCGGATCGTTCCCGGCCAGGAGGGCGTAGAGCCACGAGGGGCCGATCAGGATTACCTTCACATCTATCTCGATGGGTTCCGGCTGGAGTTCCACCGGGAAGAGACGCATCGGATCGTGGCTCCTTATCACTACGGTCTGGTTCCGGAGGGTCTGGATGAGCTGCTGCCAGAGACCAGGCTGCTGGACGACATCCATGGCGTTGAGGATGATGTAACCGCCGTTTGCCCTGAGTATCGAGCCTGCCCTTATCATCGTATGGTCAGCGTATGGTCTGTTGTCGACGAGTATCCTGTCGATGTTGCCGAAGAGGCTTACCGTGTCGGGGAACTGCTCGATGATTATCGGACGTGTCGTACACTCGCTGTTGTCGACTATCAGGTTTGCCTTGAAGAGGTAGTAGGGGTCGGCCTCTTCGGTCCATTCGGCAAATGTACCGAGATTCCGGAGTATGGTCTCGGCCATGTCATGTGCATACTGGTGGACCTCCTCTCCTCCGGTCTCCTTCAGTCTCTCGAGAATCCCGAGTACCGTGGGCTTGAGAAGGGATTTGTAGAGCTGCGTTATCTCATGCTGGACTTCCAGCTCGAGTGAGCGGGTCCTGCGGAACACCTCGGTCAGCTTGATGAAAAGCTCATGATGGATCTCGCGGTATTTATTTATATCCTCTTCCGAGAGGTTCTTCTCCTTGGCTAGAGCCTTGAGCTGGTCGAAGGTCACCGGCTTGTCGTCGATGACGGGAAGCACGTCGGGACGGAACTGGTCGGGAGAAACCGGGACGTTGACAATGGTGAAACCTGCGTCGGTGGCTTCCTTCTCGATGGAAGCCGTCATCTCCTCCTTATTCTCCTTGAATTTGTCGACAATAGCCCTCTTCTCGATGGATGTCTTCTCGCTCCCGAGGACTGCCGGGATATTGCTCTTGAGGAGTTCTACGCATTCCTCGAGGTTCTCCGAGAACTTTCTGCCGTCTCCACAGGGAAGACACAGGACCTCGGGACGGTTCGCATCCTTGAATCCGTATACGAAGCAGATGTCCTGCAGGTCATCGGTAACGGTGTCGATCTGGTCCAGAATCCTCTTGACCGTCGTCTCGCGGCCCGTTCCGGAGACGCCGGTGACGAACATATTGTAGCCTATGGATGATATTTCGAGCCCGATTCTCACCGCTTTCTCAGCTCGGGACTGACCGACTATCCGTGTCGAGGGGGGTACGTCAGAGGTTGTCTCGAAATCGAATGTCTCTTCCGGACATCTCCATTTCAGATCTCCCGGACCCAGTGATTCAAGAGCCATTCACGGCCTCCATTGGCAGAATTCTCCGCTCGGGGCGGAGGATTTCTCTCAGCTGTCAGGTGATTTCATAACTCAGCTGGAGCCACCGTCAATGGCCCTGACTCTATCCTCCCTGCCCGGATACGTCCGTTGCTCTCGACCAGTCCCGTCACCAGGAGAGTTACCCCCGGTCTTCTGAGGATACGTTTCGAGTTCGTGAACCAGGGGCTTGGAAGGAAGACATCGGCCACCCCCGTGTCGTCCTCGAGCATCAGGAAGCCTGCACCCCTCTCCAGTCTCCTGCCGGTTACACACCTTCCCCAGAGCTTCACACGCCCGTGATCGGGGATTTCACTGAGGGGGTAAGTGGCTCCTGGTCTTCTCACCAGGGAAACGGGATTGGCTACGAGCGGCACGTCGAGAAGAGCGAGTTCGGAAGCCAGTCTGTACTCGGTTCCGTACTCGGGAAGGTCGGGGCTTCCGGTTCCATCAGGGAAGAGGTCGGATACCCCGGCTTCAAGGCACCATAACGCTCTTGCAGGATTGAAACCGATCTCCCGGAAGCAGCCGGCCTGCGCCATCGCTCTGGCAACGGAATGACCGCATCCGGTCGAAAGGACCTGCCCGGGGCTCGAGTAGGGACGGCCTTCACACAGCCTGTCGAATTCACCGCTTCCCATACCCTTCAGGTGACGGAACCCCAGCATTATGGACCCGTCATCGGGTGCGTGGGAAACCCACCTGCCTGAATTCACACCCGGGGGAAGCAGTGCAATTCCCATTCTCCGGGCCTCCTCGAGGTAGACGCTGCTGTGGTAGAAGCCACCCCCCGCTGCCAGCATGGCAGCCATTGCCATGGCTGGCTGGCTGACCTTCATCTCGGCTGAAGCACAGGCCACGACACCGTACGTGAAGGAGTGTGCTTTGCAGAAGCCGTAGCCGGCGTACCCCGACAGTACCTCCCAGCATGTGCCGGCTCTCTCGGGGCTCATTCCCCGCCGTCTGCACATCGATACGATCTCCTCGCGGCTGACGGTCTTTCTCTTCAGTCTCCTGCGGATGAGGTCTCCCTGTGCTTCGTCGATACCCAGCAGGATGGAGGCCGCTTCCGAGATGTCCTCCTGGTAGAGCATTACTCCCAGGTTCTCGCGGAGGAGCTCCCTCAGTTCCGGAAGCGGGTAATCGACCCTTGCCAGGCGGTGGACCCTGGCGAGGTATCTCTCACGGCCTCCGCCCGCGGCGGCTCCGGGCCTGACCAGCGCCAGTGCCCGTGCGACGTCTTCCATGCCGCGTATGTCCATTTCCCGGAGGAGCCCTCTGAGAGCCGGGGACTCTATGTGTGCGACCCCGAGCGTCCTCCCCCGGTTTATCATGTCGAGCGCTTCCTTCGAGAGGGCACCCTGCTTTCCGAAAATCATGGAGGGAGTCTCCTCCGTACCGCGGCAGGCTATGGTGAGAGCCGTCAGCCCCCTCTGTCCGAGCAGATCCATCTTGAGGAGCCCGAGGAACTCGACACCATCCTTGTCGTAGTGCGTTATCTCGAGACCGCCTGTGGAGCCTTCGACGGGGACTATCCGGTCGACCTCCGTGTTCGCGCAGACCACTCCGCACGGATGCGGCGCCATGTGCGAGGGGAGCCCCCGAAGGAGCATCGACTGCTGCAGGATGCCAGCCATCCGGGGCTTCCGCCAGATGGGGTCCTTTGCGTCCGACAGGATCTTCGCGAGGCTGTCGATCTCTTCCGGGCCCATGCCCGATGCCGCAGCCGCAGTCCTGAAAGCTGATTTCGACCTGTACGTGACCACCTGTGACACGGATGCAGCCTTCCTCCCCTGTTCGTGGAGGAACCACTCCATTAGCTCGTTACGCCGTTCGCTGTCTATGTCTAAGTCGATGTCGGGGGGCTCTGCGCGAAGCCTGTTGAAGAACCGGGAGAAGGAGAGATCGTACCGGAGCGGGCATATGATCGAGATGTCGAGCAGGAAGGAGACGATGCTGCCTGCAGCCGAACCCCTTGCCGTAACTGTGATGCCCTCCCCTCGGCAGTGCTCGATTATTCCGCTGAAAGCCAGGAAGTAACCGGACAGGCCTGCCCTGGCTATCGCTTCGAGCTCGGTTCCCAGCCTCCTGCGGGCAGCGTAGCTGTCCCTGTATCGTTCGGTCAGGCGGGAGAAGGTGAGACTCATGAGCTGCAGGTCGTCCTCCTCGCTGCACGGCGGTCGTGGAGGTGAATGTACGGGCAGCATGCAGGTCAGCATCGAGAGCTCACGGTTGTTCGCAAGGGATCTGTCGGCACCGCTGAACGCTTCGCTGAAGATCCCGATCAAGGGTATGTCGGAAGTCTCCTCGGGGGGGGCTATCCCGGTTATCAGGGGATCACCCAGGAGGGAGTCGGCCTTCCGGAGGATCCGGTGTACGGCCCGGTCGTTCTCCTGGCAGAACATCGAAGGCCAGACCGCGATGGGCTCCATTCCCGCCGTCAGCACAGCGTCTTCCACAAGGGCCGGATCGGTTCCACTGATACCGTAGGGCAGCACGGCATTGAAAAGATAACCCTGGAACCCGAGTACATCTCGGAGGTAACAGGTATCGGAGGAGGAGAGGGATATGCATGCAAGGTTACCCGAATTCCGGAAGGCCTCGTCCCGCGGTACCCTCGCGGGCAGATGACTGCACGTAACTATGCCGGCAAGTTCGCTCCACCCGCTGGAGAGCGCGATGAAGATGTATCGCCGTCCGTCGAATACGAGATCGGCACCGGGCACTCCCGCGATTCCGCTCTTCCCGCAGGCCCTGGTAAAGGCAAACTGCCCGTACACACCGCCCCTGTCGGCGAGAACAACACCGCTGAAGCCTCTGTCTGCCACGGTTCCGGCAAGGGCCTCAGGTGTGGCGGCACCATACCTGAAGGAGAAGCAGCTCTTTACCCATGGCAGTATGTATTCACCCATGAAAGTAAGGTAAACATTTGTTTACTATATGGCAAGCCACCTTGTTGACATGAATCAGAGACACAACCATCGTGCATACTCAACGTAACCACACCAAGAAGGGATGAGACATGAAAACAACCTTTGTACTGGCAGTTCTGGCGGCCATCGCTATAGCACTGAGCTGCTCCGATGATCCAACCGCACCAACCGGTACGTTACCGATAGTGCAGAATCTGGTGATCATCGAGGACTCCTGCGGGGGACAGGACGTCTTCCTCTCCTGGGACGCAGTGGATGTGGAGGACCTCGACGGATACGAAGTCTGGTATGCA
>SDBS01005314.1_pt1 | contig 12582 bp, 6 predicted proteins | sample 2277091 | NCBI WGS metagenome assembly SDBS01 (sample SAMN10404972, study PRJNA504765) | marine sediment metagenome | isolation source: marine sediment core GS10_PC15, 163 cmbsf | place: Arctic Ocean: Southern Knipovich Ridge | collected 2010 | reverse complement strand
ACTGGTCTGAAAGAAGGCAAGGAGCTGACTCTGAGCCTGATTTCAACATACACGCTGGAACTCGAGGACGAAGGTTTCCAGGCTTCAGTTCGACTCTCCGATGATCTGGAACAGCGATTAGAGGAGCTGGTTGTGAACCCCGCAGTTGAAGACCGCTCCATGGTCGATGTCTCTCTGCTGGCGCTCGCAATCCTTCGAATCGCTGACGAAGACGAGGAAAGGTTCATCACCACCCTCAGCGATGATTGCTCTTCTTGGGCCTCCCCACTGGCGATTGCCTGGACCGACATTCCTCATGCTCCTGCTCTCCTGAACAGCTTACTCAGCGGGAGCGAAACCGAATCGCTCATCTATATCACACGGGCACTGCTTGCGAATACCACCATCGAGGAAGCTGCTTCCATGCTTGCCGCGATGGAAGATATTCATTTCACACAGATCCTGCAAGGGTTGCGTGGTGTTGGCGAAGATGAGCTGTCTCGCAAGCTTGCCGGGGAAATAAACCTTCGCAAAGCAGCTCCCAGGCTCTCACAGACCGGCAGCACGATGGAGAATCTGAATGGCGCCGCTGCGGTTCAGCTTGGTATCAGGGATCTCGATCTGGCAAGGAAAACGCTCAACGATGCCTGGAAACACAGCGCACAGTTATCTGCCCAGATTGCCGATCAGCTCGCCGACCTCGCCGACGAAGAAGAGAATTCGGTCCTGGAACTCGAGGCGCGTCAGCAAGCTCTTCAAGCTTACTCAACACCTCTGCGTCGTGCATGGCTTGCGCAAACATTATGCGCTTTGAATCGGCACGACGAAGCTCGACTTGTCTTGCGAGAACAGCCCACAACCTATGAGGAGTGGATTGCCTCCGGACGAACCTACCAAGCCGGAGGCGACCGGCTTCAGGCCAAGGAGCGCTATCGTCAAGCGCTTGATCTGATCGACGGCTCCACATTGGGAGATGTTCGATGGCTGAAGACGCTTCTCATGGGGTTAGAAGAAATCCATGAGAGCGAGCTTGCGCTCGAGGCTGCCGATGCGCTTGTAGGGCTCACACCGGCAAACGCAGTGTCCCACCTCCTCTACGCCAAAACCGCTGATGCAATTGGACATCATCAGCTCTCTTCTGATCAAGCCAGTATTTCATTTTTACTGCAACCCGATCTTGACGAAGCGAAGGAGATTGCTGCACGAAACCTGCAGGCCATAGGTGATTCATCGACGGCATTGAGTTATTGGAATGAACTCTCACAAACTTCAAAGAATTTCCTCCCTCAGCTTTCCAGCAGTGCCTTAGATGCAGGTGATTTTCATCTGGCGAAAAATACAGCCCTGCGCATCCTGGAAAATAACGTAGATTCAGTAGTTGGCCAGGTTCTCCTTGGTCGCTCACTGTCAAACCTTGGAGAACATGCGGATGCACTCGAATACCTTGAAAAGGCAACAGCAGCTGCACCAGATGACCCAAACACTTGGATCGCGATTGCAGAATGCTGGGAGGCGCTCGGTGAAGATAAAGCTGCCGATACGGCTCTTTCAGAGGGGATAAAGATCTCGCCTCAGGACGCGCACCTTCGTAATGCGCGCGCCAATCTTTTAAAGAGACATGGGCGTTATGCAAAAGCCCTGGTCGATTCCTCCATAGCCGCCAAAACTGATTCTCCAGAACCTGGTTGGCTGATGGAGCACGCCGAGATCCTTACCGAACTCGGCCGTGGTGACGAAGCCATTCCTTTCCAAGAAATGGCATATGAGCTTCAACCTGGCAACTTAGATGTAAGACACGCCCTGGCACTCTCATATGAGCGCACACATCAATACGAGCGAGCAGATAGGCTGATGAAAGATCTCTCTACTAGTTCACCACCAGAACGCTTCTTCGATGCAGGCAGGATTGCTACTAAAGCAGCTCAAGCCCATGTTGATGAAGTTCAATATCTAAGGGCTGTCGAATACCTGCAAATCGCAGCAGACTCCGGCGTGGATGAACCCACGCTCGAATACTGGCTAGCAGCAGCCTACGAAGGAAGCCATAATTTTGAGGGGTCAATTCAAGCATATTCAAAATATATCGACCAACTTTCACTTTCAAATAACGAGTTTCAGCTCGAGAACGCACTTGGGCTTGGCCGTGCGGCACTGAGTGCAGAAAATCCAGAACTGGCAATATCCTCCATCGAGAATGCCAGGTCTACCTTCCCGACCAATATCGACTTGATCGTTTTGCTCTCAACAGCCTATCTCGCCCAAGGCGAGTATGACCATGCAAAGCAAATCGCACGGCAAGGAACGGATTTTCGTCCAAACTCACCTCTCCCCATTAACGCCCTCTATCAAGCTGCTCTCGCGGGGGGATCGCTGGAAGAGGCTGTATGCGCCAAGAGGCGCTTGGTGGATCTTCGAGCTGATGATGCCGCTGAATGGCTCGATTTAGCTGCCTTGGAAGGACAAATCGGCTCACAGGAATCAGCTCGAGCAACCCTAGCCCAGGCTCTTTCGCTCGATCGACTAGACCCCGAATATCTGTCACAAGCTGCATCTATCCTTACCTCAATATCTCCAGATGACAGAATGGCGCAGCGTCTATTAGTCCGAGCGTCGGAGAACGCGCCCGAGGACACCAAGATTTTAAAGGCACTGGCGAGTTTGAGTTCGACCTTCGATGATGATGAAACAGCACAGCAATCATGGCTGCGAATCGCCGAAATAGAACCTGAAAATACTGAAGCCCTGGCTCAAGCGGCAGATGCCCTCCAGAGGCTGGACCGTCTCGAAGCTGCGATCAGCTTGTGGCAGCGTGTGTTGATCAACGATCCAGAGAACGCAGCCATTCATGCTCGCATCGGAAGCGCCTACATCCATAAGGGTGAAATTGAACGAGGGTTGCACCACTACGCAGTTGCTGTTGAAGTCGCGGAAAACGATGCTGCTGTTGTGTTCGAGGCTGGAGCAACGTTCGCCGAATTTGGATCCCCTGATGACGCCATCGAGATACTAAAGAAAGCAGTGTCACTAACCCCTGGTGAACCAGGTCCCGCTGAGGAACTCGCCGATTGTCTTATGAGGGCCAATCGTCCGGAAGAAGCATCTGTGCACCTTCAAGATGTCCTCACCGGCGCTAACGCGGGGGCATCCACCTATGCCCTGGCTTCCATGGCACACATGGAATTAGGGGATATTATCCGTGCTTCGCATGCATTTTCCGAAGGTGCACAACTTCGTCCGTATCGTTGCCGTGATGCGGTCTGGCTATCTCGTGCAGCAATGACGCTGGGTCGCTGGAATGAAGCGGTTGATGTCCTGAAGACCTTCTCCTCCGATGGTGAGAATAACCCATCGATCAGGACCGAACTTGCAAGCGTCCTGTTGCGTCTCGTGGATTTGCAGTGGATATTTACAACTGTCCTTTCCGCGCCCGCACATGCACCTGGAGAGATGCTCGTCCACAAACAGGTCAAAGAGGAGATTCACGATCTCCTTCGCACACAAGCCGAGCTGGGAGAAGCGAGTCCTCAGTTGTCGACATTGCAAACCTGGCATCGCCTGGTAAATGGGAAGACCTCGGCCGAGAGTTTGCTCGACGGTCCATTCAGCAGCAGCCGTGACAAACAGCATCTCAAACAGGCTGTGGCGATAAGGTTTCTTCAAGCAAACCGCCCTGGTGCAGTAGAAGATATGCTCACCGATGAACACTCTACAGGCTCCATGTATGGTTGGGCGACTCTGCTCATCGGTCTTGCCCGGTCCGACAAAAAACTGCATGAGGGATCTCGGACAGCCTATGAAGTTGTGACACGTAATCCATACCTCCGGCCCATCGCAGCTTACCTCAACGCTAAGACGTACCTTGCTGAGGGATCAATTGAAGATGGTATCGAGCAACTAAATGCTGCCGTTACGCTGTGGACGGATGAGCCGCATTGGAACTATGAACTCGCCTGTCTATATGAGCGATTGAACCATCCCGAGAAGGCGCTTCCCCATCTACAGCAAGCCGTTGAAGTCGATGGCGAGAATGGCATTTATCTTGTTGCGCTCGCCCGAGCGTTGCGGGATTCCGGACAGTATTCAGCGTCTGAAAAGCTATTTGACCGAGCCGTCCAAACTTCACCGAAATCTTTCAAGGTCTGGCAGGAGGCAGCCCAAATTGCCATTGCAAATGGGAATTCGGGTAAAGCAGAAGAGTGGTTTGAGCGAGCAAGGACCCTCTCCCCTTCCGACCCCACCTCCTTGATAGGCTCGGCTCGTGCTGCATCTATTTTAGGAAAAAGACGCGAAGCAATTGAACGTGCCCAGGCAGCGATGCGGCTGGCGCCGGACAATGTCGAGGTGCTCAAAGGGATGGGCGACATCATGGCGCAGGAAGGAAAACATGAGGAAGCGCTGCGTCTCTATAACCGAGCGCAGAAAAACAGTGATGACGTCGCAGAAATTCAAATGGCGAAAGGTTCATTATTTATGCGGACGAACAGATATGACGAGGCTGTATCAGAGTTCAAATCAGCAATCAAATCATCGCCAGATCACGATCGAGCCTGGGGCGCCCTGTGCAAGGCATACGAAGCCCAGCAAAATTTTGATGGCGCTTTGGATGCGGTAGAACACGCGAAGGATCTCGCCCCACGAGATCCCTACTATCGGTTGTTGTTCGGCAGGGTCTGTCGGAAGAAGGGCCAACTGGATCGCGCTCTTGATGAGCTTGCACAAGCAGAGGTCCAATCTCCAAAAGACCCAAGGTTATCACTTGAAATTGGGATCGTACACGAAGAGCGGCGGGAGCTCGATAAAGCGCTTGATGCCTACCAAAGATCGATCAACATCCTCCCCGAATCCGTTGAGGCACATATGCGCGCTGGATTGTTATTCAAGAACTTGAAATCCTACGGTAAAGCTGCATTGATGTTGGAGAAAGTTGTAGAGCTCCAACCACGCAGCCCCGAAGCGCTGCAGCATTTAGCAGCCGTGAGGGCTCTACAGCTCGTTCATGGGGGGATGACGGATCAGGCGGTGGTTTCATGATGGAACGCAATGATTATCTCAGGACTATCGAAGGGGCAATCTTGGCCGGTCGTCCAGATTTTGCCAAACGCCTCATTGGAGATTGGAAGGAATTCTGGCCTGGTGATCTCAAAGCGCAACTGCTGCAGGCTAGAGCAGAAATCGCAATGCTGGCATACAAGGATGCAGTGGAGAGTTTACGGGCCATCATCTCGGTCGATCCAGAACACGCCGACGCCTATGCCCTTCTCGCAGAGTCCTTTCGAGCTACCGAACAACCTCAAAAAGCCATCATCGCAGAGGCTTGCAAAAGAAGCCTTCGGGGAGAAGATCTCAACTCTGAGGTACATCCCTCATGGTCGCTTCACATGAAGAATGCCATCGATACTTTGCTCAAGGATGGCGATCATCAGTACGCAGTCGCTGAGGCCCTCGAAGCCTTGACCGCAGATCCGAACCTCGCTCTTCCAACCCTGATCGCACTTAAAGCTCAACTGCAGAATGGAAACCGTGCAAGCGCCGTTGCCCTAGCCCACGCAGGGCATGACCGGTGGAGTGAGTGTGCCGCATTTCTCCTTGTCATAGCCGACGAACTGATGAGAGAAGGAAGATCGAGTCGAGCTGTGGAAAATATCCACAAGGCTGCCAGCTACGATCTTTCCGGTCGTATCGCCGTCGATATTTTGGGGGATGACCATCCCTACAGTTCGTTATGGTCTGACGATCACGCTGCTCCAATATCCAGAGCCCTGCCAGCAAAAGTAGCCGCATATTTAGGTGGTAACCGGCTTGAACAAAATGCAGGGGGAGAAGCTGCGCATCTCCAGGATCCGACAGAAAAAACAGATGATGTGGGGTTGGAGATTCACACTTCACAGAAAGGTGACATGAATCCGGCGCTCCCTGCAATGGAGTCGGGTGAGGAATTGCCCTTGCCCGAACCTGAGCCATGGGAGGCGTTCAAAGGACCTGACCCCGGAGATCTCTCCTTCCCACCTGATTCCGTTTCCGATGAAAATGTCCTTCTGGAGGTGCAGGAAGAATTTATTCTCCTCGCCGATAGATTGAATTCCCGCAGGCGAAATCGGGATGAAGATGGTCGTTCACCGGCCTATATCGTACTCACCAGCCGGACGAGAGTTACACAAGTACTAGGGGAGGACCAATTTGAGCGGGTAGATGACGCGGTCATTTCGCTTGTCGAGTCCGTTCGCCGGCGGCCAGGATGGACGGCATACCGGTTCTACATCGACGATCCGCAGACTTTGTCTCCATTCGAATTAGCACCGGTTGATCCCTCGAATGCCTGGCAGATCAAACTGCGTCTCGCCGATCTGGATCAGGCGCTGGCGAAAAGGGGGGAGATGATTGGCGCGCTGTTCATCATAGGTGGGCACAACATCATCCCATTTCATCAACTCCCTAATCCCACCGATGATGATGATGATTTCGTCGCATCCGACAATCCCTATGCCACCTCGGATGAAAACTACTTTGCGCCTGAATGGCCGGTGGGCAGACTCCCAATCGAGAGCGATACCGACTCACTCGTGCGCTATCTTCATCAATCGGTTGCTGCGCATTCGAGGACAGTAAAGATCGATAGTATGTTCGCCCGCTTTAGAGTATGGTTTGCGACTCGCTTCGGCGGCTTGATGCGTGGGCAGCATCATTCGATGGGATACACCGCCAGCATATGGCGGAAAGCTTCTGTTGCCGTCTTCAAGACAATTGGCGAACCGGGAAAAATGATTACCTCGCCGCCGACTGAAGCTTCCCGGCTACCCGCATACGCCTATCGTCCTGTCAGTCTGTCCTACTACAACCTCCACGGCCTCGAGGATGCGCCTGAATGGTACGGGCAGAGAGATCCAATGCGCGACGAGGATTTAACCAGCGAGTTCCCCATCGCGCTCCGCCCAGAGGACGTGGTCAACAGCGGCAGAGCCCCCAAGATTGTCTTCTCGGAGGCTTGCTATGGAGCAAACAGTCTGGGAAAGAGCAGCGATGAAGCGCTCTGTTTGAAGTTTCTTGATGCCGGCAGCCGCGCGGTGATTGGATCGACGAAGATCTCCTACGGATCCGTGACACCCCCGCTCATTGCTGCCGATCTGTTGGGAAGATATTTCTGGGTCGGGATCAACGAAATGCTTTCCACGGGTGAGGCTCTCCGCCGAGCTAAACTGCGGCTGGCAAATGAAATGCACAAACGCCAGGGCTACCTGGATGGCGAAGATCAGAAGACCGTAATCTCATTTGTGCTCTATGGCGACCCACTCTATGTGCCGTTGAAAGCATTCACCTATCCCGGTGAGAAGGCGGTCATTCGGCGGAAAGCTCGGCCGACGCAAATGAAGACAGCCTGTGCGCTGGGCGGACCAGAGATCTCGCGTGAAGATCTACCAAAGGACATGAGCAGGAAGATCGATCTAATCGTCTCACAGTATCTACCTGGTATGACGGACGCAGTATGCAAAATTCATAACCAGGGTTGCTACTGCGATGGAAAAGATCATGTGTGTCCTACCCATCAGATGAATTCAAAGCAACTCCATGGCGGGCAGCAGGGTTCAACCGTAATAACCCTCTCGAAGAGCATTACCGTTGGTTCAAGGGTACACCCACATTTCGCCAGGCTTACTTTTGATCGCAATGGAAAAGTGATGAAACTGGCTGTCTCACGCTAATTCAAATCTCCCTTCCTGGCATAGATCTTGCACATATCTAGTTCAGGAAGGGAAAATTCATGTCCTCTGTCATAAATCAAATCGGTTTTTACTACTTTCCCGACGATCTGCACTACACACAGGCTGATCTCAGAGCCTGGCTGCCTATTCTGAAGCAATTGCGGGCCAACTGGGTGACTCTACAGGCTGGGCACGATCGAGCGATACCCGAGGAGTTCCTCCGCAGCCTGATCGAGGCTCGTATACAACCCATCATCCACATACCCGCACGCGTGGGTGAGATTAATCCCCCTGCCCTCCATCCTGTCCTGGCGAGTTATCGGGATTGGGGTGTTGAAGATATCGTCGTCTTCGATCGACCGAATATGAGAGCCGGCTGGGAGACCTTATCATGGAATCAAACGGGGCTTATCGATCGGTTCGTGGACAATTTGCTGCCCATATGGGAAATTTATAAAGATCTCGGCTTACGCATATTTTTTCCTCCACTCGAACCTGGTGGAGATTACTGGGACACGGCCTTTTTGGAGAGCTCCCTCGATGTGATCGCACGTCGTGGTGCAAGCGAATATCTCGAGGAGGCTGCAATCGCCCTGTATTCATTTACCGGAGATCGTCCTCTCGAATGGGGATCTGGAGGTCCGGACCGTTGGCCTGAAGCACGCCCCTACCACACACCCGAAGGATGTCAGGATCAAATTGGATTTCGAATCTTCGAATGGTATGCGGCAATCAGTGAAAGAATACTTGGTTATGCGCTCCCCATGTTGGCGATCGCCGGTGGAGCACGCCCTCAAAGCAATCCTACTTTGGGAGAAGTAGATTCACACGCAGAAATAAATGCAGCGATCCTGCGCTACCTTGAAGATGAAAAAACCAAAAATCTGCAGAGTTTCTGCTTTTATCTTCTTTCCGCCGACCCAGACAGCACAGAGGCATCATCTGCCTGGTTCCGAGCACCTGACGACCCCATTCCCGTTGTCGACGAATTCTCCCGGGTCCTGCAATCAATTCAGAAATCTTCCAAGAGCAGAAAAGAGAAACCCATCTCACACTATGTACTTCTTCCGATGACCTCCCGCAGGAATGCTACGCAAGACTGGATGAATCTTGCACCGTTCGCATTATCACTCAGACCAGTTGTGGGTTTTTCTCCCTCCGAGGCTCGACTCGCCGAGCAGGTAACCATTATCGCGGACAAGATGTCGATACCTCCCACTATCGATGACATGCTTATCGAGGCTGGCTGTGAAGTGCGCCGATTTGAGGGGAATCAGGAAGAGCTGCTCGTCGCTGCCTCTGAACTTGCCGCCTCTACGCTATCAGGAGATTCCAATGCATGAGATGACCTACTCGGAAAAAATGCGGGCATTGCCCGCGGTGGCACCAGCAAAATCCGTAATCGGAAAAGCCAACCTCAGAGTGCTCGGTTTAGGCGGCGGCGGCTCGAACGCTGTTGATCGTATGATCCAACTCGGGTTGGAGGGCGTTGATTTTATCGCTGCGAACACCGATGCCCAAGCGCTGTCCTCAAGCCTTGCACCCACGAAAATCCAGCTTGGACCGCGGGTGACCCGTGGGTTAGGTGCAGGAGGAGATCCGAAAACGGGCGCGGCGGCAGCCATGGAAAGCAGTCGGGAGATCGCAGAGGCACTCGCGGGTTCCGACATGGTATTCATTACCTCTGGCATGGGAGGCGGCACAGGAACAGGGTCCGCACCCATTGCCGCAGAAATAGCGCGTGAGATCGGCGCAGTCGTAATTGGGGTCGTGACCATGCCCTTCACATTCGAAATGAACCGTCGTGCTAAGCACGCGCTGGAAGGTGTTCGCCAACTGCAGCCCCATACACACACCATGATTACCGTACCCAACGACAGATTGCTGCAAGTTGTTCCCCGGGATCTCAGCCTGGAGGTTGCATTCCGACTGGCTGACGATGTCCTCCGGCAAGGCGTGCAGGGGATCGCAGAGCTCATCACCCGCCCAGGATTAATCAACGTTGATTTTGCACATATACGGCATTTGATGCTCACTGGCGGGGGCGCTTACATGGCGATTGGTCTGGGTGAAGGGATCGATAAAGCGGATGACGCCATTGAACAGGCGATCACCCATCCATTGCTGGACTTCGACAACATCGAACAAGCCTCGGGCGTTCTGGTGCACTTTACAGGTGGTGAGGACCTGACCTTATTTGAGATCGGAGAGTCGGTGACCTCATTGCGAGAACGATTGGCTCCTGAGGTAGACATCATACTTGGAGCCACGACGGAACCCGCGATGACAGGAAGAGCACAGGTGATTATGATATTTACGGGCGTGGGAGGGGAGCCCCTTCAAACCGAAGGTGGGCTCGTGCAAATTCAAAGCCCCATTCCTGTCGATGTTGTAGAAGACCTCGACCTGCCCACATTCTTACGCCGACGCGCTCAAATTGGTGGATGAAGGAAAGGACAATTCCGTGGACGGAAAAGATCTAAATGACATCCGTCGAGAGGTAGTCAAGAAATTCCCTGAGATGGAGGGCGTGAAACCTTCTATCAAAGCGCAATCACAACCAAATGGTTCCGGGGATCAGTATTTGCTCACCTTCAAAGGTAAAGCCGAATTACCGGGCGGACGAAGAATGAACCGCATCGTACGCGTCGTCGCCGATGAACGAGGGCGCATAATAAAGATGAGTACTTCAAAATAACCATGACTGAGTATTTAACTGACCTCAATTACACCATTCGTATCAACTTCTGGCGAAGTGCAGCTTATCTGACTGGAATGGCGGTAAGGCACAAGCGCATAATCCACCGTGTGCTCTATCTCGCACCGGTTGGGTTAGCCGCGATCCTGGCCTACGTATTCGGGCGTCTGTTTGGCGAGATTCTACTCTGGGGACTCTCCTTCTAGATCTCTCAAAACCAAATCTCAATTGCTGTGGTTGAGCCAGAGAGGTAGAATCAACATGCACATCGTCCCGTTGCTCGACGGTCATTAGCCTTTCTATGCGGAAAAAACCGCCAACCACTTACCTCCTTCTTGCGCTGTTCGCATTTTTTCTCATTGGACTCCTTAGCGTCCTGATACGCCGGAATTCAACTGAAACCCCCGTCACATCAACAGCGGTTTCAACATCTTCCCGAAAGATTATTCTGGACAACCATAATACCATTCTGATCCTGGGTGTAGATGAAGCAGTATCCGCCCAGCCAATTCTTCATTCCATCTGGCTTGTCACGCTCGACTACGAACTGGAAGAAGTTTCCCTGCGAGGATTTCCAACTAATTTTAAGTACCCCGAGTCCGAATTGACACTTGCAGAGTCCTTCTCCTGGTCCGCGATCTCGGGATTTAACAACGCCAACCTTGATCCATTCGAAGACCTGGCTTCAGGCTCGCTCCTCGCTACCATCATTCTTGATGAAGAAGGATTCGCCAATTTAATTGATTATGTGGGAGGAATTACAATCAATGGAGAACCGCTGGACGGCAGGACGGTCATCGGAGTCTTGGACATGCTCTACGACCAACCCGAGGCTTCGCTCACCATGCAAGCCCGGGTCATAGGTGCCATCTTAGTTAGCGCATCTGACCTTGGAAGCACGCCGGAGCTGACGCCCCTCATCACGCTTATCCCCGAACACGCCTCAATCTCCCAACCCGCACCCGAACTTGCTTCTCTTGCAATACCATTTCTGCCAATTTCGCTGGAAGCTTTCGATGTCGAAACATGGGTCGAACTTTCTACTCCTACAGAGAAAAACCCTTAGATGACTGACGATATCACACTGTAGGATTTCCTCCTTGCTATTCAAACGAACTCCCGTTATCCTAGATACCTCGTAAGGTCAGCTGATGTGTGCCGACCATCGCGAAGTTGCATCCTTAAGTTCTTCAGGATGAGGAGGTGAAATCTCGATCGATTATTCAGGTACCACTCTTTACAAATCAAGCTGAACTAGTTAGCAGGAGGAAAAGATGAAGAGATTTACATTGTTTGGCCTTTTGGTCATCGCCGTGCTGATTGTCGGAGCTTGCGCTGCGCCAACCGTAGTACCAGTTCCGCCTGAAGAACCAAAAGAGCCAGTGGCCGTAGATGGACTTCCAGATCTAGCTGGACGAGAAGTTACCATCGCGGTTGAAAACGCTTACCTGCCCTTCAACTACCTCGATCCAGAAACCGGCGAAGCCACGGGGTGGGATTACGAGGTCTGGGATGAGATTTGCCGCCTCGTCAACTGTGTCCCGATCTATACCGAGGCCGCCTGGGAGGGCATGATCCAGGCCGTCGCCGATGGTCAGTTCGACGCCGCAGCCGATGGCATCACCATCACCGAAGACCGTGCTGAAATTGTGGCCTTCTCCGATGGCTACATCAACATCGAGCAGCGCCTACTCGTGCGCATCGATGAGGATCGCATCGAGAGCATAGAAGACATCGTCGCAGATGAAAGCTTGAAGCTCGGAACGCAGACGGGTACCACAAACTATGCCACAGCAGCCACGTACCTGCCGGAAGAGCGCATTTCGGCCTTCGAGCAGTTCCCCTTCGCGGTTGGGGCACTTCTCTCGGGTGATATCGACGCTGTGATCATCGACGAGGTCGCCGGACAGGGCTATCTCGGTGAGAATGCCGGTGAATTAGCTCTCGTTGGACCTTCCATGTCGAGCGATCAGCTCGGGTTCATCTTCCCACTCGGAAGTGAACTGGTTGAGGCAGTTAACGAGGCATTCGTCGAGATGTTTGAAAGCGGGTTCTTCGAAGAGGTCAACTTACGATACTTCGGACCTGACTTCACTGTAACCTACGATGATCTCTTCCCGTCGGAAGAAGATGCTGGTCTTCCAGACCTCGAGGGTCAGGAAGTCACAATCGCAGTTGAAAATGCATATCTGCCCTTCAACTACCTCG
>SDBS01005313.1_pt1 | contig 12584 bp, 9 predicted proteins | sample 2277091 | NCBI WGS metagenome assembly SDBS01 (sample SAMN10404972, study PRJNA504765) | marine sediment metagenome | isolation source: marine sediment core GS10_PC15, 163 cmbsf | place: Arctic Ocean: Southern Knipovich Ridge | collected 2010 | reverse complement strand
ATAAAGAAGTGTGTTACAAATTATACAAAATACTCTACCATCAAACTGAGAGCATAAACATATATTTCTTATTAACCCATCAGAAAATGGATTTTCTAATTTTGAATCCTTAGTTTTTGCATTATTCATTACTTTGTTGACAAATTTAATCGCAATATCATAGTCGAAAGGAGGTAAGTCAAATTCTTTAATTCTCCCAATTCCTGTACCTTCTTGAATTATTGCTAAGCTAGTAGACAATATTGATGACCAAGCATCATCAGTGCAAAATAGATAAACAGATATGCGAGGAATATCATCAACTAGATCCCTATATGTTTGAATTACACGGGAAAATTTTGAGAGATCCTCTACTTCGTCAACGAATATGAAAATCCTCCTAATTTCATACGATGACATTATTCTATTGAAATCTTTTTTTTTTTCAGTAAAACTTGTTTTTTGAATTGAATAAAATTCTTCTTTAATATCATTCGAAAGCTCAACTTTTTCATCTCTCAATGATTCAATTATCACAGATAATATTTCTCCAGGTATTATATTTTTATCTATTGGTTCCTCTAAGTCTCTACCTTTTACAAAACTAATTACTACTTTATCTTTTAGATCCTCTAAGTTATTCCTTCTTTCTCTAAAAGCTTTTAGAAGATAATGTAAAAGTAATGATTTTCCTTGCCCATATTTTCCAATGAGAGCGAACCCACCAGATTGAGTGTTTTGGAGATGCTTATCAAAATCATTAAGAATAATTTGTATTATATTTTCCATCCCTATAGGTTCTATATACTTTAATTCACCAGGATCATCAGCGGGAGTGACTCCACTCATTGGGAATGGATTACCTTTTAATCCAACTTTAATATAAAAATCTTTATCATTCATTTTTAACCCCATAAATTGAATTTTTCTTTATCAATTGCATGAATTACTATAATTGTTTTATTTTTAAGTAATAAATGTTTCTCAATAAGATTAGGATTTTTTTGAATAAGCTCCAAAAAAATTCCATCAAATACTATTTCTGGATTACTTGGAAGAGCATAATCGGCCCTTTTAAGTCTTAGAATAGTAAATTCCCGTAATTTATCATAGTTTACACCTGTAGTATTTTCATGTTTTAAGAAGCTCCATACTTTTTCCTTTTTATTACTTATGTATGCCTCTAGCAATGCATCAATAAATACTGTTAATGGCCATTTGCTCATCTCTATCGGCCTTTTTCTCAATCCGTAAAACCATAATTTTGGATAATTTAAAGTTATGAGTGTCTCTTTTTTTTTATTGAATTTTCTCTGATCAAATATTCCAGAAAATATAAAAGTATTAAATAAAACTCTAAAGCTTATATCATAGTTCATTGGGGATTCCTCAATTTCCTTTTTCCTACAAAATTTAATATAGTCTTTTTTTAAACTCTCTTTTGTTGAAAAAGCAAATTGTTGACCTTTTTCATTTTCAATAAAATCAAGAAACAAATGGAAATATCCATTTGAATTAAAAGCCTGATTCAAAACAAGCTTTAAAGCTTCATTTCTTTTCCCCTTTTCAAAAAGTTCGTAAATTTCCTTTCCAAAATCCGTCAGTATTACAATTTTGTTCTGTTTTTTGCCTTGAATCATAATTAAGTTTATATAGTTTTTAGATAACATCTCTAAAATTCCTTTTTTATTTCCATATTTGTCAATTAATACATTAAATTTTTCCTCAATTTTTAATTAATGTATAGCTCCCTCAATTGAGTTAATACATAAATTTGCTTTTGGAAAATTTGAAAATTTAATATTATTTAACATTGGTTTCACTTTTTTTGTTTTATAATAATCAAATTTAATGTTATGTTTGGAAATTTGATTTTAATCCCTGATTTTCCTTCGAGTGAGAAAATTTCATACTTTTCAAAATATTTTTCCAAGAAACTCTTTGTGACACCCCGATCGATTATTAAGACATAATTACTTATTTCAAATATTTTTTCTAAAATCACATAAATTTCTTCATAAAATTTATTAGTTCTATCATATGCAATATTCTTCATAAGTGGATTATAATCTAAATCCTTATACTTTGATTTCAACCAAATACCCGCATAGTATGGAGAAAGTAAAAAATCAGGAATAAATTTCATATTATTTAATGAAAGTTTATAGGAAGTTCTTATATTTTCTCGAATTGAACTAAAGACTATATTCTCATTTCCTTTAATGACATAATCTTTATCAAAAAACCTTTTAATTTCATAAAAAATATTTTGTGAAAATAAAATATAAAATTCTCTAATTGAAAAGGAGTATTGATTTAATTCACTCCTATAATCAACAAGGATATACATATCAAGGACTTGACTTATTAGACTTAAATTAAAAATTTCATCGCACTTGAATATCTCTTTAAAAAAATTTGTTTGTTCTTGTACTTTTAATAAAGATAGTAAGGAAGGAGTTAATTTTTTATAATTTAGAATTTTTAGAAAATTTTTTTGAGCTTCTTTCCTAATTCCAAAATCCATATCAATAATCAAAAGTTCTCTAATTTTCACATCTTTTCGTAATTCAAGTATTTTTTTTAACAGTAACGTTGATAATTCACCTTTACCACCCCCCAAGTCTCTTAAAGATATAGGATTTAGATCCATTTTTGAAAATTGATCAATAATATCAGAATTTTCGAACAATTTTTCTATAATTTGAGCTGCAGCAGTAGCCTGAGAAATTTTTTTATCTTCTTGAATGATACCAATACCATAGAAAATATCGTTGATTAATGAGGGGTTATAAAAGAATTTTTTAATATTAATAGGGATATAAATTCCAGAATAATAATGTCTTAATATGATCTGATCCCAACTATTACTCTTTTTAAATCGATTTACTATTAAAAATGGTTCTTGAGTTGATTTTGCGATCATTTTAGCTCCTCTATGAGATATTAAATGATTTCTAAAGAAATTTTTATCAATTAATAATATTGGATTTTGTATTTTTTGAAATCTCTGTGATTTATACTCTTTTTCATAATTTAATGATTCTAAACTACAATAGGCAGCTCCATAACCCGTGTCTTCATTATAAATGTGGATTACTCCAATATTTAAAAGTTTGAATCGTAGATTATTAATTATGTCAAAAAAAAGCATTAAAGATTTTTCTCTTACATTTTCAAATGATTTCTTCGTCCCAAAGAATTGTTTGCAATTTTGATTACATTCATTCTTTTCAACTTTCTCTCCACAAATTTCTTTAATCCATGAGGTTTTTCTGGAAAAATCTTTATCATTAATTATAGAAGATATCTTTGTGACTGGATAAAAATGATTAAGAAATAATAATAACCAATTTATAAACTTAGAACATTCTTTGACACAAATTAGAGTAGGAAAGATTTCAGATATTTCAGATCTAAGTTCTAATTTATTTATGTTATCTAAGTCTATGCTTTTTTTCAAGAAATATTTTCTTAAACTATAAGTGAAATAATTTAAGACTTCTAATAGAATCAAATATTCAAATAAAAAGCTTAAATCTTTAATATCTTCTTTTAATAAATTTATAAATAGATCCAGAGTTGAAAACTTTAAGAACATGTTCTCAAAATCTCTACAAACAAGAGATTTATGATGATGTTCTGGTTGTAATTGAAAATACCATAGATTTAGAGTCAAGAAAGATTTACTTATGAAATCTTCAACTATTTTTAAGACATCAGTTTCAAAATTAAAATCTTTTTTATTTGAGATAATCTTCTCAATGTTAGTATAAAAGCGAGATACAGATTCCTTAAAGTTCAATAATTCACATTTATCTCCCTTTCCCATTTCACAGGTCTCTTTGCAATGAAAAAAACAGATCGGGTTATAATCATTATTCGGACAACTAACCATAGCTAATTTTTTACAATTATCATAGGAACATAACTCTAATATATCAAAATCTGGAAGTAAATCTTTACTTTCGTTGGTAAATTTGAGAGCTTTTAAGATTTTAATTTGACCCGGCATAATGATAAATAATCCTATAAAACAATTATTATTAAATTTTGTGATATTCAGTTAGGATTCAAATACTTATCAATTTTTTTGAACAGAAATTAATTCAAATTTGTGTTCCTTAGAAATTACGGTGTATATAAATGCGAACGAGACCGCGGGAGGTAAGATAGAATATACTATACCTCATTATCCATGTGAGACAGATGCAGACGGAGAATATATAGACGAGAAACCACTTCCTAATATGTATGGTTTCTTTCATCATAGAACTCAAGGTTCTATTAAAGGAGTTCAAGGACTACCGCAATAAATGCATTTAGTAGATTCATTCAAAATACAATGGGATATTATTAAAGCCTATGGACCTTATGCTGAGAAACAAGGTATGGCGTTCCCGGTTGTATATCATCAAGATAATTCCCCTACTAACCGAGTGAATGTGAAGACTCAGTTCGCGTCTCAACCTACAACTAATAGGTTATTACAATTGAGTGCTGATGACTTAGTAGAATGGGTATCCCCTAAATCGGGTGCGTATGATCCTTTCCCTATATTGCATTGGCTTAATACGGTAATAGCACGTGCCACTCAAATGAATAAACTTATGATAGAGGGTGAGGGAGCTGGGCAATTATCAACCTCAGAGACAGCCATTAATCGATGGGAAACGAAACAGAAAGAGAAACAAGCATATTGGCGTACTCAGTTCTTAGGTGTATGGATAGCATTAGGAGCATCTGATGAAATTAATTAAACCTTCTTAAATTTTTTCTTGTATGTTGAGTTTTTTAATTTAAATTTAATTTGAATGATTTATGAAATCCTTTTGCTTTTTATACTTCCTTCTTCAAGGAAAAATAACTAGAATGTACTTAGCTTGCTTTGAGAGCTTTTATTGTTAATTTTTTGGATATTTTTTGTAAACTTTTTCCAATCTGATAGTTTTAAAGCTTTACATCTCTTTAAACTTGGTATCTTGCAAAAATTTGAACAATTCCCATATAAACAATTACCATCACAATTTTTGATTGGAATCCATTTACTTTCAGCATTTTTCCTAAACAATTGTGTGTCTATTCCTTCACAGTTATTAGAAGTTTTATATTTTTGATTTAAATCAATAAATCTTTTTGTTTTCAAATCTCTAATAAACTCCATACATAATGCAAATGTTAAACCATTTTCTTTTGCTATTTTAAGAGCTTTTTTAATTAACCCTTCTCTATAAGTTAAATTTGCGTGTAATTCTCCTGCTTGTTTCTCTACATAGATTTTTTCTAGTTGATCTATAAGATTTCTATATCCATGTCTATTTAAATTGGTTGTATATAAATCCCAATATCGGGAATTTTTATCAGATATGGAAAAAATTACATGTTGAGCCCCGCTTTCATGAGCTTTTGAAAAAACATCTTTTATAATCTCTTCTTTATCATTAAATAGAGGTTCGACAGGATCATACCTAAGAATTACTGGTATTCCCGCTTCATGAAATTCTCTCATCGCATCAAATCTTTTCTCGTAAGGAGCTGAGCCAGGTTCAAAAATTTTCCTAAAATTTTCATCATTACTAGTAATAGTAAATTGAGCGAACGCATAAGGGTAATCTTGAAGTAGATCAACAACCTTTTTACCTGGAATATTTTTAGTTATAAATTCAAAACCAAGATTCCTTTCAACAAGAATTTTCATAATTTTATAAGTAAGTTCATAATGGGGCTCTAAAGGTTTTTGAAAAGGATCAGTTGTAGGAGAGAGATATCCCCATGCTGCAAATTTTAAATCAGGATTATCCAATTCGTGTGCTAATACCTCTGGAAAGTTTATTACTACCGTTGGAATATTTTGTTCCCAAAAAAGTTTATAGTAAGGACTAAAACTTGAGAAAGCACATGTATAGCAAGGATATTGGCATCTATGAGTGCAACCTCTATAAGGATTTAATAGAAATCTTTCAGCAGTACAAGCGCGACGACCATTCTTTTGAGCATCTCCAGACCACCCATGAATAACGGATTTTGTAAGAGTAATAATGTGAGGGACTGGCTTTTTAAAAACAGAATGTAACTTATTATTTTTCCCTATTTTGATATTTACATAATCCGGAATTTCGTGATTTTCTTCCATGTTGGATCATATTTATATAAATATTCTATTTCTGGTTTTTAAAGTACTTACACTTTTTTCTTATGAAAGCAAATTTATGTACACTTCAAATAAATTAAATTTAAAAGCAAAAAAATTAGAAATCATATCAAATAAAAAAAACTTCTAATTCTTTTTGATTCTATACTAGAATAACCAATTCCTTATTATTTTTATCTACCTTAGATTGATTTATAATGGTATGATCTTTATTAAAAATATATCTTTTAAGTGTAATCTCTTTCTTTAGAGCTAATATCTCATTAACGTAATTCATTGGAATTTCTTTATTATGGTCAAATGGGAATATCATTTCAAAACCTTTTTCTAATTTCATAAATTTTAAACTTTTTTTTATGATTTTCAATTCAAATTCCGAATTTTTAACTCTTTGGTAAAAATCTCTAATGAGATTATTAAATATCTCTCTACCGTCATTTCTATTATTAACATCAAGATGAGCATTTTCAATAGCAGATAATAATAAGTAAATAAATTCTCTCCTTCCAATTTTTCTTCCTTTTGATTCTAGGAATAATAGTTTTTTACTAGTATATGCTGGAATTTTATCTGTTATTAATTCAGATTCTCTTGGAAAAGTTTCATTCACCTCTAATATAAATTCAATAATATCATTAACTTTCGCCAGTCTTTTAATATATTTATCGTTTCCAGTCAACTTTTTTGCTAAATTAAAATAGAAAAAATAATTATGTTTTTGATTTCTTTTATTTATCAAATACTTATCCTTAAAATCAATACTATTACGAAATCTTAAGTTTAAAAAATCGATATATTTCAAAGTTGCGTCTAAAGAGATGTAATAAAATTCTGGTTCTATTAATTTACCATCAGTATTGGCTTCAATTAAGCTTTCTCTAGTAAACATTTTAACTCTTCCATAAAGATAAGGAAAGGTCCATGTTAAAGAATCAATCGAATTAATCATATTAAAGATTTCTTTGTCTTTAATAATGCTTAAATTTATGCCAAAGCAATGCATTTTAAAGTTTGATATTTCTTTTTTCAAATAGTTAGAAATGGTTCTTATTATTGCTCGTGTCTCTTTTAATTTTCTCCTTGCCACTAAGGATCCAATACCTATATAATCACCTTCTTGAATAATTTCTCTTCTTACCATTTCTTTGACGCAATGAATATATTCTTGTTTTTGATATCCTTGAACAACTGGCATAAAGTTAATTTTTTGACAATTATTAAACTCATGCTTTAAGAACTCCGCATTATCAAGAGTTTTTTCTATTAGTTCCATATTGTTATTTTCTTCTTCAGGACTACATATATAATCCATACTTACTACAGTAAAACTTTTAAAATTATCAAGGGGTAGATTTATCATCACCTCTGCATATTCTGTAGCGGTAAATGGAAAATCATCATTCTTTTCTCTAATTAAGAAATCATAAGCTCCTGAATCTATCATAAATCTTTTTCCATTTGCAGGTAATTCTATGGGTTTAGTCGGGTTTTTATAGATATGAGAATAGCTTGTTAGTAAATTTACTTCTTGATTAACTGAATTAATCCCTCTATTTAATGAGTCCATGTTGCTATGACATACAGTATAAAATTCTAAGCTATCCATAATTGATTTTTGGTTTATATTTTTATTGTATTCAAATTTATAAATGTCAGGAGGTTTTTAGTTACCTGAAATCCTTGAAGATTATTTTATATTTAATTAAATTTATATAGCATTTGTCTGTATTTATAGTTTTAAATTAAAATTCTTGTGTTTGTTATTATTGACTATTTATTTCTTATTATCAATCAATGATTAAAATCTTGGAAGTACTAAATATCGAAATTATATAAAGAAAAAATATGAAATAATTTTTCTCTTTATTGGTATACATTACAAAACCTTAGAACATTTAATGTGTTTTAAGGATTAGTCGAGAAATCAAATTTTCATTTTTAATTATGTGTGCTCTCTGAAATTATTGATCAAAGATATTGTTATCTAAATCAATGGACCAACGATCCAAATAAGGGCAATACTTACCTAAGCGCGTATCATTACCTAATGGATAATTATGTTTTATAAGAAATTCATTATTTTCTACAAATTCTTTAGGAAAATAACCTAGATTAATCAGATTTCTTTTGAAATTATATAATATTTGTAAATCAGCAATAGCTTTGATAAATCCGAATCGTAATGGCATAGTTTTATTATTATCTTCGAAATAATTCTTAGGTAAATCCTTAAAAGTTTCGATTGGATTTATCGGATTAAGTAATAAAGAAGAAATATCCCGGTAATAATTCAAAAGTTGATTAAAATCTTTAATAGTTTGTCCATAACATTGTTTATTAGTTGATTTGGGGCATTTTAAGTTTCCTATAGGAGAAATACATATATCTTCTTTAGATGCCCTTTTTCCAATATTCTTTTTTAAAAAGAATTCTTTTACCAGTAAAAAGTCTACTTTTGAAATAAAATTTATAATATCTCGGAAGGACACCCCAACATTATATAACACGTCCTCCTTTTTCAAAGCATGTGTAGTTTCAATTAGATTTCTCATCCATTTGTTCAATATTCTCATATCATTCCTTTTAGAAAGAAAGTCTAAAACAAGATGTGAAAAAAGAGGATGTTTTTGGAACAACCAATTATTTTGACCTGTCATATCGATTGCACAAGAGAATAACCTAATGAGGTTATTTTTAATTTGTTTGTTTTGAATTTCTGGAAATATATCGATAATCGGTAGTTTTATACTATCTAAATAAAACTCTATCCAAGAAAAAAAAAACAAATTTTTATTCATAAAACCAAATTGGGTTGAAACTTTAATGAAATCTTTAATAGGTTTTATATCCCATTCTTCAAATAGAATTTTTGAGGGCTCTACTTCATGTGAGAATAGTGTATTCCAATCTTTCCTATTTATTAATTTTCTCCAATGAGTTTTTAGATAATCTTCAAGCTCATTACTAGTTAAATCTTTTTTTTCATATTTTTTATAAAGATATTTTAAAAAACCCGGTACTAGGTAATGTATAAAAATTGTCTTATTACTCCTTACTTTTGAGATCAATTCACCATTTTTTTTTTGCTTTATTATTAATAAGAATTTTAAAATTCTATTATGAGTCTCTGGATTAAAGGAAGATTTTGCAGCATATTTATTTAGAACAGTAATATTGCCACTATTATCAATCTCTCCTAATAGAATTCCTCTTTTATTTAACTCCAATTCATACTCTGGCTTCATATAGTCTTTAGGTATTAAAATGGCTGAATAATCAGTACCATTTTGAGCATCTTCTGCTTGATAAATACCTCTTATAAAACCATTACGATCTATTTTACCTTTTACTTCAAGGGAATAGATGTAGTCAATATCTTCAAATTCTTCGGATTTCAGCGCCAAAAAATCAGAATATGAATTTTTTATTTTGATCGAATGAACAGGGATTATTTCTCCGGATTTTTTTTCGAATTCTATTACCCATTCTTCATGATCTTTCATTAATTCAGACTTATGAGAATTATGAAAAGCATAGATCATTTTATTTTTATTTAACCATTCAATTACTTTAATCCAATATTCTGCTTCAGACACTTAATAAATTCACCTTAATAATATAATCATCTAGATATTTGGTTTCTCTTTTGATTAAAGTTTCAGTTAATTTAAATTTTTTAATTGAACTTAATGAAAATAAAAAATTTATACCCTAATAAAAAAAAACTTTTGTTAAAGATTTACTCTCATTCTCACAATGCCAAATAAAAATATTCCAAGAGTTGCTAGAATTACTTCCGCTATTAATACTTGAATAAATATTAACCAGATCGGTAACCCAAAAGCAAAATTAAGAACAAAAGCAACGTATAAAGAAATAATAATCGAATAAAGTAATCCACCTACATACTTTAGATATTTCTTATTTCTTAAAATTATAATACAATAAAGTGCGGGTATATTCACGATACAACTAATTAAGTCAATTGGGCCTAAAGGTGAGGTTAAATTAACAAAAAAAACCCCAATTACATTACCAATTAAACCTTCTAAAGGAAACAGAATGCACATCCCAATGATTAATTCGGCGACTCGGAATTGAAAACCAAGAAAACTTATAGGTTGGAAAATATATCCTAATGCAATATAGAGAGCCGCAGTAATTGCTGTTAGCGCCACTTTAATGCTAATATTTCTTTCATCTGAGAACATAGTTTTTAAGCCTTCAGTTTTGCTATCCATTTCCAGTTCCATTTTTTTTTACCTTGAAAATTTAATATATAATTTAACTAAATATTTTTAAAATAAAACTAAAATTGTTATAGATTTAATAAATAGGACATGTTTATGAAATTACTAATCTTGGTTCTATTTATGAAAAAAATATCAATTTTAATCTGGTATTCGGAAGAATAAAATTGATTAATTTGGAATCAAAGTAAAAATCATTCTCTTTGGCAAATACTCTTAACCATTGTTCCTCTTCATAAATTAGTTCTATCATAAAATACATCTAATTAGAGAAATTGAAGTCAATTTAAATATGATTTTTCAATAATTAATAGAGAATATAATTGGAATCTTCTACTCTATAATTTTAAGATAAAAGCTTTAAGAATAAGCAATAATAATACAAAAAATAATTAGATTTAAAAATTAAGACTACATTATTATTTTGAATTATATATAAGGCTGAAAAATCAAAGAATCAATTTTAAACCCATGTATTTTAGAGGGATATATAAAAAATAATTAAGCTAAAAGGAATCGGATATAAGTAGAGAGGTATGATAATCACTATGATTGATAAGTATAAAATAATATATGGCCAAGAGTATAACAAGATCTTGAGAGTTTTTGAATCTTTATCTGGTTATGAAATAGATTTAAAATTGGATTCTTTAAAAAGACTAGAAGTAACCTATTTAGATCCTTTTGATATTAATAATGAAGGAATTCACTTTATTTTACCTGATTTAATTTCAGATAAACATCTATTTTTAATAGGCAGAAGTGGCTCAGGAAAAACTACATATTTCTTAAGAGCATACTGGGATTGTTTAAAAACAATAATAGATAAAAAACATTTATCTGGGAAGAAACATGAAAAATGGAAGAAACATGAAACAATCGCAAAAAAACGAATTTTTCCGGTTTTTGTTAATTTATTTAAATATGAGAGTATATCAGAAATTCAGGAACATTACCCAAATTCAATTTCAAATGTAAATATCATTCGTTTGACTTATAGTATTGTTAAACAAATTAAAGACACACTTAATGAATCAATTTATGAGACTATTATTCTTGAAAAATTAAAAAAATCAGAAAAAAAGATAAATAAAAAATTAGAAGAATTAATAAAGAATATTAAAGATGGAAATGAAATAGTAAAAGAAATATTTGAAAAAGAGAAAATTGAACATAAAGGTAAAAAAGGGAGAGCTCTTGAAGTAGGTGCTGAGATTCTTCCTGGAATCATTAAACCAACCGTAAAAATAAGTGGGGGAAAGGATAATTATATTGATGTAAAAACTAAATTCGTTGAAAGAACTATAACAAATATTCATGAAATATTTAAAATGCTTTCAGAGGTATTAAATAAATTAGAGATTGATTATTGTGTGTTATTTATTGATCAATTTTCGGAAATCAACAAGACTACACAACAATTTCTTATGGAAAAAGTTTTTCCGTTTTTTATTAGGGATGATGTCAGAACAACATCAAGTATAAAGTATGCATGCAAAATTGCTGCTTATCCTTCAAGAATTGAATTAGGCCCTTTTAGATTAGATCGGGAATTCCGCTCAACGCGTTGGCTCGATAAAAATGTATTTATAAAATCAATTAGTGCAAATAAAAATTTTAACCAAAGAATAGATTTAATACAATACCATCAAATAAAATTTCTAAAAACTTTGATAGAGAAAAGATTTTTGAGTGAGGGGATTAGTGAAAAAATTGAATTTGATGATTTATTTGTATATAATAATAAATATAATGACATCCTTAAGTTACTTTTATTTTTATATTTCTCTACAATGAATATTCCAAGATATTTAGGCTTAATTTTAAAACTTGCTTTCGAGCGTAGTAGTGTTAACAAAAAAGGTATTGATTTTGATTTAGTTGAAGAAATTGTTAAAAATGAATTGTATGATAGCCAGAGATCAATATTAACACAAACAATTTTTAATGAATGGTATGAACGACAATGGGTTATTCGAGTATATCAAAACATATTAAATCGTTTATTTGAAATAAAATATAAACAAAAGGAAAAAAAGAGATTCTCTGCATATTTCCTTATGGATAAAACGAAAAGACCTTATTTAAGAATCCTAGAAGATGCATTTCTAATAGATCATATATTCAAAATTGGATTACAAGTAACAAAGATAAAAAAAAAATCATACTCAAAAATAAAATTTTATATGGCAAATAACAAAAAT
>SDBS01005312.1_pt1 | contig 12584 bp, 10 predicted proteins | sample 2277091 | NCBI WGS metagenome assembly SDBS01 (sample SAMN10404972, study PRJNA504765) | marine sediment metagenome | isolation source: marine sediment core GS10_PC15, 163 cmbsf | place: Arctic Ocean: Southern Knipovich Ridge | collected 2010 | reverse complement strand
AAGGGTCAGGTGTACCGAAGGCTGAACCGTATCGGTTAAGGCATCTGCAATTTTTAGTGGAAAAAGCTTCACAACAACCAATAACGGTGGGCGAGTTAGCTATTGGGGGTGGTGATTTAATAAAAGCATTGAAATTGAAACCAGGCCCTAGAATCGGGGGGATCTTAAATGCATTACTGGCAGATGTACTTGATGATCCGAAAAAAAATAAGAAGGCGTATTTGTTGGAACGGGCGAATGAGTTGAAAGACGAAGACCCAAAAAGCTTAAAGGCTTTAGGGGAGCTGGCAAAAGATGTTGAGGAAAAACGACGTGAAGATAAAATAAAAAGAAAATACCATGTTTAAATTTATTCTATGATTACTGCTGGCGGCCTTTTTCTTGGTTTGGCTTTTGCTGCAATGGGGTTTTTGGCGGTGTGGAAGAGTTATTGGTTTAGACAAAATATTGGTGATATAAATGAACTTATTGGCTATCCAGGAGCTACTTGGTTAAATTGGGATACTGTTGGCGTCTTTTTACTTTTTATTGGGCTGCTTACTATGGTTGGCTTGCTGCAACTTGGCCTTGTACTGTTTTTAGGCCCTATGTTGGGATAAAGACTTGCGCTATTATTGTAAAGAATGTTCAATGTGGCTACGGGCAAGGGGCTCGTAAGATTTTGTTTAAAATAAGGGCCAGTAGCTCAGCCTGGTAGAGCACTCGCTTTGCATGCGAAAGGTCAGCGGTTCGATTCCGCTCTGGTCCACACTTCGATTCCTCGTTTTGTTTATCGTTAGAGAGCAAGTTCTTTTGCGATGTATGTGGTGAGGCTTCGTTGTTTCGTTCTTTAAAAAATATTTTTGGAATCCAAAATAAGGAGTGTCTATAATGTCTTTGGTTATTATGAGTATGTGGGAGAACCAATCGACTCATGTTCGCTTGGACTGGGTTAAACCTGACGAACACAAGATCCTGATTGCTTACGATCCGCCAATAGACTGTTGTAAAGGTCTTTTCTCTGGCCAGCCTATTGTTCTTCGAGAGTGGGGTGGGCATAAATGGTATTTTTCAGTATCGGAAGGAGCGGAAGTACAGCCAACGGATATGTGGAGGTCTGATTCTGATGGTTCAGGGATGCTGTATCCGTGGTATTGGAACCTTAAAGAAGGATATGACATCGTTTGCCAAATTGCTCCGCCGAACTCGGTAAGCAGTGTTAACTCTCACGAAAAAACAATTGAGTGCTTCGCTCCTGTGCAAAACGATGGGCATACTTTCTTGCGGGTTGGCAACGAATTAAAACCTTTGACAAAAGAGGTTAAGATCGATCTTGGGATTCCACATCAAATTGTACGCAGAGGAGAGGGATATTCTGTACAGTTGTTGAAGATGTCGGGAAGGGTGCGTTTTCCTAGTCGTGAGGACCATGTTTTCTGCAAACAACCCGATGATGACCTTCTTCGGACTACTACATAGCCGCACCAGCGTGTGGCTTTTTTTTATTTCTTAGTGTTGTATAATTGGTGCATGCCTCGTAAGAAGAGCAAAGCTAATGTGCGCCGGAGCTGGAAGATGGAGAGGGCTAGCGTACAGAAAAAAGGAGCGGCAAGAGCGCGCAGTAATAAGTTTTCTGGTGGAGACACAGGAGCGCCGCCTAAGAAGCATGTAAGAAAAAAAGTGTGGGTGGGAGGATATCATCGACAAGACAGAACCAAGGTAAAAGAGTATTATCGTGGTAATGCGCAATATATAAAAGGTAAATAGCAGGTCAATTATTTTTTGTTGATGATGAGCCTGAATAGCTCGTTTTTTTACTTCTAGGGCCTAGTAGGTTACACTCTTAGTGATTATTCCTAATAAGGTATTTATTTTAAATCATGATTTTTTTGAGAGGAGGTGACGTAATATGCCTGTAAATTCTATAGAACTTACCTCTCCTGTAGCAGGTATGGGCGGAACATCTTCAGCGCAGGGCTGGAGTGATGCAATAGTGAATTCCTTGGCTGGTCTGTGGGCTCAATTCGCTTTTTTTCTACCTAGCTTGCTTGCAGCCTTGATTGTCTTTTTCATTGGTTGGGCTATCGCTGTGGCGGGAGGAAGGTTAGTAGAAAAAATGTTAGTTGTGTTGCGCGTTAATCAAGCCTTTGAACGATTAAATGGCTTAAAGAGAGCGGCTGAGCGAGCAGGTTTGAAGCTTAATATTCCCTTGGTTGTAGGTGAAATCGTGAAGTGGTTCTTATTGATTGTGACGTTGCTTGCAACTACAGACATCCTTGGTCTTGATGAAATTTCCACCTTCTTGACGTCAGTGTTGTTGTATATTCCAAACGTGGTGGTAGCTGCTCTTATTCTGGTCATCGCAGTGGTGTTGGCAAACTTTGTTTATAAAACAGTGTCAGCCAGTATTAAAGCGGCTGGTTTTAGCAGTGCCAATACGATAGCTGCAGTTAGCAAGTGGGCAATAATAGTATTTGCTATTCTGTCCGCATTAATTCAGCTGAATGTTGCAGTAACATTGATTCAGACAATTGTAACTGCCTTCTTCGCAATGATCGCTCTAGCTGGAGGCTTGGCCTTTGGGCTTGGCGGCAAAGAAGTGGCGGTAAAATGGTTGAAAAAATTTGAGGCTGATTTAACTGGTGAAAGAAAGTAATTGTTGTTGCTAGACAGTAAAACAGCTCCATAATGGGGCTGTTTTGCAAGAAAAGTTTATTTTTCTTGACATTTTCCTTATTTCAAATATATTTATATTCAGCTATATGCAGAAGACACATTATGTCTGCAAGACCCCACGAAGCAGCTAGTTAACGATTTTGTTAACTATTTACTGAACTGCTTCCTCTGGAGCGGTTTTTTGTTTTTTTACGTAAGTTACGACCGCTACAACCAAAGCACAGGTGAGTGATTATCATATGTAATTATTATTCTCCTGTGGTTTGTACTTCAGTTGCTCAGTAGAGACTAGAACTTTGACAACTGAAAAGCAGCATAATTACAACATTGTAATAATTAGAAGTTGTTTAGTTAAACAACTTCGCGATCATCTTAGTAGAAGATATAAATAGCGATCACACATCGCTAGTCAAACAAGCGAGGCTGTTTTATTACAGTCTCAACAAAAAGTGTAGGTAAGCCAGAACCCTTTATAGGGTTCAGGCATAATTCATACACCGTAAGGGTATGTGGAGGATGCCTTGGCAATGAATGGCGAAGAAGGACGTGGCCGGCTGCGATAAGCTGCGGGAAGGTGCTGAGCAACCTATGATCCGCAGATGTCCGAATGGGGCAACCCTCTCTCTTTTATCGGAGAGAACTATAATACTGCAAGGTATTGTAGAGTGTACCTGGCGAATTGAAACATCTTAGTAGCCAGAGGAAAAGAAAAAAAGGATTAACTTATTATTTTCCTATAGCTGTATTGGCTTCGTTGGTATTTAGTTTACTAAAGACCTAACAAGCTAGTATGGCTGGAAGATGATGAAGCTAATTAAATTCCCTTAGTAGCGGCGAGCGAAACGGGAACAGTCTAAACCATATCTATGTTCAAGCCCATAAGGCGTTGTAGATACTGGTGTTGTAGGTGTTATCATTTGTGCGCTTATGGAAGCACAGATCGTGACTGGTATATTTGTCTAGTAGAAGGCGGCTGGAATGCCCCACCAAAGAGGGTAAGAGTCCCGTACATGAAAGATATATACCGGCGATTGATTTCTACCTAAGTAGGGCAGGACATGTGAAATCCTGTTTGAATCTAGGAGAACTACAAAAACCAATTTATTGGTACTCCTAAGACTAAATACATTCATTGACCGATAGTGAACTAGTACCGTGAGGGAAAGGTGAAAAGTACCCCGGTGAGGGGAATGAAATAGACCTGAAACCACATACCTACAAAGAGTCGGAGCCAGTGTTTACACTGGTGACGGCGTGCTTTTTGCAGAACGAGCCACCGAGTTTGCTGTATGTCGTCTTTACGTTTTTATGACGTGAAATTGCTTAAGGAGTTTACACTCTGAAAGCATAGCGAAAGCGAGTGTTAATAGCGCGAACAAAGTCATCGTTTACGATGACTTATTATGACATGCACAAGACCCGAAACCAGGTGATCTACCTATGAGCAGGGTGAAGCGCGAGTAACATTGCGTGGAGGCCCGAACCCGTCGGCCGTGCAATACCGTGGGATGACTTGTGGGTAGCGGTGAAATGCCAATCGAACCTGGCAATAGCTGGTTCTCCTCGAAATAGCTTTAGGGCTAGCCTCGTGATGTAACTATGTGTGGTAGAGCACTGCAAGGGATCTTCGGGACGCAAGTCTCGGGACCCTAGCAAACTCCGAATGCACATAGAAGGAATCACGGGAGTCAGAACGCGGGGGCTAAGCTCCGCGCTCGAAAGGGAAACAGCCCAGATCGCCGCTTAAGGTCCCAAAATACTATCTTAGTGGAAAAGGTGGTGGATACGCCGAGACAGCGAGGCAGTTGGCTTAGAAGCAGCCATCTGTTAAAGAAAGCGTAACAGCTCACTCGTCAAGCGTTTCTGCGCCGAAAATTCAACGGGGCTGAAGATAGTTACCGATAGCGCGAATGTTAGTTTTTTAAATTAACGTGGTAGAGGAGCATTTCATGCATCCGCCCGAAGGGGCGAGATAACGCGTTGAAGTCAAACCGCGAGGTTTGGTGGAGCGCATGGAAGAGAGAATGGTGGCATAAGTAGCATGATACAAGGTGAGAACCCTTGTCACCGAAAGTCTAAGGTTTCCTGGGCAATGTCGATCATCCCAGGGTTAGCCGGGCCTAAGCCGAGGCCGAAAGGCGTAGGCGATGGACAGCAGGTTGATATTCCTGCGCCGGTTGTACAGTGTACAAGGCGTGACGGAATGTCCGAGCTTACCAGGACATATGACTTATCCTGCGTAATGCATTAGTCGGAACACTTTGGTAAATCCGGGTGTTCATTCAACGATGAAGCATTACGGGAGAGTGCGAGCGCAAGCTTAAACCTCTGTAAGTAGGGACGTTTCCTGGAAAAGCGTCGTGTACTTTCCTGTACATCCGTCCGTACCGCAAACCAACACAGGTAGACAGGTGTAAGAGCACTAAGGTGATCGGGAGAACCCTCGTTAAGGAACTCGGCAAAACAGCAGGTGTAAGTTAGCGATAAACCTCGCCAACTTTTATTGTTTTTCAATAATAGTTGGCCGCAGCGCATGCCTCCTGGTGACTGTTTACCAAAAACACAGGTCCCTGCGAACTCGTAAGAGTATGTATAGGGGCTGACGCCTGGCCAGTGTCGGAACGTTAACCCTCGTGGTGAAAGCCTCGAGGCCAAGCGCCGATGAACGCCGGCCGTAACTATTAGTTGACCGAAGTAGTTATAAAATTTGGCTATATGCTGGAAACCCTGAGTATCCTGAGCTACGCAAATGTGATATAATAGAACAAGTTAGTAACTTTTGTTCTAAATCCATATGCGTGAAAATGCTTCAGGTGCAGGCAATCAGCAGGAAAGGTCGATTATAAAAGCGATTCCAAAAGATACAGGTTGGTATCTTGCGGGATTCACTGATGGAGAAGGAAGCTTTAACGTTTCCACTATAAATCGCAACCAAGACTTTAAAACAGGTTGGAAGATTTCATTGTCATTTAACATCTCACAAAAAGATGAGACAGTGCTTCACTTGTTTAAGAAAGTTTTGCGTTGTGGATCATTGCGGAAACGAAAGGATGGAGTAGTTTATTTTGAAGTGCGTCGTATTGATGAACTGAAAAATATAGTTATTCCTTTCTTTGAGCAATTTCCCATTCGATCAGTATCGAAACGAAAGCAATATGAAGTGTTTCGAGAAATTGTGAAAATTGTTTCTCTAAAACAACATTTGACTCTTGAAGGGTTAAAAAAAATTCTAACACTACGACAAACAATAAAAGTTGGTCGCAAGCGAAAATATTCATATGAACAAATCGTTTCGACGTTTCGTAATCGAAATCCTCAGAGACTATACGCCGAACACCGCACAACTAAATAATTGTGGTGATGATATAGTCCGATCCCTATGGCGACATGGGGAGCACAGCAGAAATGACTGTGCTACTCACCTTAATAAGTGAGCAGTAACAAAAATGAACGGTCCTATGGTAGAGGAATTTACCCTATAAGATATAGGGGTTTGACTGCCATATTAAAACTAGGCTATATGCTGGAAACTCCGTAGTATCTCACGTTACTCGGTTCATCTTTTTGATGAGCCAGTGAAAATACGATGAGTGACACCACAAAATAACCCATAGTTACTTTGTGACAGCGGACAATCAGCAGGAAAGACTTCACGTTTGTGAAGAATCCTCAGAGACTATACGCCTGGCAGGTTTTAAGTTTCAATAAAGAGACTTAAAGCTTGAAGATATAGTCCGATCTGTATGGCGACATGCAGAATGTGGCAGAAATGACCACATCATATTAATTACGTAATTAATTACGTAATTCGTAAGTAACAATAACGCCTAACAAAGCGACTTGAGCGAAATTCCTTGTCTGGTAAGTTCAGACCCGCACGAACGGCGTCACAACTGGGAGACTGTCTCAACGAGGGACCCGGCGAAATTGCAATGTCGGTAAAGATGCCGCCACCCTGTGACAAGACGGAAAGACCCCGTGAAGCTTCACTACAGCTTGGTATTGATGTATTGAGCATTTTGCTCAGCATAGGTGGGAGACTTTGATTTTTAACCTTTGGGTTAAATTGAGTCATCAGTGAGATACCACCCTTTATGTTTGATATATCTAACGACGTGGTGTGAAACCACCACCCGGACAGTGCCTGGCGGGTAGTTTATCTGGGGCGGATGCCTTAAGGCTTACTTGAATATGGTTAAATAACATACCGCCATGTTTGTTGTTATTGCATAGGCGCATAACAACGATGTCATATTCTAATAGGTAAGCGTGGGGCGCTGTGATAGCAATATCACAGGCAAATTCTTGCTAATATGCTGGAACCCCTGGTGTACTTAAGAAGAAATTCAACAAGTGCGCTATAAAATTATTTTATAGCACCAGGCAATCAGCAGGGAATTATTTTAAAAAAATAAGCCCTCAACGACTGCACGCGAGACTCCTTCAAATAGAAGGATGATGATACAGTCTGACCTGCATGGCGACATGCAGATCGTGCACGGAAAAAAGTAACGATGCACGGACCGAATTACAAAGAAGTAGTAATTTGTGTTAACAAAAGTGCCTAAATCGTAACGGAGGCGCCTATATGGTCGGCTAGGTCCGGATGGAAACCGGATTGATAGTGCAAAGGCATAAGCCGGCTTTACTGCAAGACGTACATGTCGCGCAGTCACGAAAGTGGAGCTTAGTGAACCGACCGTTCTCATGTAGAAGAGCGGAAGATTATCGGATAAAAGTTACTCCGGGGATACATACCTGTGTCCCGTGCCAGTGGTAACATTGGCACAAGTACATAGCTAATAACGGTGAAACCCAATTCTTAAAGGTGCCAAATTAATTAGGTTAGAATTGGGCAATACCGTGGGAAGTCAGAGAGGTTAATGTAATATTAACTATATGAAGTTATCAAAACGTCAAAAAACTATTCTCTTAGGAACTATTCTAGGAGATGGTTATCTTCAAAAAACAGGAAGTAAAAATGCTAGGCTACGCCTAGAGCATTCGTTAAAACAGCAAGCGTATATGTATTGGAAGTATTCTCAGTTAGAGAATCTTTTCCAATCAAAACCGAAGTTGCTTAAGCGAATCCATCCAAAGTCAAAACGTACTTACGAGTACGTAAGATTGCAAAGTCATTCTTCTCCAGTATTGGGGAAGTTACGTCAGCAATTTTACGACGAGGACGGTGAAAAAATACTACCTGAAAACATGGATGCTGTGCTTAAAAGCCCGCTCACCATTGCCGTTTGGTATATGGATGATGGATATTATGATAAGCGCGATAAGTCCGCACATATCTATCTGCAAAGACTAGATAATAGTGAACTTGAGCGTTTAGCGAAAGCATTTCATCGACAACATAACATTCAACCAAAGTGGTACTGTCGAACAGACAGAAAAGGATGCCAGCTAAATTTTACTGGCATTGAGAAACAGAAATTAATGGTATTAATTAACCCGTATCTCATTGATGAAATGAGATACAAAACACCTCTTGACCCCGTAACGACTGAGAGCGAGAATTACTCAGACAATTGAGCTCGAGATCTAATGAAATAATTTAGATAATACGCTATGCCCCTAAACGATATTAAGTTTAGGGTGAAGATATAGTCTACACCTGTAGTAATATAGGATCGTCACTTTAATGAGCAAAGTGAACAGGCTAATCCCTCCCAATAGTCCACATAGACGGAGGGGCTTGGCACCTCGATGTCGGCTCATCCTATCCTGGGGCTGAAGCAGGTCCCAAGGGTAACAGTTGTTGCCCCTTTTAAAATTCATCTTTTAAAAGCAAATCAACTCATAACGGTGAAGCCCTACTGTTCAAATTTTGAACACGGGTAATACCGTGGGAAGTCGTTTCGCATAGTGCGATATTGACCCCGTAACGACTGGATCTCTGTATGGGTAACACAAATGCAGAGTGAAGATAGCATTCAGATTCTGATACTTTATATTGCTATAACACGTTGGTATTCTTCATTAACTTGAAGAGTAAAGGTATAGTCTATGCCATTAGTAATAATGGAATAACATGTTGGCTGTTCGCCAATGAAAAGGGTACGCGAGCTGGGTTCAGACCGTACGGGCATTCTGCCCGCGGCGGCACAGTCGAGTAATCGACTGTGAAAAGCTAACTAATATCGGTGAATTCCTAACGGATACACTTAACCTGTTGTGTGTTAGGGTAATACCGAGGGAAGTTAGTAAGTAAATAATGCTTTATGCATAAGATCTCTGTCGCTCAAAGAGCATACATGGCTGGGTTTCTTGATGGTGATGGTAGTATATATGTTCGGTTAAAGCCGAATAGGACATACCGTTACTTATATCAAGTTGCCCCGAATGTCGTTTTCTTTCAATCAAAGAAAGAACGAGCCGTTCTTGAATATATGCAACGCATAACAAACGTTGGTTATTTAAGAGAAAGGAAAGATGGTGTTATTGAGTATACAATTGGCGATGTTTCGTCTATTGTCTCTCTCTTAAACGCCATTCGTCCTTATTTGTATCTCAAAAAGCGTCAAGCAGACCTTATGTTAAGTATTCTTCGCAGAAAACAATCAATTAAGACTGCTACTCAATTTGTTGAGTTAGCTTGTTTGATTGATAGGTTTCAGAAATTGAATTATTCAAAGAAGAGAATACACAAGAGTGATTCGGTAAAAAACACTCTGGAAGCTGAAGGCTTACTAACCCCGTAGAGACTGATTCTTGCCTCTGGCGAGATGAGATAGCAAGATTGTTTTGGATTTCAATTGCTATCATACGTTGGCCCCCTAAAATGTTAATTTTAGGGTGATGATATAGTCCATGCTTCTAGTAATAGGAGATAAAAATGTGCAAAACAGGTTGGACCCTATCTGTCACAGGCGTGAAAACTTGAGGAGCGTCCGCAGTAGTACGAGAGGACCCTGCGGGACCAACCTCTGGTGTACCAGTTGTCTAGTTCTTAGGCATTGCTGGGTAGCTACGTTGGGCTGGTGATAAGCGCTGAAAGCATCTAAGCGCGAAGCCCACTCCGAGATCAGGTTTTATTATGAGACTCCTTGAAGATGACAAGGTTGATAGGCGGAAGGTGTACGCACAGCAATGTGTTTAGCCGATCCGTACTAATTAGTCCAGTTGTATGAATCTTTTACCTACCGGTACGAAACAATGGAATGAATAATTGCCAATGACCAATGACCAATGAATGACTTTGCGCAAGTAAAGAACTTGATTGGAAATTGGAATTTGGACATTAGAATTTCTAACGCGAAGTACCAATGTTTGACTAGTGATGTGTGATTGTTATGATCTTTGCTCATAGCAAAAGTGAAAATTTCACTTTAAAAGTTGCGGTGCCTTTAGCGAAGGGGAAACACCTGATTCCATTCCGAACTCAGAAGTTAAGCCCTTTAGCGCTGATGGTAGCTATCATTGATACGATGGCAAGAGTAAGTCGGTGCCGCTACTTTTGAAGTGAAAAAAGAACCCCATTAATATGGGGTTTTTGTGTTTTAGGAGCTGTAGTAGTGTCAGTTTATGTTTTTGAAAATATGCCTTATTTACGGCTTATATTGGCTATTAATCAGAAGTGTTATTTTTTTGTCACATTGTCTTGACACTTTTAGTGTGTAGGAATATGCTCTTTTAATCGACCCCCACGGTCACTGGCAAGAAAAACTTGTGGGTTAAGTGACTTCTTTTTTCCAGGATATTCATCCAGCTAAAAACTAGGCGAGGGCCGATGAGGGGGTTTAAAATTCACCCGATATTATGGCTGAACTATTCGCTGCTTCTTTGTTTATAGCTGGCTATACGGTTATTGCAATGGAGCACAAGCTGTTTGTTAATAAGTCGGCTACTAGTCTGGTACTGGCAGCTCTTTTGTGGGTGGTGGCTGGCGTGTCATTATCACCCGACGAACTTCAACATGCACTGTCTATTGTTAGTGTTGATGTTTTTGGTTTGATTGTTTTCTTGTTAACAGCCATGACGCTAGTGGAAATATTAATTCACTATCGTTTTTTTGATTACATTGAGCGTGGACTTAGACGACGTTCTTGGACGCAGTATCAATTAGGTTGGGCGTTAGCAGTTATAGCATTTGTGTTCTCTGCCTTTATTGATAATTTGACTACTACTATTGTGGCTATTCAGATTGCCCGCAGAATGTTTGTTTCTCAAACGCGCCTGATTATAGGGGCGTTAGTTATTATTGTGGCTAATGCTGGTGGGGCCTTTTCACCAATTGGTGACATAACAACCTTGATGTTGTGGTTTGCTAAGAAGTTTAGTGCTTGGGAAGTTTTGTGGCAGGGGTTCTTGCCAAGTTTAACTTTGGCAGTAGTGGCTAGTTTTATCTTGTTGCAGAACGTGAAGAAAGAGCCATGTGTTGCGGAAAGAGAAGGTAAGAATGGCAATGGGCACGCTTCACGATCCGACAAAATTATTATATGTGCGACCCTTGGGTCGTTTTTGTTACCTTTGGGTGCGGCGCAACTAGGGCTGCCTCCTTACATGGGATTAATGACTGGGTTGGGTATTGTGTGGCTGTTAATTGATTTGTTAAAGAGAGCACGGCCACAAGAGACGCATTTGCAGGCGAATATTCGTCGGTTTTTTCAGCAAACAGATTTGGAGAGTATTCAATTTTTCTTGGGAATATTGTTAGCAGTGGGGGCACTACACGCATTAGGTTTGTTGGATATCTTTACTAATGCTTTATTGGGGCTAGATCCCTCGATAGAAAGGTTGGTTGCTTCGTTTATTGGTTTAGGTGTTGGTTCGGCGATTGTTGATAATGTGCCTTTAACAGCCGCTATTATATCTACGTTAGACTATGTGCCTAGTCAGTTGTGGGTACTGTTGGCTTTGGCAGTTGGTACTGGTGGTTCTTTGTTAGTAATAGGGTCAGCAGCTGGCGTGATTGCGATGGGGATGATGCCAGAGCTAACGTTTGGTAAGTATTTGAAGATTGGTACGGTGCCTGCTTTGTTGGGGTTTATAGCGGCGATGGCAGTGTGGTTAGCGCAGTATTACTGGCTTTTATAGTTGACATTGGGAGGGCATAGCTATCATGCTGTGTTTACAGGGTGGGATCGGATAGCCTGGCTTATTCCGCCGCACTCGAAATGCGGTTGGGCTTCATAGCCCTCGGGGGTTCGAATCCCTCTCCCACCGCCATTTTTTAAAACTAAGATTTTGTGGACTATCATTGCTTCGCGGCTTCGTCGTTCGGTGAATGCTCCCCGCGCGAAAAGGGCCGGCTTCGCGACGATTCGCCACGCGTTGCACGAGGAAAAGGCAACTATTACACCTATTAATCGACTTTATGAGACCTTACAGAGACTGAAGCCAAAGTTCTTTCAATGCTTGTTTGCGGATCCGATGTCATGGACAACCCTGAATACGCTAAACTCGTGAAGCTTTAGAAAAAGAAAGAGATGTATAGTTTTCTTTCGAACCCGAGAAGGCACTTTTTTACCTTCCCATTTTCTTTAATAAGAGATACTTACTGAATATTGATCTAACCATGTAAATAAAAATGTCGGATTAAAAAACAAAATAAAAGATTAGGCTAAAGTGCACCAACAATATCAGAAGTAGGGAAGTATCAATATTACTGAACAACTATTTTGTACTGTGTGGTTTTCCTTGTTGGTGTTAGTAGTGTAAGCAAAATGAACTGATAATTTAGATACTACATGCGAGAAACTGTTGGAATTGTATTACACTATCTAAATTAGTAATTAGTTTTTTGCTCAAACGTACGTAAGAAACCGAAGAAAATCTAAAGCCACCTATCACATAAGTATAACCTTTGTATATACACTGGTCAGATATTGCGCAAAGACAAGAAAGCAGCATGACAGAATAAAAAAGTCATCCCAGGTTTACGTCAGTAGGGGCATCTCAACTTTGCCAAAAACTACACT
>SDBS01005311.1_pt1 | contig 12587 bp, 14 predicted proteins | sample 2277091 | NCBI WGS metagenome assembly SDBS01 (sample SAMN10404972, study PRJNA504765) | marine sediment metagenome | isolation source: marine sediment core GS10_PC15, 163 cmbsf | place: Arctic Ocean: Southern Knipovich Ridge | collected 2010 | reverse complement strand
CTTTGCCGCTTTGCACTACATATGGGTGCCAAACATTCCCTTTCTCACCCTCGTTTTTGTTGCGGGAATCATTTATGGCAGCATTTTTCAATTTACTCGGGCGCTTGAGGCCAGCATTCTTTGCCACTGGCTCTTCAATATCACACACTTTTTGCTGTTCACTTATCCTTGCTGTTTAAAAACCCCAGCCGTATGAGAAGGTGACAAAAGGCATTTTAAAATTCACTTCCTTCATAATAAAGGAAGGATAGGCAATATCAGCTTGAAAGAACGATTTGCCACTTGCCCTAGAAAATTCTCTTCCAATCACAATATTTCCAGCACCCGTATACTTTGTTTTTTCATGAATGTCTTTGGTGAAAAACCAAGGACCTCCGCATGCACCAAGGCCCATGTAAAATTGATCTTTGTTTGATGGAGCTGGGTACCAAAGCACGTTGGCAAATCCCTTCAAATGCGTAAGAATGCCAGCTGTCGCAACACTTGTCCCAAAATCAAACCCAAAATGCTCTTTTTGCGTTCGAAAACCCAATGTTGCATTGGGTAAAGGAAGAATCAAAGGGCCAATCCCCACCCCAAAATATCCATAAGAATCTTTTTCGATATAGATTTCTGGTGTTGGTTTGAATTGCTGGGCATCAAAATCAAGTGTTTCTGCAAATCCTGCAGTCGTAAGAACAGAAGCTAGTATTAGAGTTTTTATTTTCATTTTTTACCTCCCCAATTAAGGTTTATGAGAGGCATTGTATCCTATAAACGAATTTATGTCATCTTCATCATAAATCTCCCCTACTACTTCTTCGAGGATATCTTCGATCGTGACAATTCCGATGGGCTTTGTAGCGCTTAGGACAAGACTCAAATGCGAGCGCTGCGATTGCATGAGGCGCAATCCATGAAGAAGCGTATCTTGATCGTTGAGTTTGATGATCGGGCGCTCTAAAACTTGCCAGTTGGGATCATTTTTTTCATAAAAAGCCGTAAATTCTTTGGAGAGGAGCAGCCCAGCTGGGTCCCCATTCTTGACTATCGGAATGCGCGTATGACCCGTACGCAAAATAAATTTTTTCACTTCCTCTATAGAGGTTTCGGTAGAAATTTTATCTACCTCGCTCCATGGGATCATAGCATCGCGGATTTTCCTCTTCTCGATCTTTGCTAAATTGAGCATATAAGGACGGATGAGCTTTGAAACAGCAATGATTTCATCCCCATTGGGTTCTTCGTGCTTTACCCAAGAGAAAAAAAGTTTCACACTTAACTTGGTTGATTTTTCGAGGATAAAGACAATGGGTGCGAGAATTTTTTCGAGAAAAATCAGCCACCGATCGACATGAAAGATGATCCATTTGGGATTGCGCAGGGCGAGGCTTTTGGGAAGGAGCTCACTCAAAACAACATTGATGTAGGTATAGGGAACCACAAAGAGCAAAATCGCAAGCACTTCGCTCAGCCGCTTTCCAAGACCAACACTCTGTGTCAACCAATTGTGCAGCCACCCGCCGATTTGCACACCTCCAACTGCAGCTGCAACCACACCAATAAAAGTAATGCCCAGTTGCAATATGGAAAGAGTCCGCTCGGGATTTTCTCGAAGAGTGAGGACTCTTTTTGCTGACTCGTGTCCTTCTGCTGCGAGTTTTTTAAGGCGTGGTTTGCCAATAGCGATGAAGGCAAATTCGGTTGCCGCAATCAGCGCATTGATCCCCAAACAAATGATGATGACAATAATCTGCCACATGAGCTTATTCGTAGCATTTTTTCGTATTAATTCCTATAATTCCCCTATGCGCTTTCTCATTCTCTTCCTCTGTATGAGCCTATCCGCAATGTGGGGCGAAAAATCTGAGGTTTCTTTCGAGCGCTCTTCGCACTTTTCTCCTTGGAAATATTCAAGAATATTCCCTCGTCGAAAATCGCAAAAATCATCTCAAAATCTCCTCCCAACTTTTTCTCCCGACATTGCGGATAGGTTCATAGGAAAATTGGTCTTTGGCTTTGATGGGTGGATCCATTTGGAACTAGGGGCTGGTAATTATGGGGAATTTGGCGGACAAAGCAGAAAAAAGGGCCATTGCAATCCTGAAGTGCAATATGCTGTTCTCTTCTGGACCCTTGATGAACTTGTCAACCGCTTCGGAGAGGTGGGGGTCATACTCATCAATGATAGGAAAGCCGCCGATACAGAATATGCTGCAGAAAAATTGCGTGAATATGCATTGCAAAAAGGATATTCTCACATTTCTGTGATCACAGCTCCAGGAGATTACACTTCGACCAATTTTTCCTCCCAACTTGCCAAATATGAGCGAGAATATTACGACAGCATCCATCTAAAAAATCCGGAAGGACACCTCTATGGGAGTCGCCGACAAAAAGAAGCTTTTGAAAAACACCGCCAAAGCACAAGAGCAATGCTGCAGCGTCTCGCAGACTTTTGCTATGAAGGCCTTTATCTCTTTATCCTGGATATACCGGAATTTCTTCCAGAAGAGGAAAAGATGGAATTTATGGATCAGGGGATTTTCTATGAGACCACTCAAGAGTGGGCAGCCGTGGATTACTACTTCCCCAATGGTAACATCATCGAAGGGGGAAGGGTCTTTTTTATTCTTCGTAGCGACCCTTACCAGCAAGGGACATGCCTGTCTCTTCCATTACCTTTCGAACCGCTTCATCAGGAGTGAAGCACTGGTCCATACCACGCCCTCTAGTATATTTGATGGCCATTTGCCGCTGCTCATAATTGAACCTTCCACAGAAAATTTTCCTCTTCTGAATGGAGAGTTGGCTTGCAAATTCCTTTTCTTTTGTAGGTAAATTGGACCCATCACGTTTGTGTTTAGGGGCTGCAAAGGCCGCTGTAGTGATGAGAAGAAAAACAATCAATATTCTCATGAACCTATCTCGATATTTAAAAATTTTGATTTTTGAAGGATTTTTTTCGCAGATTTTAGGACCACTTCGAAGGACATACTGGAATCAGTAGGCCAAGAAGTGGTCCTAAAAGCTGTGAGAAAAGACTCGAAAAGCATATTTGCTAAATACCGGGATAGGTTCATACCTTTTCCTTATCAATAAATCCTATATATACACAAGGCTCTCTTTACAATTAAGCTTTCGATTCCTAGTATGCGAAGAAAACAAGGTGTTGTCTTATGCCAGATAGGCCCGTTGAATGCGGCCAATGCAAGAAACCCGCAAAAGTGCTCTATAAAGAAATCGTCGGAGATACCATTACCGTCACTGAAATGTGTGCAGATTGTCCCATCCTCTTGCAGAAATTGCATGGCACTGCGCCAGAAATTCCTGCCCCAGGAAAAGAACCAACCGGTGCGGGCCTCTATTGTGGGAATTGCCACACTCCACTGGAAGCCATCAAAATGGGCAATCCTTTTGGTTGCAGCCAATGCTACATGGTTTTTGGCGATGCGCTTGTCCAAGAACTCTTGGCCGAAAACAAAATTCCCAAAGCAATGGAAAACGCCAAGCGTAACCAACCCCTCCACATTGGGAAAACACCGGATAAGCCTGCTCATATCCCCTCTTCCAATCGCCTACCCGCACTGAATGAAGCCCTCAACGAAGCCCTGCAAAAAGAAAATTACGAAGAAGCAGCCTGGCTGCGCGACCAAATCAAAGAACTAACGGAAAAGCCCGATGAGCAGCAGCCCTGAGTTGCCAAGCAGCCTTGTGCAAACTATCCCTTGGAACGAAAAAGAAGGGGCCATTTGGTTTGGTTCTTCCCTTATTTTGCGTCGGAATCTCGCTCACCACAACTTTCCCAGTAAGCTATCTCCTCCTGAGAGAGAACAAGTTCAGCAAGACTTGCAAAACGGGCTAAAAGGAATGGAAAACCTCCATTTTTACCATCAAAAAGAACTTTCCTCAGCAGATCGCGAACTCGTCTATGAGCATTTTCTCTTTCTCAGAGGATTCGAAGAACCGCCCGACGGATCAGGGCTGGCAATTGACGATAAAGGAGAATTTTTAGCCCTTTTCAATACGGGAAATCATCTCGAAATGCGTGCGCTTAATTTGACGAGCAATTGGGAAACGACATGGAACACCCTTGCCAGTATCGAAGATCAAATAGACAAGGCGCAAGGTTTTGCCTTTTCCCCAAAATTTGGCTATCTCACATCCGACCCTGCTCAATGTGGGACTGGGCTGACGATCTATGCCTATCTTCACCTGCCTGCTCTCATCCACAGTCAACAACTCGAAAGCGCACTGGCAGGTAATGATGAAGTCCTCTTCATGGGTCTCTCCGGAGATTTGATGGAACTTACCGGGGACATCATCGTCGCCCAAAATAATTTTAGCATCGGGATGAGTGAAGAAGCGATCCTTCATACCCTCCAGGGTATAGTCATCAAGTTAATCGGTGCAGAGAAAACCATGCGCAGCCATTTGAAAGAACAGCCACGCAGCGAAATCAAAGATCTCATCAGCAAAGCTTTTGGCTTGCTCGTCCATTCTTATCAGCTGGAGACAAAAGAAACACTTGATCTATTGAGTCTGATGAAATTGGGGCTTGCACTTGGCGAAATTGGCAATGTCTCAGACCGGAAACTCAGCGAACTCTTTTTCAAATGCCGGCGCGGTCATCTAATGCACCTCTTTCCTGAACTCAAAGAGCCCGAAGAAATTGCCAAAAAACGAGCCGCTTACTTGCAGCAGCAACTTTCAGGGATCCGGCTAACTTCCGAAACCTGATTTCTTTCCCTCTTCGATATCCACAGTCAAGACTCCCCCCTTTTGCTTAGAGGGAATGTTTACCTTTACTTGATCATACCCTTTGCTTTTATAGAAACGCTCGATCCGCTCTTGAATTTCTGTTAAGTCTGTTTCAGAAATGGGACGGTTGAGATAAGGACTCGTCAGCTGCTGCAGCTGCTTAGTGGAGATCGCTTTATTCCCAATGAATTGGATCTTATTTACAACAATGGTCCTACCACCTTTCAAAGACAATTCTTTATTCTTTTGTGGCATTTTGGGGCCTTCAGCCACCTCATCAAAGGGGGCGGAGTGGATGATAATGACAGCAAGTATCCCCAGCATATTGACCTCTATCCCTTCTTTCTACATACTCACCTCTATGAAAGGGGTCAAGGGAATCCTTCTAATGGCCGGACAGGGAGAGCGCTTTGGCGAGCCTCTTCCGAAGCAGTTTCATCTCCTTCAGGGGAAAAAAGTCTACCTCTGGGCCCTCGAGCAGTTCATTACCTCAGAACTCTTCGAAGAGATCATTCTTGTTACAAGTGCGGATCAAATAGAAGAAGTGCAAAATGAGGTCGGTCCAGGGTTTCAAGTCATTTCTGGGGGCAAGACACGCCAAGAGTCTTCTTATCGAGGGCTCATCGCCTGTGGTCCCACTACAGAAATCATCGTCATACATGATGGAGTCCGCCCTTTTGTGTCCAAAAGGATTTTAGAAGAAAACATCAAAGGTGCAAGAGCCTATGGAGCCGTCGACACCTGCATCCCATCAGCCGATACACTTGTCTATGCCCCAGACAAGAAAAAAATTGTTTCGATTCCTACCCGTTCCGAATACTTGCGTGGGCAAACCCCTCAGAGCTTTTCCTACCCCCTCATTCTAGAATCTCATGAAAATACGAAAACCACCCAAGCCACAGATGACTGTCAACTCGTCCTTGAAATGGGAAAAGAAATCTATATAGTGAAAGGAGAAGAGAAGAATCTGAAAATCACAACCCCCTTCGATCTACTCCTCGCAGAAACACTGTTTCAGCCTTCTCACAACTTCAAGGAGAATATACATGAACGCTAAGAGAATCAGCGGAATCATCTGTATTTTGATAGGGATTGTTCTTTTGTGTTTGGGCTTCTATGGAAAACATCGCATGGAAGAAGCAAGAGAACAAATCGCATCTGCTCGTGCGCCATCGAGCATCATTCCAAAAAATCCCATCACAGATCCCATCCAAAAAGACATTGCAGAAGGGATAAAAGAAAAATATTACAGACAGGTGGATCAATATGAGCTTCCAGTCATGCTCCTATTCATTGGAGGAGGGGTCTTTATTGTGATTGGAATCTTTCTATTATCATTTGGAAGGCCTAAGAAGAATTAAGGAAACACTGAATAACTGCTTTGCCAGAAATTCGAGAAAAAAGTGTTGAAAAAGTTAATTTGGAGATCGTAATTAACTCAGAAGAGTTAATGGAGATTGAAAATTAGCTTTTTCAGATGCTTTTGGCCGAAGAGCTGGCGAATGAGTTGTTCAGTGTTTCCTTAAAAGAACGCTATATAGACTGCCAAAATGCACAATGCAATGCCCATTACTTTCGTTATTATGAGTTGAAAACGTGCAAAGTGCTTTTGAAGTAGGCGGTGTGTGATCAAATAGGAAAGCAATATAAACCACAGTAAACCTATACAAGAAATCATACTTCCTATTGCAACTTTTCCAAAGAAACTCATCGAAGGATCTATAAATTGAGTAAATAAACTCAAAATAAAGAGCGTAGCTTTGGGATTTAGTAAATTACATAGAAATCCAGAAAGAAACGCATTCTTCTTTTTTTCATTATTTTTCTCTAGGAGACTTTCAGTCGAAATCTTTTCCTTAAGAAGCATCATCCCCAAATAGAACAAATATGCTGCACCAAGATACTGCAAAATATGGAACACTACAGGTGACTGCTGTATGACAATGGCGAGCCCAAAAAGGCAATAAGAAATATGAATTAAAAGAGCAGATGAAACGCCTAAGGCTGTTAAAAAGCCTGCTTTAAAAGTTCCTGATAGGCAATTTTTTGTAACTACCGCAAAATCAGGCCCTGGGCTCATCGCCGCCAAAAGACTAATGAATGCGATTGAAGAAAGGCTTGAAATATCCATAGAGAATTATTTTACAAGAAAGATTCATTTTCTTCATCTGCAGATGATTAAAGAATTTATTTTATACTTTACTGTTCTCCCCATAGAGCGGATCGAACCTCCAAAAATTATGCACTGAAACATTATGTTTTTAAGAGACCTTCTCTGAATTAAATTTTAGCAGGCCTGAAGAAAGATTTGGAGAGATTTTTTATTTTTTTAGCAAAGACAATGTTGAATTAACATGGCTGAGCAAAAAAAATGAAACAAGGTCCCAAAGATTTCCAGGAGTGCAAAATTTAATTCAGAGAAGGTCTCTAAGCATAAATAATTTGAAGAAAATCCCAGGGAAGATCCCTATCCAAAGGCAGCTTTGGCTTAGAGAGCAAGGGAATTTTTGAATCTATCAAAAACAGTCATTCTTCTACCAAAACCAAGGATTTATGAGTAATTCCCCTTTTCTTTTTTATTGCTTACATACATTTAAGATTTTTGTTAAAATATACAACAATTAATCAAGTATTATTATATTATGAGGTAAAATAATGAGTTATTTTTTTAATACAGAAGACATGGCACGAAAATTCGTGACTGGGGCCTTCGATGAACTAGAACAGCGGATAGCTGGATATCAATCACTTTTTTCTGATACAGAATCAATCACAGAGAAAGCTTCGGGGATCGCACAAGAATTTGTAAAAAAATTGGATTTCAAGGGCTTATCCAAAGAGTTTTCCAGCAAAGTTGGGACTTTTACTGAAACTTTTTTTGAAAACCTGAATACAGAAAAGACTTCTTCCCTAGCAGCCGGAAATATTAACAAAGCTATAGAGAATTTTTTAAATAAACTGGATACAGGAAAGTTTGCTGCCGAAGCGGCCAAAAATATCAACAGAGCTTCATCAAGTTTTGCTGAAAATTTAGAAATCGAAAACGCAGCTCACAAACTTGGGGAAAAATATGCGGAGTCCTTTGATGCATTTAGCGAGCCTGTTACAAATTCATTGGGACGTGCTGTGGGGAACCTCACATCGAGCATTACATGGAATACACTTCCTTATATCGCCTTAGCTAGCGCTGTGACCATTGGTACTCCTCTTCTAGTCAGTTATATCTATTATAGCTATAAACATGCAATTGGAAGACCTAAGCTTGCTACAGAGATAAAGAATGTAACCATTCTAACGCCTCTTTATGACCGACTAGGGAGCATTAAAGATCGGATTTTTAAAGCGCAGAAGCCCGTGGATGCGATTTTCAATCAAGAAATTAGCAGCAGAATGGATGATTTTGCATCTGCACTGATAAATGCGAGTAAGAATAAGGGATTCCTGCCCAACCTGATTCTTCATGGCCCTGGTGGAACAGGAAAAACGATGATTGCAAAGCAAATCGTAAAAAAATCGGGTATGAGCTACGTGGCAATGTCTGGAGGAGATCTTGCTCAGTATATCAAGCGCGGAGAGCATGTAAGCGAACTCAATAAGCTCATGGAATCGGCAAAGAAGCAAAAAACCATCCTCTTCATCGATGAGGCGGAAAGTTTGACAGAGGACCGCGATTTGATGAATACCCCAGAGCGTCTTGAGCTCATCAATGCCTTTTTGAATCATACAGGTGAAGAAAGCAAGAACCTCTCCATTATCCTTGCAACCAATAGAATTGCGCGCATCGATGAAGCGGTGATGAGCCGAATGGATTATAAAATTGAAGTAACTCTACCTGGATATCCAGAAAGGGCAGAAATTCTCAGTGCCTATATTGCAAAGAGATTTTCAAAAGAAGAAATTGAGACACACTTTACTGAAAAGACAATCAACCGAATTGCCTACGATACAGAAGGTTTTACAGGAAGAGCTCTTTCAAAGATGATCAAGGCAATCTCCAATAAGATAGCATCTACTGAAAAGAATGAGCTCACAACTGCATTGATTGATGAGACAGTCCGTGAATTCATTGCGCAGGAAAAACGCTATGGGAAGGCAAAGGGTCACAAAAGTTTGATTGCCCATATATTTTTCTCATTTTTTTCGAGATAATTATACACATCTGAATTGAAGAATTGGAATTTTGCCAAAATCGGAACCCTGAATTTTTAAGAGGGTATGTGAATTGCTTTCGCTGCCAAAAGCCAAGATTTTTTCCTAGAAGAACGTTCTGGAGGACGGAGCAAACTCAAGTTGAGTTTGTGGAGATCGAAGAATTCACGATGTGTATATCAGAAATAACTTTCACATTTGTGAGAGGGATAGTGCAGTAATCAGCTTCCTCATTCCTCTAGGAGATACTGAATAACTGCTTTGCCAGAAATTCGAGACGAAAGTGCTGAAAAAACTAATTTGGAGATCGTAATTAACTCCGAAGAGTTAATGGAGATTGAAAATTAGCTTTTTCAGATACCTTTCGGCCGAAGAACTGGTGAATGAGTAATTCAGTGTCTCCTCTAGGATTAGGTTCCCGCAAAATCCTTCAAAATTTTTAGGATCCAATCAGCAAAAGAATTCCAATAGACCGAGGGATCAGATTCTAAAGAAGGGGGCGCGACCACGCTTAACCTATGCAATTGATTTTCAACTTTCAATAATGCCTTTTTTATTTCAACCAACTTTGTCACCTCCGATTTTTTTTCCACCTGCTGAATGCATGAACGCAGTGGAAGGAGGATTTCGATAAATTGTCTCCATGGCGGGGTAATTTTCGGCAATTGACCAACTGTTTTTGTCATCAGATCCCGTTTTATGAAACGGTAATACCGTTTGTTTTGGACTGTATACGAATCGAAAAAACCAGACCGAACAAAATCTTCAAGCAGAGCAGCGAGACTTCTTTTGCTGTATCCTATTTCGGCAGTATCAGCCGCTGTGAATTCCCCTCTTCTTTGTGTTAGAAAAAATGTCATGAGATCTGAGCGAGCTCCAACGCCAAATAAAGCTCGAAGTCGCAGGGAGAGAAGAGAAGGCAATTCACATTGAGGAGGCCGAGATTTTTCACTTGGCGTAAATTTAAAAGGAGCTGCTTTTACAAAAACTGGCCACTTAGATCGGGAAACTGCATTCAGAGTTACAGCAAATAGGGAAAATGGTTGATGAATCGAAGATCCCAAGCTCTTGATAAGCGTTTGAAGCCTACTTATTGAAACAAAATGATGATGTCGCACACACCAATCTAGCGCTTCATCTCGAAGCCGAGGATCTTTATCGCTAAGGATAACCGTGAGCAAAATGAGCTCTTCAAGAAAAATTAAAGAAGTTTGATGGCGTCTTTTTACTCCAGCTACTCCAAGTTCTGTCCATAGACTCCATGCAAGATCAAGTAAGTATTGGTCAATTTTTTCACTAAGACTTTGCAATTGTTTGCTCCATTACAATTAAAACTTCATCTAATAAGTTGGCAAATTCTTCAGAAACATCTTGTGTCACACACCACAGTTTTGCTTCTTGAAGCTCCTTTTCTGAAGGGTCCAACAGTTTTAGATCAGCAAAATGTTTGCTTTCTGGTCCTTGATCGACAGCGGCATAAAGCTTGAAGCAGATTTGGTCAAATCGTCCCGCAAAATAAACGGTGAGTCCTCCGAAACTTCTCATTTGCATACGACTTTTGAAACCATGAGGCAGTCCCATCTCAAATAAAGATGCGGGTCCAGCATTTATCCATTCCTCTCCTAATTCCATTGCCAACCCTACATCCCTAATTGCTTGAGACAAGAACGTAGGCAATGGTTTTGCTGAGATAAATTCACCCGATTCGATAAGAGCCACCAAATCCAAATCTCTCGTTGGGCGAGCTATTTGCCCTAAAAGAAGTAGACCTCCCCCTCCAACTGCCACAACCTCGCAATATTGTTCTCGATCTTTTAGCAATTGCCCAAGCATGTCCAATGCTTGCTCTAAAACATTAAGATCCAATTTCTTCATGCAACCCCACCCGATTATTTCGATAACTTAAACCACTCGAATCAAGAGGTTAGACCTCTTGATTCGAGTGCTTTAACCTCATCGTATCCTGAAATGTGAGATAAATGCAATCAAAAATGAAGCCGTTTGCATATTTACTTTCTGGAGGCTCTAAATCAGGGTGTAGGATTTTTTATTCCCTAGAGAGTTATGCAACACATCTGTAGAAAGGCAGTGATCTCCGATGAAGGGAAAAACCAATTCTTCATTCATGATGTGTATATATGCAATACACGTCAGTAAACCTATAAAAATTATTTTAGGACGCGAATAATTTCCTTCGCATCTACTACTCTGACACCTTTGGGCTCCTTAAGCTGCTTGGGTTTTTCAGAAATAAACAAAACATGCAATAATCGAATATTTGAATGGCGTTTAATAGGTGGGACCCCTTTCCTTTTCAATTGCTCGATCGCTTTATAAACAAAAGCCGTTGTAGGGGGTTTTGCTGTCCATTTAGCTTCACCTATCAGCAGAGTAGATCGATTTTCAGATTCTGATAAAATATCCCATTCTTGATCTTGACCATGCCAAAACCGGCCAGCTTGTCCATATATCTCTCCATGCCAATATTGAGAAAGCTTGGGAACAGCGTGACGACACAATTCTTCCCATGTGATAGAAAAAAGACTTGTAAGAGCTTCTTTTAACCATTGTTTTCGAGTTGTTGAGATCGCTTGAGAAAATTGACTACGCCTTGGAGCAACAACAGTAAACCAAAAACGAATAAAGGGATCTTTAATTTTATAAAGCGTTTTTTTTGAATTCTGGGCATTTACTCCATAAGGAGTTTCTCTCTGAATAAGATCGAGTTCTAAGAGTCGTTGAATAGGCCTCGCGAGGGAAGTCACAGGAAGACATATCCGACTTGCAACTTCAGAAAGACGATGTGCTCCAAGACCTATCGCATCTAAGATAGGTCGTAAATTGATCGCTGAAGGCAACTCTTCAAGAAGTAATCGATTTGGTTCTTCATTCAAAGGACCCATTGGATCAAGAACAATTTTATCTATAGATTCTAAGAAATTCTTTTTATTTTTTTCTAAAAGTTCCCAATAACGAGGAATCCCTCCCCAAATAGCGTAGGATTCAATAATCTTTCTAGGTGTTTTGAAATGCAAAGCTTCTTTCATATAACCAATAGGTATTGGACCAAGCTTAATAATTTCATCTGCCCTTCCATATAGAGGAGCTGAGGACTCTAAAATAGCTCCTTGCATCATTCGTTGTGAAGATCCACAAAGAGCGATAATTAAATTTGCTTTTTTTGCATCGACATCAATAAATTTTTGTAAAACACTAGGAAACTCTGGAGATACAGAAATTAAGTAAGGCAATTCATCAATAACAATAGGACCTCTCCATTTTACCTGTTTAGCATCGCGCGCTAGCCGCGAGAAAAATGTTGTCCAATCTGGATATTCAACTTTAGAGAAGTTAGGAAGAACTTGATCTAAAGCTATTGCAAAATACTTTCTTTGAATGGATCCTGCAGATTCATCTGCGGCATAATAGACACCCTGGTGCTGATCTACCCATTCCAGCAATAGGCGAGTTTTCCCCATACGTCGACGGCCCCAGATAACAGCAACGCTAGCTTTTGGGGAACGGGTCAAATCTCTCAGTCGTCTGAGTTCTTGCTTTCTATTGACAAACTTCATCTACTCATTATTATGCACAGAAACATTATGTTTTCAAGCATAATAATTCAAAATCCAGGAAAGACCCATATCCAAAGACTGCTTTGGCTTAGAGGGTAAAAGGAATTTTTGAATCTGTGACCC
>SDBS01005310.1_pt1 | contig 12588 bp, 24 predicted proteins | sample 2277091 | NCBI WGS metagenome assembly SDBS01 (sample SAMN10404972, study PRJNA504765) | marine sediment metagenome | isolation source: marine sediment core GS10_PC15, 163 cmbsf | place: Arctic Ocean: Southern Knipovich Ridge | collected 2010 | reverse complement strand
AAAGACAAGAAAATTATCTAAGCCAACAATGACTTATTATGTTAAAGTTAAGAAAAGAGGAAAGTTTGTTAGAGTAAGAATGCCACCATTATTAATAAATGATGCAAGAGATGTTTTGGCTTTCAAAATTGATCGAACATTATCAAGATCTGCGAAAATTACCCCTGCTGGAATGAAAAAAGAAGTAGGAATAATTAACAAAAATGTTAAAGGATATTTTACAAGACATAAAAAGAAATTAAGTCCTTTTAAAATTAAGAAAGGAGTGAAGAAAAGATTGGTTAGAGGATATATAGAAAAAAAGAAATACGTGGGTGAAACTAGAACAAAAATTGCTCAACTTAGATTGGCTAGAAGAAAGGCAAGGGGAAAAAGAAAGGTGAAATCTAAATTTAAAAATAGAATTAAAAGAAAAGTTAAAAGAGTTATTAGAAAAAAGAAATTACGAAAGCCAATCCGTAAAAAGAGAATTAAAAAAAGGGTTTTGAAAAGAAAGGTTGTAAAAAGAAGATTAAAACCAAGATTCAAGAAAAGAGTTGTAAAAAGATTAAAAAGAGTTAAGAAACGTAAATCAAGTTTATCGAAGAGGAAAACACCTAAGAAGAGAAAAGTGAGGAAAATTAGGAGAATCAGAAGGAGGAAGAAGACCACAGGAACAAACTCACGAAACAAAAGGACAAGAGTAAGGCCAAAGGTTAAGAAATCTTCAAAACGAAAAGTGAGGAAAAAGAAAGGTGTTGTAAAAACTAGATTTAGAAAGAAGGTTGTTAAAAAAAGGAAATTATCACGTAAGCCAATTAGAAAACTTAAACGGAAGGGGAAAAAGAAATAAAATGTTATCGCCGAAACCAAAAAAGATATTAAGTAATCTTTTATTAATAATACTTGTGGGGGCTTTCTGCATTTTCCTGGTTTCGGCAAGTGTAGAGGCTTCCACAACTTATACAAGAACTACTACTGAGGTTTGTAATGGTGGAACTTGCACTATGACTTTGTATTCTGGTATTCAAAATGTTTGGGAAGATAATCAATGGAAAGATGTAACCAAAGCTAGAAGTTTAAAGAACAAAGGTTTTGATATTATTTATTTGGAAAATGATGGAACGCATGATATTGTAGCTGTTGATTTTAATTATACTTCAATAGATTTAATGTTTGCATTTGATGAAAATAACTTAGGAGAATATGAATATGAGATTGAAGATGGTAAGATGAAAACTAAGTTTAAAATTGTTTTTAATGAAACTTATGAAGAAGAAGTAGAAATTGAAATTGAAGAAGGTGATATTTTATATTATAATTATCAAGGTAATCCTTTTGATAAAGAATTTCATATAGGAGAACATTCTACAACAATAATTTTACAAGATGCAAATAGTGAGAACTTAGAAGATACACACTCTTACGAAAATACTCCAGATACTCCAGAAGGAGATAATACAGGTCTTAGAATAAGAAGAGATGCTCCTTTTAGATTACAGCCTTACTTAAAATTTAATATTTCTGCAATTCCTTCTGGTGTTACAATTATAAAAGGAGATTTGATATTAACAACAGATTTTACTTTTTCAGGAAGTAATACAATATCAGTTTATTATGTATCAGATCAAGCATGGTCTGAGGATACATTAACTTATAATGCTAGACCATCTAATGATGCAGGAGCTGAATCAACTGCTGATTTAACAGATGCTCCCTCTCATACTCCTTATAATTGGACTATTACAGATATGCTTAATACTTCATTTATTGCAGGAGAGAAAAATTTAAGTATGGTTTTAAAAGGAATTACTGGGATGACTTCAAGTAGTTATCATTTTGAATCAAAAGAAGCAGGAACTGTTGAAAATAGACCAATGTTAATAATAACTTATGATTCTTGCACAGAAATATTAGCAAATACAAGTTTTGGTTCATACAATAATATAAGTTGCTTATCAACTGATTTAATGAATCAATCTCGAAACCTTACACAATATGATACAAATGATTGTGGTTATACAAATGAAACATTCTTTGAATACAGACAAACATTATTCTGTGATTTTTGCATTGCTCCTCAATGGGTAAATGGAAGCTACAGCAGTTGGACAACAATATCATGTTTACCTTCAGGAAATAATAACCAATCTCGTTCAATCACTCAATCAGATTCTTGTGGTGAACTTTCAAGTTCTATTTTTTATGAATATAGAACTTTTGGAACTTGTGAATATTCAGGTATTATATATCCAACTCAAGAATCAACATTATATAAAAATTACGCAGATTATCCAAACGCTTCAGGAGTATATAAAATTCTATATCCTCTAAGGGATTCAATGCCGATGAATCCTTTTTTTATTATCTTAATGGGTTTCCTGTTAGTCGCAATGACAGGAAGTTATTATACTTATCTTTCCTTGACTGGAAAGGAGAGGTTTTTTAATTGTTTATTAGCTTCTAGTTTTGCAACCTTTATAATTTCTATTTTCTTTTCTTTAGGTGAATTAATTACTCCTTTTCATGTGCTAATTTTTATAGGAATAACTATAATTAGTTTAAGCTTAGTTATTTTTTATAGATAATAATTAATTCTGTTAATCAATCATTTGCAAAGGTTTATATCATTTAAAATTCTAATGAATTATTTGAAAAATATGAAAAGAAATAGGGATTGAGGAATTGATAGTATTTCCCCAATCCAATGAAAAAATAAAAAAGCAATTTGGAGGAGGGCGTATTTTCCTCCTCCAAATTAATATTAGTTCTTAATTTCCTGCGAAACTTTGGATACCTTCTTCCTTACTAAATAACGGGCGAAGGTACGAGATCAGCCAAACTATTCCTATAATTATGCCTATGATCCCTAAGAAAGTAACAATACCGACGACAAACGCACTAAATCCATTAGTCAATAATGTAACATTAACAATATCTATATCCGTAAATACTGATGATGCTAAGATTGAACCAACAATTAATCCTGCGATTGCGATTAAAATTACAACTCCAACAACTAATGCAATAGCCCCAAAAATAGCAGAAGATCTTTTTTCTGTATTATCCATTTAAAAAACAAACCCCCTTTCAATCAAATTTCTAACTATCATAATAATATGAAAATATGGTTATTTAAAAGCCTAAGATACGAGGAATACCAAGCAGACAATAATTATTTAAACTTTAAAATCAATGTTATAAAATGCAAATCATACCTGCTGTTTGTGAGAGTTGCAATAGGATGTTTGACTTCGGTAAAAAGATATCTTTAGAAGACTTGAATAAAACAATGCAACAGATTTTAATGCGAAAGTTCTTAGGAAAATTAAAGTGTGATTCTTGTAGGATTAATTAATGATTGCTTTCATCATTTCTTTCTTTGATGGATGTAAATAACGAGATGTAACTTCTAAAGAACTATGGCCTAAAAGCTTCTGTATGATTGAAGGCCTTACACCCTTTGAATCTAAATGACTTGCGTAGGAGTGCCGTAGCAAGTGTGCATGAACCTTTTTGTTTAAAGCTTTCTTTCCAACTCTTGATAAAATCTTAGTGTAGTAATCTACTGATTTTTCAATATATTTTAGATCCCACATATCTTTAGGATAAGCGAAGATCTCAAGATTTTCTTCATGCTGTTTCCATCTCTTATTATATCTTGCAATTGTTTGATTATAATTAAAATCAAATACAAAAGAATTTATATCTCTTGTGCATTTTGTTTCATATTCATCCGTTAAATCTTCACATTGATCGATCATCTTAAACATTAATTCGCTTGATATTGGAATGAATCTTTCTACATTTCCTTTAGTCTGTGTTAATTTAATTTTTCCATTTTTAGTTTTATCTTGCATCCAAGTAACAAAATCAATATTTCCAATCCTTAATCCTACAATTTCAGAAATACGCATACCTGATTTAACCAATAATTCAGTTATTAATCTAAACTTAAATAGCCCTTCTTGATTAGGCATACATTCTATTAATTTATTTAATTCTTCAATGGTTAATGGTTCTTCAACCTTTTCTCCTTCTTTTTTAATTCCAGGTAATTTAACTTTTGGAATATCAAAGTCCTGTTCATCATTTAAAAATTCAATGAATTTTTTAATTGAACTCTGATAAGGTATATTATTTTTATTTGATAAGAAGTTGTTTATTTTATCTGAAGAGAAAACATTGTTATTCTTATCAGAATATAGAATCCTTAATGTAATTCTAACATATAGAAACCTTGTATTGTAAGATAATCCATTGTCTTTTAGCCAATCTTCAAACTTAGGTATCATATTTTTCTTTATCTTACACTCAAACGATCTTTTTTTGGGCTTAGAACCTTCTATTTTAGTTAAATTCATGTGCTTATGGTGTTTTTGGAGATTTATTATACATAACTTAGGCTTTCAGACTTTAAATATCTTGTGCTTTTAATTTATATTAAAGGCATATTAAGAGAGGGATTGAAGATAACCCTATGTTCCTCCCATACTCATTAAGATAATTTAAGAAGCCTTAGTCTTGTTTTAAAACAAAATCATAACATCAACACAGCATAATCATTTTAATTAATCATAATAAACATTGGGTTATAATAGAACACATTGAGGAGGGGAAACCCCTCAAGGTGATAGATGCGAAAACTTAAATTGATATAGTGTTTGAAATATTTAAGTCTTTCTATTCTGATTTAAATGTTATCTTCTTTTTTCTATTGGGATTGATTAAGACAACTAAGATTGTCACGAATGCAATAATCCCAACACTCCAAAGAGTTAATATTGCTCCTTCCATAATAACACCTCCTTACAAAATGATATCATTTGAATACCTCAATTAATGATTTAGTTGATGGTTGCCTAATTGTCTTCTTCCCTTTGATTAGTTTTAATAGTTTGTAAGGTTTTGAATTATAGATACTTATCACAATTGCCCTTTTCCAACTAATAAATTTTTGAGCTTCCATTTTAAAGTTTAAACCTCGGATTTTTTAGATATTCTTTCTTCTTACATTTAGGGCAAATTAAAATCTGATTGCTACTAAATATTTTAAAGCATTTATTACAAATATGTTTATAGACTTTCTTTCCTCTTTCAAGATGATATAATAAATAGCTTTGTTTATAAAGTGGCCTACCATCACCCTTCATCCAACATCTCTCACATCTTTCAAAACCCCCTGCTTCAAATCCCCTATTACACTTTCCACAAATATGTTCATACTTTGGAAATTCCCAGTTTAGTAAATTTTCAAAAGGTATCTGGCTTTTTTCTTCTTCTTGTTTTTTACTTTTCTTCATTTGTTTTTACCTCCATTTTGAGTTTTCTTTTCTGATAATTTCTTTTAGCTCTTTCACTAAATTCTTCTTTATGTTCTTGATAATAAATCTTAGCCCCTTTGCTAATTATTTCTTTATGTGATTGATAATAAATCTTAGATTTAATATTAATTTCTTCATTATGTTCGTTATAATATAATCTGCTTTTTTCTAAAATTGAAGTTCTGTTTTTTAAATTATATCCTTTACAATAATTCTTTCTTTTCTCTCTGTTTTTAGGAATTAAATAATAATTCTTTCGATAAATCTTTTGTCTTGTTTTAACTTCAGGTTTTAAATTATATAATTTCTTTTTTTCAGAGATTATCTTTTTGTTTTTTTGATAATACTTCTTTCTGTAATCTCTAACTTTAGATAAATTTTCTTTTAGCCATTTTGCATTAACTTTTTTAATTTGTTCTTTATTATTGTGATTATATTTATTAGAATATTCTTTTTGTTTTGTTTTATTTTTAGGAATTAAATAATAAGCTTTGTTATATCTTTTTGTTTTTTCTTTAATTTCTGGTATTTGTTGATGTCTTCGAGAATATGCTAATCGTTCTTTTTTATGAGTTTGATAATATGTTTTATTCATTCTTCATCTCCTTCATTGCCTTTTGTAAAGTTCCTTTTGTTAATTTTAATCTGGCGAAAGATCTCTGTTGTTTTTTGAGAGATTTTGATTTATTAAACAACTCTAATAAAAATTCATTTATATATTCCTTCGCACCTTTGGAAAGAAAAAATTTATGATCCATTAACATTTTTCGTTTTAAGAAATCAGTATACATTTTATTTTTCAACCTCCTTAACTTCATTCTGCTTCTCTGTCTTTTTATCCTTAAATCTTGTTCTTTCATTTTTTAAAAAGTTTAAGAATCCTTTAACGCTTTTTTTGAATAATCCTTTTTTTGGATTTGTAATTTCTTTATATCTACCATTACTTAAACAATCAATACAAACAAATCTAAAAGTGCCTTCATCATAATCATTTTTGAAAGCGTTAGCTACATAAGATTTTAATTCACTTCTAGGAAAATATTGTTTACAAGCATTGCATGGATATTTTAAATTCATTGTTTTCTCTCCTTCCTTTTTTCTCTGTATTTATTTAAAGCAGAAAGATAACAATTTCTACAAACATACTTTAGAAAAATTCTACAATTTGCAGGTTCTCCACATTTGCAAGTTCTATTCCGAACAGCTTTTACAACTCTCATTCTGAATACAACCCTAATTTAATTTTGAAACAAACATAACAAATTCCTCTTATCTTTTTTTGACTTTTTGATTTTTTGACAACTAATAAGATTTCTCTAGTATCTTTCATTCGTTTACATTTTTCGCATTGATATTTCACTTTTATTTTTCCTCTTTTTTAATATAATTGCCCTCTAAGTGAGGGCTTAATAATTTTAATTTTTAAGTTCGATGATCTTATCTGCAATTAGCTTTTTTGTATGTTCTGTGTCTGGTCTTAATTGAATTATATCTCCTTTCTTATCATGTTCTAAATCTTTTAACATAACAAATTCTTCTTTAAGATTTTCTTTTTCAATTTTATCCATGCAAGATTTACAGATACCTACTTCCAAATATTTACTTTCTCCAGTAATTTTTTGATTGCATTTACTACAAGGCTTTTTCTTTTGATTAGCTTCATATCTTGCTTTCATTTTTCCAACAGCTTTCTTGTGTTCTTCTGAATCTTTTTCAACTGGTGTAATGTAGTCATCACATTCTGAGCAAAACCACTTACCTTCTTGTTTGTAAATCCTATTATCACTACAATTATCGTGAGGACAATGTGGATCTAAGAACTCTCCTTTCTTTAGGTTAGCTTTTTTTAATGTTGCAATTTGTCTATTGAGTTTATTTCTTCTATTTTGAAGTTCTGCAATATCTTCATCTTCTTCAAGTTCAAAGAACTCTAACATCTTCATCAATCCTTGTTCAATATATTCTTGTGGTGTCTGTCCAATTCCCACTTCTCTTTTGCTTTTGTATCCTTGAATTTCTAAAATTACATCTTTTAAAATTTCGTGTGCTTCTTGTTCATTCATTTTATAAAGTTACCCCCTTACATTCATTATTATTAAAAAAATCATTACAATGTTTAAAATGCAAAGCACATAAATTTCTATTATAAAATATCTTAGTTGCGAAAGCTTCGCAATGTTTAAACTCGCAGAGTTGCAATCCATATGTTATTGGCTTTTTATAAGTGAAGGTTGAATTATTCATCTGCCTTTTCCTCCACTACTTTAATTTTTTCTAACTCATTAAAAATACCTTCTAACTCTTTCTCAACATTCTTATTTAATTGGATTAATCTTTTTTGTAATTGTTTAATCCTAATATCTTTATTCATTTGATTGCTCCTTATCAATATCTATTTTATTAAAACAATCGTTACAATAATGGTTTTCTTCAAATTCTAATCCTCCAGATATAGGGTTTTTACACATAAAACACCTTGAATTATCTTGTTTGGCAACCTCGGTAACCTCGGTAACGTTCTCACTACTCTTATTTTCTCTATATATAGGAGTTTCAATAGTGGACAATATGTTGCCAACGTTACCAACGTTACCACCTTCTAAGCTGAGATTTTTTTTATTTTCTTCAAAATTCACCTTTTTTTCATTTTCTTCATTATTTTCTCCAGAAAAAAAAGGTGTTTCATGGAATACTACTTTTTTATCAAAATCACACTTTTCTTTTGTAAATTTATACTCTCTTCTTGACCCCCTTAGAGATATATCATTAACAACTAATCTAATATCTGAAAACAATCTACCTACAAATTTATCAAATTTCTTAGCAAATTTAGTTTGATCGCTTCTTTTATCAAAATCAAAATAACTAAATAACTCATCCCCATCATTATGTATCATTCTTACAACATCCCTTTTCTTCATCCATTCTTCAGGTTTATTTTCAAAACAAATCTCAAATAAAGCCTTCATATCTGCACTTTCATTATCAGATGAAATACCTAACATTTCTTTATCTGAAACACAAGGATTATCATAACCTACACATTCCATAATTCCACCACAAATACTAGCCCATTCAGGAAAACTAGCAAAAGGTAATGAACCTTTAGGTTTTCCTTTATCAAACCAATTTTTAACAAAGCAGTATAAAGCAGATATAATTAATTCCCTATTATTCAAAACCCATTCATGTAAATTAGGATTTTCAAATTCTCTATCATTTGCGTTTTCAATATCTAAAAACAATTTAATAAAAATAGATCTGTTTGCTAAATCAGGAGATAAAGTCATTCCTAAATTACCTGAAAGTGAAAACTCCATTTCATTAGCAAATTCTGCTAATTCATTTTTACCTAGTAATCTATCTGAAATTGTTGGAGAAGTTAAAATTGCTTCAAATACTGCATTATTTAAATGACCTTTATTATTTGCAAAATGCAATCTCTTACGCCCTGCTTTTGCAGCAGACATTATCTTCTTTCTTAATTCATCATTTGCACCACTTGATCTTTCATTATTTGATATTGGTGGTTCTTCTAAAACTAATCCTTCATAAACAATACTTGTTATTCCTGCACAGCAATCTTTTCCTGCTCTTTCTCTATTAGCTTGATAATTAAAGCATGGAGGTCTTACATTCATTGCAGAGTATAAACCTTTAATATAAGGAGTTAATAATCCTGCAACTGCATTTGTGTAATCTTGTTTTGATTGAAAACAAAATTCCTTAAATATATATTCTATAATTCCTTTAGCTTCAGGTAATTTCATATTTGGTTTAGAAATCTTTGGGCTTTTAGGAGATAACCAAGAACCAAATTCCTTATCATATCCTACCTTTGGAAATTTTAATAATCCATTACACATCATAGGTTGTTGGATTGTAAAAATTCTTTCAATAACTGGCATTTTATCTCTAAAGTTATCTGAAACTAAAACAACATTAGCAACACTAGAAGGCATTGATTTATCTATTTCTATTTCACCCTGCTTAGTATATATTTTTTGCCAAGGATCAAAATAATCTTCAACTAAAGTTATAAATCTATTTGCTAATAAAGAAATAAATCCTTTATGTTCATACTCTCCTGAAGGATGTTTTACCTTACCAATTTCAACAACCTCTTTAGTTTCAGATCTATAAAACAACAGATTATCTTTAGACATTTTTTCAGCTAATTCATCTGCAAATTTAGAAATTAATTTACCATTATTTGGAAGTTCAATTGATCTCTTTGAAATGTATTGTTTTCTGTTTTCTTTATCTTCTAATTTCTTCTCTTCTCTTCTCTCTTTCTTAATCTCATTCCAAAGTTCTTTAGCATCAACTAAACTAATATCCAATTTCTTAAAATCATATTTTTCTTTAACTTCTGCCCAAGTCCAATTATGAGTTTTTGCCAATAACTCTTTCAAGAAAATTACTCCTTGTATTCCAAACATTATTGGCTCATAGTTTTTAGGATCAACCTTTAAAATTGTAATATATGCATCTTTAGAAAAGCCTGGATTTTCTCTAATTTGTATTTTATCTCTTTCATACTTTGCTTCTTCAGGAGTATATTTTGTTTTAGTATCTTCTTCAGGTTTACTTGCCTTATGTTTCTCCCATTCTTCTTTAATATTAACCATTTTAGATATTCACCATTGTTTTAAATTTAGTATTACAGCCAAAGCAGAATAAGATATTTACTTCAAAGTGTCCTTTTGAAGATGTTATCCATTTTCTATAAAGTGCTATATCTTCACTTGAACAATCAGGGCAAATTGCCTTAATCTTAAAAACATACTTTGATCCATTAGGTTTGTTTGTTTCAATTAACATATCAAAACCTCCAGATTATGAATAGTAAGTGCGCTGACAAATTCTATTTCAAATTCGCCCCGCTTTCTTTGTTTGTTTTTATATGGATATGGATAACTATATTTAGATAGGCCTTCAGTTGATTCTAAGGCTTTCTGAGAAGAAATAACTGAATTTCTAGGTATTTGTATCATTGTTGTAACTCCTTGATAAATTCAATAGAACATTCCTTTAAGCAACACCTAGAATTATTTTTATCAATTATAGTAATACTATTTTCATCACAATCGATACATAAGCCAATATATGTATAACCTTTTAATAGAACAATTTGAACTCTCTTATTTAAATAAGTATGTAGATCCATTTTAAATCACCTCTTAGAAATTAATCAGAGTATTTGTGCCTCCTTTAATAATATCAATCTGCAATAACTTGAAACTGTTCTATAATCTTTTTTAGCCAATTCTGTTATTAATTCTTTTTCTTTTGGTAAAACAAAAATTGAAATTTGTCTTACGTTTTTTATTTGTTTCATTCTCTTTTTATTTGTAGTGTCATTTACCATACATTGTTTAGTTGTTTGAAGTTTATATATCTTTCGGTAGCGTTGGTTTCCCTACACTATTTAATAATATCATTAATATTTTTGGGTTTATATACTTTTGGGTAGTTTAATATGATAGAAAAGTATTTAAAGGGATATAGTGTAGTATACACTATGAGATTAGAAAACAGAAATAGAATAATGATACTAAATTATCTTGAACTCGAAGATAAAATGACTATAACACAGATAGCAAAGAAGTTAAATATTTCTAGACCAACGGTTTACCTACACTTAGAAAATCTTGAAAAAAGGGAACTAATTAAGAGAAGTAAAAATGTAAAGAAGAAAGGTGCACCAGTAACTATCGAACTTTGTGATAAAGAAGTTTCTGATTTAAGAAAAAAAAATCTAATTAAATTCTTAAAAGTATTTGAATTAAAGGGTGAGATAACAAATGATGAAATGCACAAAAACTTTCCAACTTCAGAAAAAGGGGGGATAACTCCTGCTCAGATAGATGCAATGATAAGAGGTTTTATTTCTGATAAAACATTCCTAACTGAGAAAGGAAAGAAATATTTACAAAATCACAAGGAGCAAACAAATGAAGAAAAGTAAAAAACAAGAAACAGGAAAAGAAGAATTACATCAGTTTGTCCTAATATTCTTATTCATAATATTTCTTTTTGGTGGATATTTTGTATTGTCAAAAAAGATAGATTGGTTATTGGTTGTGTTAATATTACCAATCACAGCATTACTCTATTTCAAAACAACAGACAATCCATCAGAGATATTTCAAAACAAATTACTTCAAAAAGATATCAAGCCTCTTGCATCTATAACTCTTATTGTAATATTTGCAGTTGCTTTAATTATAGGATTACTTTCAATCAATAAAACTCAAATAAAGGATATAATTTTTATATCATTCAGAGGAGTTGGCTTTACTATTACAGCTTTAATATTAGTCTGGATAATTTATACAGCTAATAAGGATAATAGATAAAATGAAAATAACAAAAACTGAATTAGAATTTGATGAAATACATAAGGGAAAAGTAACACCCATAGCTACTGGTGCACACATTTCTTTCTTTAAGAAATTCATAGGAAGAGTAGTACATATAATTTTACCAGAAGATCAAAAAGCTTTCTGGTTATTGAATGAGAATGATTTGAAAGTATTAATTAAAGAAGCAGAAAAAATTAAGTTTCAGGAACCCTACTCAAGACAAAGAAAAGAAAGTTTAATAGATTCTTTAAATAAGATTTCAAGACATCCATCTGAATTTAATTTGGATGATCTAATTAATGTTGTTGATATTTTAGGCAAACAAAAATTGAATAAGAAAACAGAAGTTTTAATAAATAAAATTAAAGATAGTTATTCAATTTAAGATGAAAAAACATAATTGCGAATGTTGTGAAAGAAAAACCTTTTGCATACTTGAAGTTCGACCTGGAGAAATATATAAGATCTGTTTAAATTGCTTACCTTTTTTAATTAGTCATTCATTATCAAAAAAAGAATATTTCAACTTACTTAAAAGTGGACATTCAAATAAAGAGTTCTTTTTGCATGATGATTTTTATGATCCAATAACTGGAGAGGCTTTGCAATGAATGAAGATGAATTAAAGAAGAAAAATAAGATTTCTATTGGACAACAGTTATCCAATAGGGCAGAATTTGATAATCTTGAAAGCTTTGAAGAAAAAGCAGACTATTTAATGAATGATTCAATAAATAAATCTTCATTTGATAAAATTGATTTACAAATGTCGTAGCCGCTACGAGGTTAGGTAAAACTGAAGAATTAATTGAAGACTTCAATGCAGAAGCAAAGAAACAAAAGTCAAAATGGATAATGTATATAAAATATGATTGCTCACCTTATTTATGTAAAAGAAAATTTATATTTGAAAATTA
>SDBS01005309.1_pt1 | contig 12589 bp, 10 predicted proteins | sample 2277091 | NCBI WGS metagenome assembly SDBS01 (sample SAMN10404972, study PRJNA504765) | marine sediment metagenome | isolation source: marine sediment core GS10_PC15, 163 cmbsf | place: Arctic Ocean: Southern Knipovich Ridge | collected 2010 | reverse complement strand
TGAAAAAAAACACAAACTCCTGGCAACCCTAGCCTGTAAGACAGCTATTAAAGCAGGAGAAGTTCTCACCAGGGAGAAGATGGAATATCTCGTCGATGAACTCTTCAAGACATCTAATTTTTCCTTGTGTCCACACGGCAGGCCGATTACAGTTAAAATACTTAAAGGGGAAATCGAGAGGGGACTCAAAAGAGCTAAAAATTGACAACTTCCCCCTGTTTTGCTAATATTCCACCACACTTTTAGAGTGAGTTAATCCTAAATGGCGGGGAGTGGCGCAGCCTGGTTAGCGCGCCTGCTTTGGGAGCAGGAAGTCGTCGGTTCGAATCCGATCTCCCCGATTAAATAAACGATTAACAGGCCCAATAAAAGCGCGCCAGTAGCTCAGTCTGGATAGAGCAGCTGCCTTCTAAGCAGCGGGTCGGGAGTTCGAGTCTCTCCTGGCGCGCCATCTTTTCCCAAGAAAACTAAAGTTTTCCTCATCAGAACAGTTAGCCAGAGTTAGTTATTTTTAGCCATTTTTAGCATAAAATGGCAAATGAGTGGCAAATCTCTATCCCATATAAAACGGGCATGAATGGCAAATGAAGAGTTTTGCCTGGATGTTGAAGAATGTTTGACTGGCAGTCAAGAGGTCGTGGGTTCGATCCCCATCAGCTCCACCATTTTATCCTCTCTGTTTTCTCAGGTTATGAAGGCTTCTTTCCTTGTTTTGTCCTTTCACTTTTAGTAACACAACGCCAGCAATTTACAACTTAATCTGTTACACTAGTGTGACACGGGGAGTAATCTGATTTGATTTCAGCGACCTAATTATCTGATAGGCAGAGCGGGTGGCTGTTAACCACTAGGTTGTAGGTTCGAGTCCTACCCGAGGAGCCATCATTTCCAGAGGTCAGAATTAAAATCCCGTTGTGTCAATCGTTGCCAAAAGAAGACAATAGTAGACAATTTTTGTGACATTTGTGTGACATTTTATTAGTGGTCGTCTGACCGCTTTTTGTCACTGATTCTCTGCCCGGGCATTAATGGGCATCGCGCTATTTGCCTTTTAACTTCAAGGTTAGTAGAATCGAATTGAGGTTGCAAATCAAAGTGGGGAGGTTGTCATGAAAAAAACTGCATTCGCTGTTTTTATTACTGTAATAGTAACGTTTTTTGTGTCTCTATTATTGAATCTCATAATTTCATTAGTAATTATGGACAAAGGAACAATTAGATTTGGGCCAACCGTTTTATTAAAAGATATTCCTTATGCCCCTATTATTATTTCCAATTATAGAAATGAATTACTTGAGGGGATTAAATTATCAGTTCCTAGCTATGTTGATATTTATGCAATTGATACCTCAAACCCTATTCATATTAGTAAAGATGAAGATGTCATTGGTGTTTATAAAGAGATTCCTTTAACAATATCTGGAATTGAATCCAATCAGATTACAAGTATTTATGTCCCCCTTGAGAATGAAGAAGATTTAAATCGTTGTCGCATTTTAAATGCCCAAGAAGTAGGTTTAAAAGTTAAAACTTATTCAGAAATATTTAGTCCTTCCCAAAAAATATTTATGGAGTCTTTACCAGGGGCGATTATCGCTTTTCTTTTAGTGACTGTTCTTATAATTTGGAAATCTAAAGAAGTTGATGAATCACAAAAAGGCCTTAAACGAGCTGAAAAACAAATCCGTGAAACAGATCGATCAATATTAGAAATTAAAAATTTAGTAGAAAGACAAAAACTTCTTCTTCTGAGTCGTATTTCTGATTATACAAAAGAGCTTGATTTTTGGCGTGATACAATTCGAAAAATACTTTTTTCTCAAAAGTTTAGTAAACAAAAAGTCGAGGCTATTATAACTCAGGTCACTAATAATCTTGAAACATATGGGACTCTGAAACAGGCAAATGATTTTGATGCTATCTCCACATTGGCTGGTATGCTTGAAAAACAAAATAAGGAAAGCAAAACTTAGGTATGTCTGGTGAAATTAAATAGTTGGGATAATAATCTTGAAGCTTATATTTCCCAACTAGAGGGTATTGATCAAGACCAATGACCTCATTGAGATCGTCGCTCTATGAGGATCTCTGGGCGACGTTTTCTCGGGGGAAGTGAGAAATCCAAGAAAGGGAGAGCAATGGCGGGCAAAACTAAAGCAGATAAAAAACATGACTTTCTTTTAGAAGAATACAAACAAGCTTATGAACATTTCAGACATTTAGACAATATTTCGAACAGCAAAGAGGTTATGTTTGCTGTAGCTGCATTTGGGATTTTAGCATTAGTGATTAGAAGAGATATAGCTATAGGGTATGTTTTTGGTGGATTCATTGTATCAATTTCATTATATATCTATCACGTTATAGCAAGCGCAAAAATGCACTCTCTTGCAAGGATAGCCCTAAGAAGAGCAAAAACAATAGAGAGCAGCGAGATAGGCCCTGGCCTTCAAACGATGTATGAAAAACAAGGAAAAATAGGCCAAAGCATAAGATGCATGCGGTGTGGATTGGCAACATTATTAATCATTCTTTGGTTAATTGTTCTGGGAGTAAAATATTCCGAAACACATCACTCCACACAAAAACACTGGCCTCGCCATAACCAGACAAGGCATCATCGCCCACATCGATGAGGGGGAGAAATATTCTCATAAAGGGGGAATGAATGAAATTTGACAATTTACCGAAAGAATCCAAAATAAGCCCGCTTCATCTTGTAGTTATTTAAGACGAAGTAAAATTTCAATATCATTGAATAACGCTTGTGCAAGGGAGTATACACCATGTTCAAGGTGTAATCCTCCGAGGTGTAAATAATATATATAACTAGGAGGAAAAAATGGGATGGAAAGGGACAGCAAGAAGTTTTGGGATTCCTACAACTGCGAGAGGAGTTGTTAGCAGTTGGGAGCGTGAATCAAGAAGAAATCAAAGAGAACTTGAACGGAGGCAAAGAGAAATAGAAAAGATGGAGGAACTTGAGAGAGCAACTTATGAAGTTGAGGTTTATGAAAACTATCTAGATGTCATCACATCGGTCCACAAAGAATGTGCAGCTGCGGTGGATTGGCAAGCAATTTCTAGTTCTAGTCCACCTGAAGAGCCCAAAAAGAAAAATAGTCTTGAGAGTGAAGCTCTAATTAAATTGGAAAACTATACACCCTCTTTTTTCGATAAGTTGTTTAAAAAAATTGAGAAGAAAGAAAAAGGATTTCAAGACAAAGTTGAAGAAGCAAAGAAATTAGATGAGACAAACTATCAAGAAAAACTAGACGAATTTAAAAGAGAACGTGACAAATGGGAAATCGCAAAAAAAATTTGTGAGGGGGATGTGGAGACATATCCTGAGGCAATCAAACATGAAAATCCATTTAACGAGTTTCAAGATTATGGGTCAGAGATTCAATTTCAAATCAAAGATAAAGATTTTGTTGAAGCAAGTATCAAAGTTAGAGAAAAAGATGTAATACCTTTGGAAGTCAAGAGTTTATTAAAAAGCGGAAGGCTTTCTGTGAAAGCTATGCCAAAGATGAAATTTTATGAATTGTATCAAGATTTTGTTTGTGGGATTGTGCTAAGGGTTGCCAGAGAATTGTTTGCATTGCTTCCAATTGAGAAAGCGTTGATAAATGCAACATGCAATATGTTAAATACTAAAACAGGCCACATGGAGGATATGCCTATTCTCTCTATTCTTATTCCTAGGCATACACTGGAGGGATTTAATTTTGATACTCTTGACCCTTCAGATTCAATGGAAAATTTTGTACATAATATGAAATTTAAAAAGACTGGCGGGTTTAGCTCCATTGATGCTTTGAATCCTTCAGATTATTAGAAAGGAAGAATAATCATGAAATTTTTTAAAGTAAGCCTTATTCTCTTTTTTCTTTTTTCTGTTATTGGATGCGTTACTACTCGTGTTATTAGTTATGAGACAACTTACAGAGACCCAAAACCTTTTGATTTTCCAATAGATATTTATGAATCGAATAACCTTACAAAAGCGTATAAAACTATAGGAATAGTTAAAGCCAATGCGGGGAAATTACACAGCAGTCAAGATACAATAAACAGGCTAAAGATTCTTGCAAGGCAGATGGGAGGAGACGCATTATTAGACTTAGGAATTGAAGCTCATGATGGCCGTGTAATACAAAGAACATCATATGGGTATATTGGATATAGTCCTCGGCAAATTTGGTTCGCTAAGGTTATTACTTGGGAAAAAAATGAGTAGCCGGAGAGATATATCTGAATATCTAGTCCATTTTACAAAGGGAGATAATGATGAAGAAGCTTTTCAGTGTTTGTGTAAAATTGTAAAAGAGAAGACAATTCTTGGGACAAGCTCTAAAATAAAAGGTGCGTATGAGTGTGTGTGCTTCTCTGAAGCTCCATTAAATAGCCTAGAAAAGGGCCTCGTCAATCCCGATTCACATTCTCGCTACTCTCCCTTTGGAATCATTTTTAAAAAGAGTTGGATATTTAAATGTGGAGGACGCCCTGTTATCTATCAATCTGATGCAGAATTCAGTGACCTCCCTGAAAAATTAAAATGGAGACACGTTATATATGAGCCAAGCAGAGATTTTCCTATAGATTTTACTTGGGAGCGTGAATGGCGAATTCAAAGTGGAAGCTTACATTTTGATTCAGAAAATGCAAGGATTGTGTGTCCAGATATCAATTGGGCTATGAGAATGGTAGAAGAGCATAAAGAAGAACAGGATATTGAAGTCCAGATGTATAGTCAGATTATGGATTCCCACGAAGCTGAGCAACATCGTGAGACATTTCCTTGGAATATTTTGTGTCTAAAATAAGATTTCATCTATTCAGAAATAAGATTTATGCATAATGGGAACAAAATATAAATCAAGCCTTCGTTAGGAGAGGCGATAGGAGACCAGCTACCTGGCCTCCCTTTGATTTGTGTGTAAAGCGTCAATCGCCATCTGCTTCAATAGAAAGACGGGTGAGGGGGAGAAATATTCTCACAAAAAAGAAAAAAAATATAATTGTAGCTTAAATACCCTTCAACGCTTGACAACTCAAGTCGGTATTCCGATATTATATATAGCTAGCCAAAGCTAGTCCTGTTAGTGTCGCACAGACACGATGAGAGAGCCTGAATCCTCAGGCTAATGAGTGAGAATCAATCCTTCAGAGGAGGTTTAGTTTGCCTAAACCTGATTTTATCACTCGTTTTAAAGCAGCTGAATATCTGGGTATTTCTGTAAGAACTCTAGATAGAATGCTGCAAGAGCGTCAAATTCCTTTTTATCGTCTACGTGGGCGAGTCTATTTTAAGAAACAACGGTTAATGGAGTGGTTTACAAGTCTTGAGCATAACCCATTGAACCGCAAAGAGGGTGAAGTAATTCTAGCTGGAAAAAGTAAGAGAAAAGTGTCTACCCCAAAACGGTATATAGAGTAGAGCAATGAAAAGAATCACCCAAACAAAAGCTATTGGCAAGAAATGTTTAGAATGCAGTGGGGATAGTCCTAAGGAAGTATGTCTCTGTCATCGCTTCGATTGTCCTTCATGGTTTTATCGTTTCGGTTGTACTCCTGAATCAAACAAATTCAAGAAGAGAACTGAGCGTATAAAAGATTTTCAGAAGGAGTTGAAAGACCTTGAGGAGATGGGTATAGACACATCGTTCTTCTTTGAAAACCATGACCAGAGACTTGATTTCCCGTACAAATGAGGAGAAACCTATAGCTGAGTATAGGATCAATTGAGATTATTTGAAAAACGGTACTGGAGAGGCATTTTTCTATGAAGAAATGGCTATTCTTCACGTTGACATCAGTCACTCCTCCAGACATAGCGATAATTTTGACATCAGGGAAATCCTTCTTAATTTCTCTTATAGTCTCGATACCCTCTCTCTCCAACATATGTCGGAGCATCTTTCTTAATTCAATATTATCGTCTATTATAAGAAATCGATCCACAAGTCATCCCGCCTGTTCCTTTTGTGAATCTAACACTTCCCTGATGGCTTCAGCCATCGTGTGCTTGAGCAATGGCTTTAAAAGGAAGGCGCTGATTCCGTTTGCAAGAGCCTTTTTTTCATTGATTTTTGCAGAAAATCCAGTACATAGGATTATAGGAATGTTCGGCCGAATCTTCAGAATTTTTCTAGCAAGTTCATGCCCTGTCAGTTTAGGCATGGTTTGGTCAGTTATGATAAGATCAAACTTATCTGGATTGGATTCAAAATATTCCAGCGCTTCAACACTATTAGTTTTTATTGTTACCTTATACCCTAAGGATTCAAGCATTTGCTTTCCCATATTAGTAATCATCTCTTCATCGTCTACAAAGAGAATGTGTTCATTTCCTTTGGGAATAGATTTTTCTATCTGTGCAGCTGGCAGTTTTCCTTTTTCTGGTATAGGTATAAAAACATTAAAAGTTGAACCTTTTCCTAGTTTGCTGTAGGCAGTGATTATCCCTCCATGACTTTGAACAATGCCATGTACAACCGCAAGTCCCATGCCTGTCCCTTCACCTTTCTCTTTTGTTGTAAAAAAAGGATCAAACGCTTGTTTCAGAACCTTCGGAGTCATTCCGAATCCTGTATCATGAACTGTCAATCTCACATAAGTTCCAGGATTAGCATGAGGATGGTTGGAGGTAAAGGTATCATCAAGTTCAACATCTTCGAGTCTTACTTCCAAAACACCCCCTTTTTCCTGCATGGCATGTTCAGCGTTAGTACACAGATTCATCAACACTTGATGGATTTGTGAGGGATCTCCAATTATGATCGAATCACTCTGGATATCTTGGTGGATTTCAATAGTAGTAGGCAATGATGCCCTGATGAGATTAAGTGCTTCCTCTACAATGAGCTTCAGTTGTAGTGGCTGGAATTCCTGTTCACTCTTACGGCTAAACGTTAAGATTTGTTTTACTAAGTCTTTTGCACGAATCCCCGCTTTATATACTTCCTGAAGATTTCTCTGAAGCTGAGATTCCTTTTCAACATTCACCAAGGACAGTTCCGTGTAGCCTATTATAGGGGTAAGAATATTGTTGAAGTCATGAGCAATGCCTCCAGCTAAAGCCCCCATAGCCTCCATCTTTTGTGCATGTTGGAGTCTAGATTCTAGCTTTTTTTTCTCCTCCTCCGCCTGCCTAAGCTCTGTAATGTCATATACCGAGCCAATAAGGTGTGTACACTTTCCTTGAGTATTAATTGCTGGTGTGATGCTTACTATCCCGATTTTCTTCCCTGTGGAGTATTCCGTTGTTTCTTCCCAATGTACAGTGGTTTTTGTGCGAATAGCTTCTTGATATTTATTCCTCACCAATGTCAATGAGGGTTCCGGTATCACTTCATCAATCGACTTACCAATGATTTGGTCAGTTGTCAATCCAGTTGCTTTCAGAAATGTGTTATTAACAGTCAAGAACCGATAGGTATCATGGGAATCGATCACGATCTGAAACAATACACTTTCCACTGTGTCGTATATCAAAGAGAGATTTCTTTCACTTTCCCGCAATTCCTCCGCCGCCTGCTTGCGCTCGGTTATGTCCTGGGCCAACGTAAGAATGGCGAACACTTTACCATCTTCATCTGCCAATGGAGTATTAAACCATTGACAGGAAATAACTTTGCCATCTTTGCGAATATTATTATCTTTCTCTGAATAATCAACTACTTCACCAACTTTTAATTTCTGTAAAACATCCTTAACTAAGTTCCGGAAATCATTTGGAACAATGAAATCTACTGCATTTTTTCCCAGCATTTCCTCTTTTGAATAACCAAATATTCTCTCAGCTGATTTATTCCATTCTTTGATCAGAAGATCTGAATCCCACAGAATATATGCGTTTGGCATATTATCGATGGCAATCTGCAGATGTTCGTTGATCTTCCGGATTTTCTCCTCTGCTTTCTTGCGCTCGGTTGTGTCCAATGATACAACCATGATGTAATCAAGTTGACCTTTATCATCATTAACTGGTACCAGAGTTGAATGATACCATAATTCGTTTCCTTCAACATCAACCACTGACGCTTCTTGTGTGATAATTTTACCTGTTTCCTTAACTTTTTTCAGATTATTAGTCATAGGAATTCTGAACGAATCAGGATAAAAATGAAATGGATATGGTTTCCCATAATACTCTGTGATATCATCAATTTTAAGATCTTTGATTCCTGAAACACTCATAAATTGTAAATTAAAATTTAGATCTACTATTTTTGTGCAAACTGGTGAATTCTCTAGCCAGGCTTGACTTCTTTTCTCAGATTCCTTTAATCTATTCTCCACCTGCTTGTGCTCGGTGACATCCCGTAGTATTCCTTCTACACCTACTGGACTACCATCTTTTCCGTGAATTATTTTGGAACTTGTAGAAACTTCTATCACTCTTCCATCTTTTGCCTTTAGTTGTATTTCATAATCATTTATAATCCCAACTTCCCTTAACGTGGTGTTGAAGATTTCACGATCTGATGGATTGAGATAAAAATCTGTAACTTGATGACCTATTATATCTTCTGGATCATATCCTGTTTGAGCACGAACTGAGGGGCTTATGATAGTTATTCGCCCTTCTTTATCTGTGCGGTAATAAACATCATGAAGTGACTCAAATATAGCTCGATATCTTTCTTCGCTCTCTCTTAGTTCCTCCTTAGTCTTTTTTCGCTTGGTTTCAGTTTTTTCTAATTTTTTGATTCGTTCGCGCAATTTTGATAATTCATCTATGAGTTGTTTTTTTGTTTTATCTTTGTCATCCATTTGATCCTCCACCATTAATCTCATATTCATAGTTCCCTTTCCGGTGTCTAAAAGATAATTCGATTTGTTATCGTTGTCAATCAAACTAAGGTTCTATATAACAAACGTGATGAATGAAGTCAGGAGCTTTGAAATGGTCTGGATGTCAAGGCCAAATTTAAATCTTTTTTAAGGTGTATTTCCTTTGTCATGCTACCGCCAATTTCATCTGAAGATAAGCCTCCAGAGGTGTGTCGTATTCTTTCAGCGATTGATGTAATCTCTGAGCATTGTATTTTTCTATAAATTCCCCGATGCTCTTTCTACATTCCCAAACTGTCTCATATGATTTTGTATAGACCTCCTCATACTTCAAAGTCCGCCAGAATCTTTCTATGAAGATATTGTCAATCACACGGCCTTTGCCGTCCATGCTGATTTTTATGTTTTCCGATTTGAGGATCGAGATAAATTCCTTGCTTGTAAACTGGGCTCCCTGGTCAGTGTTGAAATATTCCGGTTTTCTTCTCTTCAGGGCCTCTTTTAAGGCCTCACAACAGAATTCCGTCCAGAGTGTTGGAAGATCTTCCAGGAGACGATATAACGGCTGTAGAGATCCATAACAGCCACAAGATAGACAAATCCATGCTTCAACGAATGTAAGTGATATCCGTTGCCCACGCAACGTCAGGCCGATCAATGGATACATCACGGAGAAGATAGGGATAGATCGCCTCTACCCCGAGAATCCGCATCAGAGTCCTTGCTTTGTACCTACCGACTTTAAATCCTCTTCGCTTCAGTTCCCGGCTCATCCTCCGACTTCCATATATGGGGAAATCCAGGTAAATCTTATCCATTTCATCGAGAATTCTATGATCCTCCTCGCTAAGCCCAACCCGCTCATAATAGAGAGAGGACCGGTTAAGAGAGAGAATTCCACATTGATACCTTACGCTCAATTGCTCGTTATCCTTTTCCACAAATTCCTTCTTTACAGGCCCCGGAGCTGTTTGTACTTTTTTTTTAGAAACTCAAGCTCAATGTTCTGCTTCCCAATCTTCTTATACAGCTCTTCTAAAAGCTTTTTTTGTTCCTCGATCTCCGGATCCTTCTTTTTTGAAAACAGACTGGAGACATTCTCCAGAAGCTGCTTTTTCCATTTGATGATCTGATTGGGATGAACCTCAAACTTACCAGCAATCTCCGATATTGTCTGTTCTCCCTTGATCGCTTCCAATGCTACTCTCGCTTTAAAATTGTCATCGTAAACTTTTCTTTTTTTCAATTGTGCTCTCCTTTAGTTTATTGTAAGGAGATACACCTTAAATTGCGATTCATTTTGGTCTGAATCTCCAAATCCATTATAATCTTGTTATGAAGCCTTGTTTGATTGACAAAGATATTAATTAAGATTATGTTTTCTAAAGCTACGAGGGAATTATGAATATGTTATACGGGGTAGTCTCCTTGCGTGAGGGATCAAATGGAAGATAAAGATAAGACAAAAGTACAACTTATGGAGGAATTGAATAAATTACGAAAACGGGTGACTGAATTAGAGAAATCAGAACAGCATAAGATTTCACCAGAATTCCTGTCTGATGGCTACCTCTGTGTGAACTTAAAAGGAAAAATTACAGATTGCAATTCGGCCTTCTTGAATCATACAGGCTATTCTAGAGAAGATATCGTCAATAAATATTTCACAAAGCTGCCAACAATACGGCTAAAGGATATTCCTCGATACATAAAAATGTTTAATTCGGCAAGAAGGGGAAAGTTTCCAAAGCCCATTGAATATGAATGGATTCATAAAGATGGGACAACTCACTGGGGTGAGGTGTATTTTGGCATTGTAAGAAAGAAACGTAGAATATCGGGATTTAATGCAGTAACAAGAGACATCACCAAGAGAAAGCAGGTTGAAGAGGCACTGAAGACTAGCCTGAAAACAGCTGCTGACCTCATTTATTCAACGCCGTATGGATTATTCATATATCAATTTGAAAAGCCTGACAGCTTGATTCTCTTAAGTGGAAATCCAGAAGCTGAACGTTTGACTGGCGTCAAAATAGACGATTGTATAGGAAAAGAGCATGATGAAATATTTCCAGAAGCAAATAAGACAGGAGTCACAGATGCTTATCTGAAAGTTATGAATACAGGAAAAACATTTGATACGGAGGATTTATACTACAAGGATAAAAAATTTGAGGGTGCTTTTAGAATACGTGCTTTTCAATTGCCCGACGAAAAGCTGTGTGTGAGTTTTGAAAATATCACCGAACGTAAGATAATTGAAGAAAAATTGAAGAATAGCGAGGAGAAATATCGTTCTCTCATAGAGACTACGGATGATCTAGTTTATCTTATTGATACAAATTATTCATACATTTTTATGAACAAAAAACATGCAGAAAGATTTAAGCTTCCTTTTAAAGAAATCGTTGGAAGATCCTATTCTGAATTCCATTCAAAAAAAGAATCTGGGATTTTTAGGAAAGATGTAAACAAAGTAATACGAACAGGAAATTCAATAACACATGAACACAAGAGCGACAGGGACAAAAGATTTTACCTCCGCACCTTCAGTCCTGTAAAGAATGAGAAAGGAGAAGTTATAGCGATCAATGTAATCTCTAAAGATATTTCTGATCTCAAGCAGACAGAGAATGAGTTGAAACGGTCAGAACAAGAGATTCATAACTTCGCTGAATATCTGCAAACTGCAAGAGAAAATGAACGAGCTTTAGTAGCAAGTGAGCTCCACGACGATGTGGGACAGGCTTTGACTGGCATTAAAATGGATATATTTTTAATAAAAAATAAAATGTCCAAAGACAAAAAGGAAATACCTGGTGAGTTTCAAAAAATGGAAAAACTCTTGGATGACTCTATCCAGAAATTGAGAAAAATATACTCTGAATTAAGGCCGAGTTTATTGGAGCATTTTGGGATCGGTGAAGCAATGAGGCAGTATGTTTCTGACTTTCAGGAACAGTCGGGAACTCAATGTACATTTCATCAAGATCCTGAAGAAATAATATTAAATGAGAACCGTTCTATTGCTTTGTACCGAATCCTTCAAGGATCAATAAACAATATAAAGTGGCACTCACAGGCAACAAAAGTAAATATAAGACTAGAAGGGAAAGGCCCAAACTTAAAACTTACTATTAGAGATAATGGAAAGGGCATTAAGAAAGAGCAAATCAATAGTGGAGAATCATTCGGTTTAATAGGGATGAGGGAACGTGCAAGATTTTTAGGAGGGGAATTAGAGATAAAAGGCCTTCCTAATAAAGGGACAACTGTTTCGATAAAAATCCCATTAAAACAAAAGAATAACTAAGACGAAAAAAGATCCTTATTTTTCAAAGGATTAAGAAATTCCTTTCTCATCTTTACCATAACTGGCATTGGAGAGAAGAATTTCTTTGAGTGCTTTCACGATTTCTGGTAGATATCGTTTCCCGGATCCCTTTTCTATTTCCTCGTAGGCTTTCCAAGGTTCAACTCCTGATCTGTAAGGCCTGTCCGTTATCATTGCATCATAAGAATCAGCTACGGCGATGATTTTTGCTCCAAGCGGAATATTCTTCTTCGTATCAGATGAGATTGAATCTGCATCAAAATAATGCTCATGATGGGACAAAACAATCGGGATGGCTTCCGAGAGTATTCCTCCCACGAGCGATAAAAGCCTCGCTCCCTTTTCAGGATGGGCATCCATTAGTTCTTTTTCATCAGATGTTAGAGACGCGGCTTTCTTTACAATGTCCAAACTGATTTCAGTCTTTCCAATATCATGGAGAAGTGCGGCCGT
>SDBS01005306.1_pt1 | contig 12590 bp, 8 predicted proteins | sample 2277091 | NCBI WGS metagenome assembly SDBS01 (sample SAMN10404972, study PRJNA504765) | marine sediment metagenome | isolation source: marine sediment core GS10_PC15, 163 cmbsf | place: Arctic Ocean: Southern Knipovich Ridge | collected 2010 | reverse complement strand
ATAGGGACCAGGGGCACGGGCGAACAGCAATTGGAAATCGACCGGCGATTAGTCAGCAAAAGAATCACCGAACTAAAACGCGAACTAAAAACTATCGACAAACGCAGGATTCGTGAGATTAACAGCCGAAGGGGATTGTTCAAAATCTGCCTTGTCGGCTATACCAACGCGGGCAAAAGCACGCTCCTGAACACACTTACTGATGCAGGCGTCTTGGTTGAGGACAGGCTATTCGCAACGCTGGATACGCGAACAAGAAAATGGACACTGAGAAGAGGAGTAGAGGTGCTGTTAAGTGATACCGTCGGTTTTGTGAAAAATTTACCTCATCAATTGGTCGCCTCGTTCAAGGCAACGCTCGAAGAGGCCATCAATGCCGATTTACTTCTGCATATCGTCGATGTAGCCAATTCCGATGCGCTAAAGCAAATCGAATCTGTAAATAGCGTTCTAAAAGAGATTGGCTGCAGTAAGAAACCGATTTTGAAAGTGTTTAACAAGGTCGATGCTGTTAGGGAAATCGGCGGCCTTGAAATGCTCCAGACGCTTTTTCCCGATGCGGTATGTATATCAGCCAAAACCGGCTACGGCCTGGAGAAATTAAATGAAGCGGTCGCCGTAAGGTACAAAGGTACTGAGCTTCTGCTTCGGGTCGCCAGCAGCCAGTCGAACGGCAAGGTCCAGAGTTTCCTGCGAGCGCACGGCCAAATCTTAAAAGAACAATACCAGGGCAGCTCTGTCCTGATTGAAGCCAGACTCGGCCAAAACCAACTGCCCGAGCTGAAACGTCTCCACCCCGAAAACATCGTTATAATTGACGATTGACTATTGACTATTGATTATTGATTATTGATAAGTTCGTGACCCTTCGCTCGTGACTCGTGACTTGTAAGTTGGTGAGTGGTGAGTTTTAGTGGTGAAACGTGACCCGTGTCTCGTATTTTTCACTTCGATGTTCTTTAAGGTAATTCTGAGCGAAGTGTACAGGCACAAAATTATCACTAGCTCTGTCCTAATTTCCCTCCTCGCTCATCATATTTCCACAAAGCCATTTCAATTTCCCTAGGCGTCATGTTCCACTGAGCACCCAATTTCCTGATTTCATCTAAGTACGGCACATAAAATCCCAATGAACTATAGTTTCTAAACTTGTCTAAAAGATTTACTAATTTAGAATAATCTTCTAAATTCACAGACTCGGACGCTGACCACAAGAATGCTCTACATGCTCGGTAATCAACTATGCAATACTTATCTGGGAAAAGTACACTCATTATAGCTGTTGCTACAGAAACACCAACTCCTTTCAAATGAGTTAGCTCACGCACTTTATCTTCAACAGATTGTTTTAGGTAAATAATATTTTTTGTTGCTTTTAGTATTTTACTCTCAGGATTTGCCTCGTATCTGGCTTTTTGCCTTTGGGTTTTCCACTTACATATATTCACAAAATCCTTTTTTGTCAGATATCCTTTTTCCTGTAAGTCTTTTGAAACTGTCTTAAATAAAGGTGACTTCTCTACTTTTGTTTTTCCGTTCTTGTCGTTGTATACAATTTCATTTTCATACTGTTTTTCGTAGACTTTTGCCCACAACTGAAAATCTATTTTCATCTTAGAATCTCCAGCTTAACAAATCAAAAATCTTCCATCTATTTTTGAAGACACAATCGACTTTTTCAACAACCCCACAGTCACCGTTTTTTTGTACTGTCCCCAACCGTTAATAGGTGGCGGTTGTTATTTTGTTTCCTATTTTGTCCAGTTTTCAAGGTCAGAAGTATTCGCTAAGTATTTGTTCTCTGAGACTGAATGAGGCGTAGTATATCGGCAAGTTCCATTTCTTCCTCAGTCCTTTGAGATATTGGCAGGTAGTCTTGTCGGGAATTAATTCCCCTACCACCACCAGGCGATCTACAGGCTCAGGAGGAGGCCAGTAAGCATATTCGAGCAACTGCCCCAGTGCTTTTCGTATGCATTGCTTTGGCTTGTGTTCTCCTTTAACTTCGAAGAAGGTAAGTTCGCCTTGTCTTCTTAACTTGAGATCGACGTAGTCGTCTTCATATTCGACGAAGTCCGAACCATATTTTTGTGCCAAATGTTGATATAAAGCGTTTTGTATCTTGTCGTGTAGCGGATCATATTCGACGGCAGTAGTCTGGCTGCGACTTCTACGCCCCGTTTTCTTAGGTTTCATTGCACTCCTTCGTCTTCTTCTCTCACTCAAGTCACTGACAGTCTTCTCAGAGAGGTCACCCAATAAAACCTGATACCTGCGGAATCTACGCACCTTATGATTTTCAGGTACTGACCCATAAGGGTCAAAGAAGTGAACGTCTTCCTTTTTGAATTTGATATTAAAAATATGTTCTCGATCTCTTTGAAATACGGTTGGGTCACAATGGAGTCGCACCAGATGTTCTCTCATCTCTTCAAGCCAACCTTTCTCGCGGTGCAGTTTATAGGCAAACAAACACTCTTCATGTGTGAGCACAACGCAGTGATTGATTACTCCAACAAAATACCAGTGCGACGGCGACTTTGTGTAGAGAGTGATCTTGCACTCCTTCCCTTTGTATTTTGGCAAGTTCTTATTGATGGGCTGAAGAAATGCATATTTGTAGCCCTCGGCATCTCTCCAGGCAAAGTTGAAAAGCCATTCCTCATGGCCGAACCCGTATGCTGCTGTATAGGCTCCTCCCTTCTCAAACAATGCAGCGTCCCCGGACGGTCGAACCCATTGGGTCGTATTCCAGCATATGCGACAGAAAATTGCCTCGCTCATATTACTTCCTTGATTTGTTTCTCTATTCTTGTTAGGGACAGATACCAATTCTTTTCGTCAAAATACCCAAAACTGCAATTCCCATCAAGATACAAAACTTCAGCCTACACTACGCAATACACTTCACGCAATAAGGAAAGCTACTATCAAGCCTACTTCCAATAAATATCGTTCTCAAAAGGATTTCCTGGATACCATTCCACAAATTTCTTTTCTTGTCTATCAAATTCAACTAAAACAAAAGCAAAAGTCCAATGCAAGCCTGCCTTAAGAAGTTGATCATTCATAGCTTTATCTAATCGTTTTATTTCTGTAGGAATTGGTTCTAAAGAAATCAAAAATGTAAATTTGGCGTTGAATAACTCCCGATATCTTTTAGTTTGGTAAATATCGTTTAACTTTATCCTTTCTCTCTTAAATTCAACAACAATAAAGTCAGAAGAATATTTATTCTTTATAAACCCTGTGATGTCAGGACGAAGCCTTTTAAGAAAGTTAAAAATTATATTTCTTTCTGGTCGTATTTTACTTTTTATTTTCTCGCTAAGATTTTTTTCTGCCGTAATCTCAAGGTAAACATCTCTAACTTTCGCATGCATAAGCTCTTCTATTTTCGTTTTAATGACTGGATAATACTCTTTCTCTTCTTTTTTCATATGCTAGTCCTGAGCCAAAATTTTCTAATCCGTCAAACAGAGTCGTTGCTCGTCGCTCCCCATGAGATAATTTTTTACTATATCATGGGGTAAACCGTAGTCGGTGTCTCGTCTCGCGTCTTTCGTGCCTGTTGAATTTTAGTTGTTTGCATCCCTTAACACAACGATTTTTTGTTTTTTTCTTTTGAAGTGGAAAGAAGACGGCAATATTTGGATTAGAGAATTAGAGATTAAAGAATTGGTGAATTAGAGATTAGTGATTAGTGAATTAGTTGATTAGGTTGATTCTGGATTCCTGCTTTCGCGGGGACAAGCATGCACTTGCGGAAGCAGGTGTGCGGAATGACAATGCCCCCCACCACAGGGGTGGAGGCTAAACATTATATGAAAGCCCGCGCTTACGCTTGGGCCTCTGTTAAATGCTAATTGATTATTGGGACGGGAAGCATGGGAATATCGAACCCCGACTGACACCATCGGGACAGGCAAGGAATTTCGAAAGTCGAAATTGTTATTAGGGTGGGAAATTTAGGACAGCAAACTCGCCGAAGTATTTTTTAGCGGCGGCATCATAGGCTTTTGCTGCCTGCTTCTGGTCATGGAAGCTGCCGAGATATGTCGTCTTTCCGTTGACGGTCAACATCGCCTTCCATTCTCGGCCTCGTTTGTTCCGGGAGACGCCTTTGTACTTTGAGAGGCTTTTGGGTTTGCGCTTACGGCTGTTCCAGCAGTTCTGCTGGCGTGTGGCCGACCTTAGGTTCGCCTTGCGGTTATCGAGGCTGTTGCCGTTGATGTGGTCGCATTCCAGCCCTTCGGGAGTATGCGCTACCTCGCGGTGCATGCGGTAAGACTTTCGCTTCCTGCCTGTCTTGCACAACTCGGAACGGACGGCGTAGAATTTGTTATAGACCCGCGAGGCGGTCCATTTGTGGCGGATGAGCCAGTAAAAATCGTCCGGGTCAACGATTGCGTATTTGCCCTGGGTCAAAGGGATGAGCCTGAAGGTATAGCCGCAGCGAATCCGCCGATATAAGAGCACGGGAAGAACTAATACACGTTCGAGACGGTCAGGGATGTTGATTATAATCTGAATTTTACTGCTCCGCAGAAAAGTCAGAATTTAGAATATAGAATTATGAAGGAACTTCGCAGAGAGAATCTACAGAGTCCCCCTATAATTAGAGCTACCTGCGCATTTGAGTCGAAAAAAGTGGTGCCCGGGATGAGAACTGGTGAGCTAACTCGTTGTCAGAAAAGAAGTAAAAAAAATTTTACTTTTTTCAATTTTTACCTCTGGGTACCCGCGCATTTGGTTGAAAATCGTGTCGTCTGATACCCGCGGTCTTTTGTGGAATCTGCTCTTGCTGCACGGCTTGGGTGCTATGATTGTGAGACAAAGACGCCGAGGGTTTAACGAGTCTATTTACAGCCTATCAGCCCGAAACTATCGAAATCCTCCAGAGCTAAAGACTCAAAACTGAAAATCGGCCACCGACAACAGATATAGAAAATCTCAGTTGACATTTCAAAATCCAGAAGGCACAATGTGCCGGATGTCCGGTGACTATCGTCCGGTCCCTTTTGAATCGTTTAGAATTAGGAGAAGAAAATGCAGAGCGCAATACAAAAAATCATTCTGAGTTTGTCAATCATTGTGTTAATAGCAGGCTGTGGACCCGGGGGGAATTTGACGGTCGTTGAAAAGCGGCAGGTCGTGATGGACATGGAACAAGAAACGCTTGAAAGATTGTACAGAGAAGCCCCTGGGACCAAAGATAAAATTGCGAAGTCCGCCGGCTACGGTACCTTCAGTAATGCCAACGTCAATCTTATTTTCTTGAGCGCCGGAGGGGGTTACGGCGTGGTTGTTGATAATGCGACCGGGAAACGTACCTATATGAAGATGGCATTAGGTGGTATCGGCCTTGGATTGGGCGTAAAGGATTATCGTGTCGTTATGATCTTCAAGGACAAGATCACACTCGATAAGTTTGTGGAAAGCGGCTGGGATTTTGGCGCTCATGCGGATGCTGCGGCCAAAGCCGGTGAAACGGGAGGCGAGCTGAGCGGAGAGGGAGATATTATCTCTGGGATCGAGGTGTACTCGATGACAGAGTCCGGTCTGGCTTTGCAGGCGACTGTGGCTGGTACCAAATACTGGAAAGATAAAAAACTCAACTGACAGTTGTTGTTCATTCTGACGGTACCTGACAGACCATTTCAGGGATGCTCTTACTTTGAGGGGTATTATAAAATACCTTTTTTTCGATATCGGCCTGAAAATTCGCCTATAATCCTCCTGCTCTGTAATCGCACCGAAAATGAAAGAAAGAATGAGTGTTTGCTGCTCATCTGGGGTGTGGTCTCAAGTCAAATTTATACGCTTGAGGAAAAGTAGGGACATTTCCCTTGATTTTTGGGTTCCAGGTTTGTATGCTAATAATTTATTCGGAACCTTTTTAGTTAAATAGGCTGTGGTGCTGTTATGAACAAAGAAAGAGGATTTACCTTAATAGAGCTTCTCGTGGTGATTGCCATTATAGCATTGTTGATGGCCATATTGTTACCTGCGCTCCAGGTAGCAAAGCAGATTGCTTCAAGTTCGGTTTGCCTGGGTAACCACAGGAGTCTCGTCATGGGATGGATCATGTATGCCGACGACAACGACGGCGTGCTGATGTGCAATGGGGCCTGCTATGATCAGGCAGATGACAATAGCCCGTGGGTCCATCGGCCCAAGGATATTTCCGGGGGCAATCTATCCTATAATCCGGCACCAGAGAGCATCACGAATGAGGATCGCTATCGGGGGATCCAGCGGGGGACGATGTGGCCGTACGTTAAGGATGTGGGCGTTTACCATTGTCCGGGTGACAATCGCAAAAGTACAAGGCGAGCTCCGCGTGATTGTTTTCGCAGCTATTCCATCTCCTATGCCTTCGGCACTCGTCGCGCTAAAGATGTTGGTATTCGGGGGTACAATTACTATCTCAGGATGCAGGATGTTAGAGATGCGCCGCAATATTATGTCTTTGTAGAAGAGGAACATAACGGCAGTCGCTATGGTGAAAACGAAGGAGGATGGCATTTGCCTTATGACGGCGGTGGAAATCGTATAGCTAATCCGAATGGCTGGCTCTTCTACGATCCTTTGGCTTCTTACCATAATAAGTCAAGCACATTTGGCTTTGCTGACGGCCATGCGGACAGGCGCAGATGGATGGATAGGCGGACCCTCCAGTTCATTCGGGATAATGCCGAAAGTCCGTCTTCTCATTCCGGAATACGTACACCTTCGCCTGGTAATGAAGATCTCCAGTGGTTGCTTGAGCACTTTATCGAAAGAAAACGTATCAAGTGATCACCCTCAACCTTGCCTTGATTTCTCTGGACTTGAGTTTGGCCATTTTGGCAAGCTAAACACGCAGATGACTAATCGATAAATAGAAACAATGAGAGTTAGAAGTGCAACAATTTGGGCGATGGTAGTAGTTATGTTGTGGGCAGGTCTTGTATGTGCTGACTTAGCCGACGGGCTCATTGCCTCAGAGGAGCGGGGCTGGCCCCAGTGGCGCGGCCCGCGCCGCGATGGCATTTCGGACGAGAAAGGTTTGCTGCCAGGTTGGCCTCAAGGTGGGCCGAGGCTCCTGTGGAAGGTCGAGGGCCTGGGCACGGGATGGTCCTCACCAATCGTAGTCGGTGAGCGGCTGTACGTTACCGGTGAAGTCGGTGATGATTTGGTTGTGTTTGCGTTCGACCGCAGCGGTACTGAACAGTGGCGGGTGAAGAACGGAAAGGCGTGGAAGGGGCCTTATCCCGGGGCCCGTGCCTGTTGCGTTTTCTCTGAAGGCCGATTGTATCATCTGAACGCGCATGGACGCCTGGCCTGCATGGACGCAGCCTCGGGAAAGGAACTCTGGGTTGTAAATATCCTGGAACGGTTCAGAGCCAAGAATATAACCTGGGCGTTGAGTGAATGTCTGTTGGTGGATGGTTCACGGGTCATTGTCACGCCTGGTGGGAAAAATACCCTGATGGCCGCACTGGACAAGCGCAACGGTAAGACGGTGTGGGCCACCGAGCCACTTGGCGAGGACCGCACTTCGTATTCTTCGCCGATCCTGTTCCGATATACCGGACGCCGGGTGATTGCCAATTGTTCCTCCGCACACGGTTTCGGCGTCGATGCCGATACCGGCAAACTGCTCTGGACGGTCCCGCTGCAAAACCCGTACGGAGTTAATACATCCACTCCGGTATATGGTTCCGGTAGTGTGTACTATGTAACTCCTTATGCCGAGAACGGCAGGCTCTACCGCCTCGGCGCGAATAGGCAAGGCATCACCGCTGAACATGTGTGGACGTCGCCACTGGATACGGTAACCGGCGGGGCTGTGCTCGTGGATGGTACTCTGTTCGCTGCTGGCTACAAGAAGTCCAAGTGGTGGTTTGGTGTCGATTGGCAGACAGGCAAAACAAAGTACGAACTTAAGGATCTCACCACGGGAGCGGCAATCTACGCGGACGAACGGCTCTATTGCCTCGACGAGAGCGGCACTGCGGCCCTGTTGAAACCGGGGGCCGGTGGTCTGGAAATCGTTGGCCGTTTTCGTTTGTTCACGCCTCGGGTGCGCGATGCCTGGGCGCATCCGGTTTTGCACGATGGCCGGCTCTATCTCCGCTATCATGACACGCTCTGGTGCTATGATGTGAAAGAACGCTGATGGTGAGATTGAATCTGGCTCGAAAGGACCTCAGAAAAAAATCGTAGTTCAAGAAAATGACGACTTGACCAACGGTCGGCGTTTAGGTATAAACATAGTGACTCGTGATCACAAAATATTGCCCTTTTGAATTACATAATGGAGGAATTGAACATGAATCGTCATTCGATTACTCGGCGTGATTTTCTAAAGACATCTGCTATTACGGCGGGGACTGTGGCCTTGCCATATTTTGTCCCGGCCTCGGCGTTGGGAGCAGGGGGGGTAAGCCCATCGGACAAAATCGTAATCGGGTACTGGGGCACCGGCAGCATGGGTTCGGGGCACGTCAAGGCCTTTACGGGTAAGTCGGATGTTAAGGCCGTTGCGGTTTGTGACGTCAACCGCGAGGGGAAGAACTATGCGGGAAATCGCCTGGCCGGTCGCGAGCCAAATGTGAAGGTCATCGAGGACATGTATGCCAAGCAGAAGGGAGTGGCCTCGTATAAGGGCGTCAAGGGATACAGTGACTTCCGTGAATTTCTTCAACACAAGGACCTGGATGCGGTCGTCATTGCTTTGCCGGATCACTGGCACGCCCTGGCGGCGGTTGCAGCAGCGAAGGCAGGTCTGGACATGTATAGCGAAAAGCCCATGGCTCGAACGATCTACGAGGCGCGGGAGATGGTAAAGGCCGTGCGCCGGTACAGCCGGGTTTTCCAGACGGGCAGCCAGCAGCGTTCGGACAGGCGTTTCCGCCATGCCTGCGAACTTGCCCGTAACGGGTACTTAGGCGAGCTAAAAGAGGTGTATGCGAAGGTGCGCGGCATCTCTCGTCCGTGTCCTTTCGGGGGCGAGCCTGTGCCGGAGGGATTCGATTTCGATATGTGGCTGGGTTCGGCGCCGGAGGCGAGCTACCATCCGAAGCGCGTCAGCGGCAGCTATGACTGCTTCGGCAGTGCGTGGCGGTCATGGCGTGAGTATTCCGCAGGTCATATGAGCGACTGGGGCGCTCATCATTTTGATATTGCCCAATGGGGTATGGGCATGGATGGGAACGGACCGGTTGAGATTACGCCCGGTACCGGCACCAACGCCGAAGGCCTTGCGTTCCGATACGCCAATGGGCTTCCACTGTTCAAGAAGCGCGGCCCACATCAAGGCGATGTGCAGTTCATCGGCGACAAAGGCTGGGTGGGGGTGAGCCGGGGCAGGATATGGGCGTCTTCCGAGAGTCTGCTGACGCTCAGGATGAAGCCCAATGACGTGCACCTCTACGAGAACACGGATCATCGACAGGACTTTCTGAACTGCGTTCGTAGTCGCAAGCGTCCCATCTGCGATGTCGAGATAGGGTGCAGCTCGGTAACGATTTGCCTGCTGGGGGAGATAGTGACGCGTTTGAATCGGCCCTTGAAGTGGGACCCGAAGCGCTGGCGGTTCGTGAATGACCGCGAGGCGGAAAGTCTTGTGAAGCGGCCGATGCGCAGCCCGTGGGTTTTGTAGATCCGAGTTTGCCCTGTTACAGGTGCACGCCAGACATAGAATCATGTAAATTTACTGCTCGGCTTAGGTGCGGTGATGGTGAGAAGTTAAAGCTGTTCTTTTCGTTCTAATTTGCGTTAAAATCCCCAGACCTTATCGCAGATACCCTTCGGCTTGAGTTTGGCTATTGTAGAACGATAAAACACATCTCAGAGCCATTCTAAAGAAAATCCTGAACTGGTCTAACCTGTGGAGTTGATATTGCTCCAAGACAAAGGGGCCTATATCATCTCGTGGATATTTGCAGTTTGTGGTCCTATATGGGGTGGGGAGAAATCGTGGAAAGCTGGGTAGTCAGGTCGAAAAGGGAGCAAAGTTTAATTAAAAAGCCTCGTTTTTTTGTGTGTGGCTCTTTTGTTTTGTAAACTTTGTATTGGAAGGAGTTTCCTCGGAGAATTGGGACAGAGCGGAGAATGTCTTGATATGAGAAGGGCAGAAAAGTGAGACTCGGAAATGTATTGGTTCCCAACCTGGGTCCGTTCATCATAAGCAAAGCTTACGATGGCGTTTCGAATTCAACAAAAGCAATAGCATCGGGCCAAAAGGTCCACAGCCAAGCAGCGTTATCAATCATAGCAGGACAACTGTGGGGCGAAGCGGCAGTGAACCGACAAGGGGTGCGCAACGCTAATGACGCAATCTCGCTGGTGCAGACGTTCGATGCAGCTTCGGGCAGCATCAGTTCAAATCTGCGGCAAATGACAAGGCTTGCGGTGCAGGCCGGCACGGGCACATTCTCAAACGAGCAGAAAGCGGTGATAGATGCGGAGTTTAAGGAGCTGGCGGCGGAAATAAACCGGGTAGCCGGCAATACTCTCTTCAACGGCAATAATCTGTTGGGCGGCGAGGGTACGGAGATATCGGTGTCTCTCGGTTCCGGCTCAAGTATTGATATTGTGTCAAGGAACCTTGGATTGGTTGTTTCGGGGCTGGATTTGACTACGGACGCAAGCGGTGCGCTGGCGGCGATACAGGAGCACATACAGCAGGTCAGTGACTACAGAGGATATCTTGGCGGGCAGTTGAATCGTCTGTCAAAGGTGGTCGCAGTGATGAAGGTTGATATTGAAAACTCGATGGCCGCGGAGTCGCGGATTTCGGATACGAATCTTGCGATGGCGGTAACGGCTCACGCTGTAAGCCGAATAAGAGCAGAGATGGCGATAGCTGTGTACAGCCGGGCGAATGTATTGCATCAAACGACTGTGCAACTGCTGGCGTAGGACAGCTTTCAATATCTGTTCAAAAAGAGATTTCTCGACTCGCCGTGGCTGAGCCTTTCCACCACAGGCGGACTCGAAATGACGTCCACAATGTTTTCTGCAAAGCACTTTCAATCCAGAGAACATTAATCAGCCTTGAAAATCCTTCACCTCCATCCTACAGAAAATCCTGAGCTGGTCTAATCCAATCATCATATTCTTTGCGTTCATACCGTAGATAATCCCTGATGGGCGTTCTGGCGCGCAGAAATGTATGCCTGTCCCCGCTCTTGCTGCTCGGCTTGGGTGCTATTTTATATTTACTATTTTTTGTCTTTTTTACCGCCGAGTAATCCTTCGAGTCCTTTGAGAAGGTCCTCGGGTTTCTTCAAGATGTCTTTAATTTCATCAGGGACTTTATCGCCGAGCTTTTCGTCGATTTGTTTTCCGAGCCGGCTATCAATCTCGTTTGCAAGTCTATCTTTTCCTGCCTGGACGAGTGCCTTTTGGAATTCATCCGTCAGGCCCTTGACATCAAATACGAGACGTGGTTCGGTAGCAGGGCCGACAATTCGTATTGTTGTTTTAAGCTCTTTGAGGGCATCGAACGCCTGGGAAGTTGTGTTGGAACCTAAACCCAAGATTCCTTTTCCCTGACCTTTGGCTTTGAGGTTGCTTATGGCAATGTCCAAGGTAAGGTCGAAAAATTCATTCGTGGCTGTCCCGTTAATTTTACCTGAAACAACACCTGATTCGAACATCAGGCCTGCATTGCTGCTAAGGCCTGATTGAATCTTTGCCAGGTCGAAGCCGTCAAAGGTTCCGGAGAGTTTTGGGACCTGGTCTTTTGAGCTGTAGTCGATTGTTATGTTTATAGAGGCAGATGTATCATGTGAGGTCATTTCGAATGTGATGGGCAGTTTGGCTGCCTTTGGGGAATCGCTCAGGTTTGTCAATAGCACTTTGCTGTTGCCAAAGATTGGCGAAGGTATTTGAACGTTGTCGAGTATGGCTTTTTTAGCCATTATTCGAGGCGAGGCTGGCACGACAGCTTTGGCCTTAAGATAATCAAGATACTTTTGCGGTATCTGTTTCTGCTGAGTCGCTGTTTTTTTGTCATCAGCCTTCGGCAGCCACTTGCGTAGTTTTTGCAGCTTTTCTTTAAGGGCTTTGGCATCTTTTATATAAGTATCGAGTTTGCTAAAGTCGATATTTTCAAGCTTAAAGTCGCACGGGTCGAAGACAGCGGGCTTTTCCCGGGCATCAGGTTCGGCAATGCTGCCCGGCGTCGAGCGCTTTTGGTTGAATTGGACATTGGAAACCTCGACCTGCTCCATCACCAGTTTGCCCAGAGACAAGTGGTACAGACTCGCATCAGCGGAGACTTTCCCTATTGAGACTTGATTGTTTTGTGGTTTCTGAGGGTCAGTCACCTGTATTCCCGAGGCCGAGACGGAACCAGTCAGGGCAGAGAGATTGAGGTCATCGAGATTCACTTCGGCTCCATTGGCCCGTGTCATTATGCTGGAGGCATAATTTTTGATTGTGCTGTCTTTGATTAAGGTTGTTACAATCACGGATAGAACAAGGACGAGAACGGCCAGAGCGACTCCGGCCTTGCGTACGTACTTTGTTTTTGCAGCGAAGAGCGACTTGACGTCTTTGGTGCGTTTGCCAATCAGCAGCCTATCCAGAATGCG
>SDBS01005305.1_pt1 | contig 12591 bp, 14 predicted proteins | sample 2277091 | NCBI WGS metagenome assembly SDBS01 (sample SAMN10404972, study PRJNA504765) | marine sediment metagenome | isolation source: marine sediment core GS10_PC15, 163 cmbsf | place: Arctic Ocean: Southern Knipovich Ridge | collected 2010 | reverse complement strand
ATGGAAAATGTCTCTGACATGATCGGCGGCAGTCCCGCCTTACACCACACCTTTGTCCGTGTACATCCGGTTTCGTCGAGATCGGTAGGTGCGTCCGGAGGAAAATAATGAGTAAGTATTACCTGTTCCAAGATGCGAAAAAGTGTATCGGGTGTCGCAGCTGCGAAGTGGTCTGCAAGAGCAACAAGAACCTGCCGGTGGGTCCCAAACTGTGCGAGATTGTGACCGTGGGGCCGGCCTTTGTCAGTAACCTGCCGAGGGCCGCATATACGTTTATGCCCTGCTTTCACTGCGAAGATCCCTGGTGTGTGGCCGCCTGTCCAACCGGGGCCATGCAGAAGCGAGCACAGGATGGCATTGTCTTTGTAGACAGATCGCTCTGCGTCGGCTGCAAAACGTGCATATCGGCGTGCCCCTGGGGGGCCCCCCAGTGGAACCCTGAAACCGGAAAAGTGGTCAAATGCGATTATTGTATCGACCGCATTGACCGGGGCCTCAAACCGGCCTGTGTCACCTTATGCACCACCCATTGCCTCCATTTCGGAGGTGCTGAGACGATTCCGTCGATGAGACGGGAGCGCTATGCCAAAGCAATGGCCTCTCTGGGTTAATCTGTTAAATGGTGGTCTCTATCATGAACCAAACGCGATCTTCCACAGAAAAGAAGACGCTTTGGCCGGATGCCTTTTATCCTGTTCAGCGTCCTCGATTCCAGTTGAGTGTGCCATGGTAAAACCAGTCTGCCCTGTTGCAAGGACGATTGATAGGCTATCCGGGATTATCTCCAACGGCCATCTGAAAAATGCAAGATGCAGGCAGAGAGCTGAAGAGATATTGAAACTGATGGAGGATGTGGCCTCTGGAAGAGGGGGGGACGAGCACATCCCCGCCATGGAATCCCTTGCCCGCAGCCTCGAAAAAGAAGGGCCTGATGCGGCCTGCAGGGACACGGGGGCGATGGTCTCTTCAATCCTGTCGGAGCACCGGGAGGTCTTTGAGAGCCATCTGAAAACCCAGATCTGTCCGGTTACGGACTGTGCCCGGTTAACCCCTTCTCCCTGTCAGATGGCGTGTCCTGCAGGGATTGATGTGCCAAGCTATGTCACGCTTATCGCCCAGGGGCATGATGCGGAGGCTATCGAACTGATACGCAAAGACAACCCCTTCCCCTGGATATGCGGTCTCATATGCACCAATCCCTGTGAATTCATGTGTGTGAGGGGCCGAATCGACACGCCGATCGCGATCAAATACCTCAAGGGATTTGCAGCAGAACGGGCCATGTCCGACGGGCTGTACAGGAACCCGGAAAAAGCCCCGGATAATCACCGGAAGGTCTGCATCATCGGCGCCGGTCCGGCCGGGCTGACCGCTGCCTATTATCTTGCCCTCAAAGGATATGCGGTGACCGTCATTGATGCCCTTCCCATGGCCGGGGGGATGATGATGGTCGGGATTCCCAGATACCGCCTCCCAAGGGAGGTGATTGACAGGGAAGTGGCCATAATCGAAGCGCTGGGGGTTGAATTCCGGCTCAATACCCGTTTTGGAAAAGACGTGAGTCTTGATCAACTCAAAGCGGAAGGATTTGAAGCCTTCCTTGTGGCCATTGGCGCCCATGGTTCCTATAAACTGGGGATTGAGGGAGAGGGAAGCTATCCAGGAGTGATCGATGCGATTACCCTTCTCCGCCGGGTCGCGCTTGGAGACAGACGTAAGCCGGGGAATAGGGTGGCTGTCTTAGGGGGTGGCAACACGGCGATTGATGCCGCCAGGACATGTATCAGGCTTGGGTGTGAAGAGGTTTCGATCATATATCGAAGGTCCCGTTCCGATATGCCCGCCAATGAAGAGGAGGTGCAACAGGCCGAGGAAGAGAGGGTCAAGTTTTCCTTTCTGACGATTCCCGTAGAAATCAAAGGGGAGGATGGCAGGATCACATCCCTTCATTGCATCAGGACCGAACTGGGTCTGGAAGACGAAAGTGGCAGGCGACGTCCCATTCCTGTTGAAGGGAGTGATTTCGGGGTTGAAGTGGACGCCATGATTCCTGCTATCGGCCAAACAGTAGACCGTAACGGGTTCGCCGACTTAGGGGATCTGAAATGGTCCCGGCGAAGTACCATCGGGGTCAACGTTGCGAGTATGGAAACCTCCATGGAGGGGGTTTTCGCGGCTGGGGATGTTGTCTCAGGGCCTGCCACAGTGGTAGAGGCCATTGGCGGGGGGAAACGAGCGGCTGACGCTATCGAGCGGTATCTATCAGGAATCCCTCAGCCCAAGATGCCGCCGGTTCCCGTTCGACGCTCTCGGACGGGGTTTATTCAGGTGCCCGCCTCGACCAAGATGTCCCTCCACCGGCCGGATATGCCTACGCTGAATGACGAAAGAAGGCGGGTGACCTTTCAGCAGGTAGAGCTGGGATATTCGGAGAACAGCGTCAGGGAAGAGGCCCGGCGCTGTCTCAGATGCGATGTCTGCATCCGATGTGGGGCCTGCGTCGATATCTGTCGTAACAAGATGGGGATTGATGCCCTGCAAATGGGATACCTGGATTTCGATCATCCATATCCTACAGATTTGAGGACAACTGCAGAAAGGTGTATTCTGTGCGGCGCCTGCGTTGCCAACTGTCCAACCGGGGCTATGCGTATGGAGGAGTGGGGTGAGGAAAGGCTTTTAAGCCTGTGCGGCACCGTGCTCAATCGCCTGAAGATGGAAACATGCGAGATGTGTGGTGCCGTCGTCGGGCCCGCCAGGTATCACGACTTCATAAGTAAAAAAATCCAGGGGATAAGCCAGCATCTGAGAGACAAGGTGCTCTGTCTGGAGTGTGCCCGGAAGTCTACGGCCGAAAGCCATGCAGAAATGAGGCCACCCAAGACTTTCGACCTGTAAATTGCTGGGGTCTAACCGCACAGACCGAAAACTCTCGTTTGATTCAAACGCATGAGGGGAAATAATGACGTTTCGCAAAAGACAAAAGGTTGAAGTGTATAAGCGATCAAAGGATGAAAGCTGGCAGGACTATATGGACCGATATGTGGGGTTGCGTGGCGTCGTGACCGATCCTGATACGGTCAAGAATGATCCTGACGCCCTCATTGAGGTCACCCTTGACAAAGAGGGGACCCACCGCTTTCCCCAGGATTGCCTCCGTGTCGTGGAGGACTGACGGGACAGGTTAAAGACAGGTTTAACCAAACAGGAGTACCTGTGAGAATTCAGGATATCTTGGACCAGTTAGGTAGAGAAGTCTTGAGAATCGATAGCGGCCTTTCTTTGGAGGAGGCCGTGAATGTCATGATAGATAAAGACAGCAGCGCCCTTATTGTCACGGAAGGCGAAAGACCGGTCGGGATTTTTACAGAGAGGGATGTCCTGTGCAGTTATGCCAAGTTCAAGCCAAAGGCCTTTTCAGAGATCGGGCTCAAAAACGCCATGACCAATAAATTAATTGTTGCCAGGCCCGAGGATGAAATTGATGCCACCATCTCTTTGATGATCCAAACAAGCATCAGACATCTGCCGGTGGTGGAAGATGGCAAAATCACTTCAGTGCTTAATATGTGCGATCTCGTCCACTTTCAGGTCGGAAACTTGTCAACCGAATTGCATTATCTGGAAGAGTATTTGAACGATTTGCACGACGCAGGTCGTGATTAGGGCATACGCAAAAAGGGGGTTTCCAAATTGCCCAAGATCATAATTGATGGGACTGAATTCGAGGCCGACGAAGGGATGACTGTACTTCAGGTTATTCGGGCGAACGGCATTAAGATCCCCACAATCTGTTATCATGAAGCCCTCAAACCGATTGGGGCCTGCAATCTGTGCGGGGTTGAAGTTCGAGGGCGAGCCGGAAAACCGAGAGTCTTGCTCTCCTGTATTTTAAAGGCACGGAATGGTCTGGAAGTAAAGACCCGGAGTGAACTGGTGACAAGCGCCAGGAAATCTGCCTTTAGAAATCTGCTGGCCATGGCGCCCCAATCGAAGTTCATCAGAGACCTGGCAGTAGAGTATGGTGTTGATCTTGGCCCGGCCCCTGACGGCTGTCTAAGATGCCGTCTATGTATTCGGGTCTGCAGCGAAATCGTGGGCGGGGGGGCGCTCAAAAGAGAGAAACGGGACGGCATAACCTTTGTGGTACCCAGAGAAGGACTCTGTATCGGTTGCGGGACCTGCTCCAACATCTGTCCGACAGGGGCGATCCGGATGACCGATGAAGATGGCGTAAGGGTCATATCGATCCGCAATGAAGTGATCGGAGTGCATGTCATGGAACGTTGCGAGGCGTGCGGCCGCTATTTCGCGTCGCAAAAATTTATCAAACATGTCCAGGTACGCACATCGGAGCATACCAATGTAAAGGAACATCATCTCTACTGTCCCACCTGCGTTAAGCTGTTTTCAACTCGCGTAAAATCTTCTTCAAGGATGAAGCGCTTAGGATGAAGTATGCATCACGTTTCGCAACCAAAAGAGCCTGCACACCCATATGATTTTTTAGGCTAATCGCCAAAATTTTAGCACACCCGCACAGATCGAAATCTTCCCGGGAAAGTTGAGATCTGTTTGAGGTCTGTTTGAGGTAAGGGGATGGAATCCTCTAAAAATCGATGTCCTTCAGTTAAAGAAATAAATGACTATGACCGAATTAGAATAGTCAAGGAGATATTTTCCACTATCACGGGAAAATATGATTTCTTGAACCATTTTCTGAGCCTTAGACGGGATGTTGCCTGGCGCCGTTTTACAGTAGAGCAGATGAGGTTTTTCAATACTTACAGATTCTTGGATGTGGCAACCGGTACCTCTGATCTGGCCATCGAAGCGGCCCTGCAATATCCTGATATACAGGTGATAGGCCTCGATTTTGTGCGGCAAATGTTAGACCAGGGGATGAAAAAAATTGAAAGCAAGGGCCTTTCCACAAGGATTGACTTGATAAAGGGGGATGCCCTGCATATCCCGCTCCCGGATAAAAGCTTTGATGCTGCCGGAGTCGCTTTCGGCATACGCAATATCCCAGACAAGATAAGGGCACTTACTGAGTTGAGAAGGGTGGTAGTCCCTCGAGGTCAAGTGTTGGTCCTGGAGATGACCTTTCCCCGGATCCCCTGCTTCAGACAGTTTTATGATCTCTACTTGAACAGGATTCTTCCGCTCCTTGCCAGGGTTTTTTCTCCCAACCCCGACGCATACTATTACCTCGGTGAATCCATAATGAATTTTCCCTCAGTAAAGGGCTTTGCACTGATGATGAAAGATGCGGGATTGGTTGATGTGGAAGTGTACACTTTGACCTTAGGAATCTGCCATCTATTTATAGGGCATAAACCCAACCCGGCGAAGCCGGAAAAGTGACTAAAGTGAGCTAAAGTATTTAGAGTGCCTAAAGTTGATGTTTGTTTTTCATTCGATGTCGGAGTCTTCGCTTACCTGGACGTTCGATGTCCGATGTTCGACGTTCATCTTTTTCCACCACTGGCTTTCCGGGCATTGTAATGTATTTCTTGTGCTTTTTGCACAATATTTAATTGTTAACTGTCTGAAGTAACTGCTCACGGCTACGAATCATTCTTTTCAGACACACCCGGTTTCTCCAATCTGTATCGCAAGGAACGTAAGTTGATGCCCAATAGCTCGGCGGCTCCCTGCTTTGATCCACGGGCAATTTCCAGGGCCTGAACAAGATACTCCCTCTCGATTTCCAACATCACCTCATCCAACTGAATCCCATCCGGACCCAAGTCAGTCCTTCGTTTCCTCCTCTCGTTCCCTCTCTCTCTCAGGCTAGATAGGGCAAGGCTCTCAGGCAGGACAATATTCGAAGTCTCCAAGGCCGCGCTTCGTTCAACGATATTCTCCAACTCTCTGACGTTACCCGGGAATGAGTATTTCTTGAGAATGTCCATGGCATAAGTAGAAATTTTTCTGATATCTTTTCCCATCTCCATGGAGAATTTCTCAAGGAAATGCTGGGCCAATATAGGCAGATCTCCTTCCCTATTCCTCAAAGGAGGTATGGTAACGGGAATTACATTCAGCCTGAAATAGAGATCTTCCCTGAAGTTTTTATCGATGACCTCCATTTCAAGATCCTTGTTGGTTGCAGAAATGAAGCGAACATCGACGGTCTTAACTTCGGTCCCCCCCACAGCGGTAAATGTCCTCTCCTGAATCACTCTTAATAGTTTGACCTGGATAACCAGAGAGAGTTCGCCCACTTCATCGAAAAAAACCGTTCCTCCATCCGCAACATCAAACAGGCCTTCTTTGTCTGCGACGGCGCCGGTGAATGCCCCCTTCTTGTAACCGAACAGTTCGCTCTCTATCAAATTTTCAGGAATCCCGGCGCAATTAATTACAACGATAGGCTTATCCCGCCTTTCGCTCAAATTGTGTATCGCCTTGGCTACTAATTCTTTTCCTGTTCCGCTTTCACCCGAAATAAGGATATTTGTCTTTGTCTGTGAAACCCTCTCTATAAGATCATACACCTTCCTCATTTGCGGGCTTTCCCCGATTAAAGAACCAAAATGGCAACGGATTTTTGAACCTTTATCCTCTTCTATGGGCCTTGCCTTGGATCCCAAGGCATCATTGATAACCCTCTTGAAGTCATTAACCTTAAAGGGCTTTGGGATATAATCGTAGGCCCCCTCTTTCATCGCCTCCACGGCAGTCTCGGCCGTGGCAAAGGCTGAAATCAGAACGACTATAGCGCCTGGATTCACATCCTTGGCCTTTTTGAGGACCCCTATCCCGTTGATATTCTTCATGCGAATATCGGTAATAACCAGGTCAAAGGTCTCTCTGTCCAAGATCTCGCAGGCCTGTTCACCGTCATTTGCAATAATCACCTCGTAGCCTTCTTTAGTAAGCATGATTTCCAAGAACTCCCGCATGCTCTTTTCATCATCGACCACTAAGATCTTAGCTCTCTTTTTCCCAGACAATCTTACCTCCAACCATGGTCAATTCATTTATCCCCTTCAGGCTCGTCCCTATGAACGGGGAATTCCTGCTCTTGGAAAGAATTTGATCCTCCTCAAACAGATATTCATATTCGGGGTCGATTATGGCTAAATCAGCATCCCCTCCCTCAACAAGGCGGCCGCCAGTAATTCCGATAATATCCGCCCCATTACTGGAAAGTTTGCCAATGGCCTCGGTCAGACTCAATATCCCCTCCCTAACCAATTTAAGAGTCAGCGGCAGTGCAGTTTGAAGGCCTATCATCCCAAAGGCCGCCTTGTCAAATTCGAGATCCTTCTCCAAGGTGCTGTGAGGCGCATGGTCCGTGGCAATTACGTCAATAACGCCCTTTGCTAAACCCTCCTTGATAGCCTCAACATCTTTATCAGTCCTGAGAGGGGGGTTCACCTTAAAAACAGTATCATAGCCGACAACCGCGCCATGATCCAGGCTAAAGTAGTGGGGGGCGGTCTCCGCTGTGACCAGGACACCCTCTTCCTTGGCCCTCCTGATCAACTCAACTGATCCTGCTGTGCTGACATGGGCAATATGAACAGGACATCCCGTCAGTTTTGACAGGGAGATTTCCCTATAAACCATAACATCTTCGCTCGCGGCAGGAATCCCGGCAAGGCCGATCCGAGTCGATACCACCCCTTCATGCATCACACCATCTCCTGAGAGGCTTCTGTCTTCGCAGTGGGAAATGACCTTTAGACCATAATAAGAGGCGTATTCGAGGGCCCTTCTCATAAGCTCGCTATTGGAAACAGGAAATCCATCGTCCGAAACACCAACTGCCCCCGCCTCTCGAAGTTCGCCGAAATTGGTTAGCGTCTTTCCCATCTGCCCTTTTGAGATGGCTGCAATCGGATAGACTTTGGCTGAACCCGCCCTTTTTCCCTGCTCCAAGATAAATTCTGTAACCGATCGACAGTCGTTCGGAGGCTCGGTGTTGGGCATGCAGGCAATGGCAGTGTAACCTCCTGCAGCAGCAGACCTTGCCCCCGTAGCGATCGTTTCTTTATGCTCGTGCCCCGGCTCTCTCAAATGCACGTGCATATCAATCAAGCCCGGAATGACGATCCTGTCAGACGCTTCAATAATCCTTATTCGAGGGCTTTTTTCCTGAAACACTCCCCGGGGAAATATCTTATTGATTTTACCTCTTTCAATAAGTAAATCAACCTTTTCAACTGTCTCGCTAACGGGATCTACGAGATCACCGCCCCTGATCAACGTCAAATTCATTAGCCCCTCCGCAGGCCCTGCCCTCTGAGCCCATGCCCAACAGATCTTTATGACCAAATTTGATCACCTTAGACTCCTCAAAAAAAACCCCCTTGCCTTTGATCAGGCAAGAGGGTCATTATTATTGCTCCCACATGCAATCATTTTCTAATTGATATGCTTATTGTTTCGATTAAAAATCGAATATTGAATATTTCAGATGAACCATGAGCCTCTGAATCCGTAACAGTTTCAGATGCTACAACATAACAGATACAGACTCAACCTCAAAAATGGGGACTACCCCTTTTCCTCCTTTTTCTTGCCTGCACCCGATCGTTTGGCCTTCTTTTCCCGCGATTTCACGCTTTCATCCGCAGGCAGGAGTTGAATAACAGAAACAGACGCTCCGTCCCCCTTTCGAACACCCTTCTTTACAATCCTAAGGTATCCCCCCTGTCTATCAAGATATCGATCCTTCAGGTCACCAAACAGCTTGTGAATTACACCCTTGTCTTGCATATAGGCAAGGGCCTGACGCCTTGCATGGAGATCCCCCCGTTTGGCAAGAGTAATCATTTTTTCGGCCACAGGCCTAACCACCTTGGCTTTCGCATCGGTTGTTACAATCTGTTCATGTTCGAACAGGGACGTCACCATATTTCGGAGCATCGCCCTGCGGTGACTCGTATTACGTCCCAGCTGTTTCCCTGCCTTCCTGTGCCTCATTTATCTTTTCCCTTTCCCTTTTTCTCGCCCTTTTTTCCGCTAAGGTCTTCTTTCTTCGTCTTTCCTTCCCCCTTTTCCCCTTTCTTCTCTATCTCTCAATCGCTTTCTTCGTTTTCGTCTCGATCTACTTCTTTCTTCTCTTTTCCCTCTTCTTCTTTTCCTTCTTCTTCCTCATCAGGGATCGTAGGGGCAGGGAAATTATTTAGTTTCATACCTAAAAAAAGCCCCATCTCCTCGAGAATAGCCTTAATCTCATTGAGAGACTTTCTTCCAAAGTTCTTGGTCTTTAACATCTCCGCATCTGTCTTTTGAACTAATTCACCTATCAGTGTAATCTTGGCATTTTGCAAACAATTGGCGGAACGTACAGACAGTTCAAGGTCTGAAACAGGCCGGAAAAGATTTTCGTTTATCTTCTCGTTCTCCTCATCCTCTTCCTCTTCCACCGGTTCCGGCTCTTCCTCAAAATTGATGAACGGGTTCATCTGCTCTTTAAGGATCTTAGCCGAGAAAGCCACGGCATCTTCAGGTAGCACACTCCCATCTGTCCAGATCTCCAAGGTTAGTTTGTCATAATCGGTAACCTGACCCACCCTGGCGTTCGCCACAACATAATTCACTTTTTGAATGGGGGAAAACACCGCATCCATTGGAATCACACCGATAGGTATATTCGCGGGCTTGCTACTCTCGGCTGGAACATAACCCTTTCCTGTCCTGACCACCATCTCCATATTCAGTTTAGCTTCCTTATTAAGGGTTGCTATGTGCTGATCAGGATTAAGGACCTCCACGAAATCGTTCGGCTCAATATCTCCGGCGGTAACCGTTCCCTCCCCTTCTCGGTGCAGGTAGATTACTGTTTCTTCCTCATCGATGACTTTAAGCTTTATCTCCTTCAAATTCAATATAATATCCGTTACATCCTCGAGGACACCTGTAATGGTCGAGAACTCATGAAGCACCTCATCAAACTTAACGGACACAATTGCCGCGCCCTGAAGGGATGACAAAAGAACACGTCTCAATGAATTTCCGAGAGTGATTCCGAAGCCCCGCTCGAGCGGTTCGCATACAAATTTGCCGTAATTATTTGTATAACTCCCCTGATTGATTTCAATCCGTTTCGGCTTAATCAACTCTCGCCAGTTTTTGCTTTTTTGATCTACCAAAAAGGCCTCCCCATTTTTCTATTGACGATTTTTGATTGATAGTTTTGAACAGTACATCATCAACAACCGGATTCCCATACCTTATTTTGAGTACAATTCTATGATGAGTTGTTCCTGAATGGGCATCGTGAGATCTTCTCGATTGGGAAGGGCTTTCAGCGTTCCCTTGACCTTCTCTTTATCAACATCAATCCAGTCCGGCATGCCTCTCCTGACTACAGTCTCCAGTGCCTCAACAATCTGCGCCACTTTCTTGCTCTTATCCTTCGCCCCAATTTCATCTCCCGGCCTCACCTGGTAAGAGGGTATATTGACTTTCCTGTTGTTCACTAAAAAGTGATTGTGCCTAACTAATTGTCTTGCCTGTTTCCGGGAGGCAGCAAACCCCATCCTGTAAACAACGTTGTCTAATCGTGATTCAAGCAATATCAACAGGTTTGTCCCTGTAATCCCTTTTTGCTTTTCAGCACGGTAATAATACCCTCTGAACTGTTTTTCCAGTAACCCATAGATCCTCTTGACTTTCTGCTTCTCCCTGAGCTGGATCCTGTAGTCTGAGAGTTTCCCTCCACGCCTCTGGCCATGCTGTCCGGGAGCATACGATCTTCTCTCAAAACCGCACTTGTCGCCATAGCACCGGTCACCCTTCAAATAGAGTCTCAGATTCTCTCGTCGGCACAACTTGCACGAAGAATCGGTATATCGAGCCAAAACATCCCTCCTGCCTTGGTCATTCGTTATCGGTTATCCGTTCCACAATCCAAAATCTCTACACTCTTCGCCTTTTGGGGGGGCGGCACCCATTATGTGGAATCGGGGTTACATCCCTTATAACAGTAACAGTAAAGCCCTCTACTTGCAGGGAGCGCAAAGCAGCTTCTCTGCCCACCCCAGGCCCCTTAACCCGTACCTCTGCCACCCTCATCCCCTGATCCATTGCCTGTCTGAGCGCGTCACGCCCCGCAAGCTGGGCAGCAAACGGTGTGCTCTTCCTCGACCCTTTGATCCCGCCCCTTCCCGCACTTGACTGGGCAATTACATTTCCACCAGGATCAGTAATAGTCACAATGGTATTATTAAAGGTAGATTGGATATGGATAATTCCGGAGGGGACATTCCTCTTTTCCCTCTTGGTTCTGCTTCTTTTCTTTGCCGTTTTTGCCATTCGGTTTCCTCAGATTTCTATTTTTTTCTCTTTGACATCACGGACCTGCGGGGGCCCTTTCTCGTCCTTGCATTTGTACTGGTTCTCTGACCCCTGACAGGCAGACCTCTCCTGTGCCTCAATCCACGATACGCTCCGAGATCCATCAATCTCTTTATGTTCATGGAGATTTCACGTCTGAGATCACCCTCGACCTTGTGCTTCTCATCGAGAATCTTCCTGATACCCGTAATTTGATCAGGCGTGAGATCATCCGATTTAGCATCCCAGTCTATCCCCGCCTCTGAGAGTATTTTCTGCGAAGATGACCTCCCAATACCATAAATATAGGTAAGGGCAATCTCTATCCTCTTTCCTCTTGGTAAATCGACACCCGCGATTCTTGCCAATCTCTAACTCCTCTTTCCCTAATAGTCTAAGACCTGCTCATCATTAACAACTCAGATTCCGCCTGTTCGCCAGGTCCGGTCATCCCTGTCTCTGCTTATGACGAGGATTTTCACAAATCACCCGTGTAATTCCACGTCGTCGAATGATCTTGCATTTGTTACATATCTTCTTAATTGACGGTCGTACTTTCATGACGCAAAGCCTCTATCATTTCCACTTTCTATTGTTCTGAAAAACTATTATATTTCACTCCTTGCTACCCCGATAAACAATCCGACCTCTCGTTAAGTCGTATGAGGATAATTCCACCACCACCTTATCCCCGGGCAATATTTTTATGAAATGCTTTCTAATTCTACCGGAAATATGAGACAAAACACGGTGGCCGTTCTTAAGTTCAACCCTGAACCTGGCATTAGGCAGAGTTTCGATAACGACCCCTTCAACTTCAATGGCTTCTTCCTTGGGCATATCACTTCTGCCGATAATCGGCCCAGATCAGACATAATTTCCGAGATAACTAATCTACCGCGCCTTTCCAAATCCCTTTTTCATAAAGCTTTCATAATGCCGGGTCAGCATATGAGACTCTATCTGGTTTGTGGTATCCATTGCAACTCCGACAACAATCAGCAGTGCGGTTCCACCGAAATAGAATGGAACATGTGCCTGATAGATCAGGATATTGGGCAAGACACAAACAGCCGACACATACAAAGCGCCCGAGAAGGTCAATCTCGTTAATACTCGGTCAATATATTCAGCAGTATTCTTACCAGGCCTGATTCCTGGGATAAATCCTCCTGACCTTTTCATATTATCGGCAACATCAACCGGGTTGAAATGCACAGCCGTGTAGAAATAGCAAAAGAAAAATATGAAGGTCACATAAATTAGCGTATAGACTATATGTCCAGGATTTAA
>SDBS01005303.1_pt1 | contig 12591 bp, 12 predicted proteins | sample 2277091 | NCBI WGS metagenome assembly SDBS01 (sample SAMN10404972, study PRJNA504765) | marine sediment metagenome | isolation source: marine sediment core GS10_PC15, 163 cmbsf | place: Arctic Ocean: Southern Knipovich Ridge | collected 2010 | reverse complement strand
TATTCAAATCTATATTAGCAGAAATAAGTAAGCGTTAATTTCTTATAATTATGAAAATGATAAAAAATAATATTTTATTTAGGATGATGAAATGATATCTGTACACATTGAAGAAAAACCAGATCTTAATTGGAATAAACGATTATTGGAATCTGATTTAGCGACAATATATCAAACTAAAGAGTGGGGTCTTCTTCTTATTGAAAATGGGAAAAAACCACTATTTCTAGAGTTTGTTAATGAAGAAGGAATCATAATTGGACAATTATTAATTTTAGTCTACTCTAGATTTCAAAAAAGAAAAATTTTGAAAAACTTATTACCAAAAATTCTTGGCAAAAATAATTTGATTTTTACATGGTCATATGGACCAATAATTTTTGAAAAAAAATATACTAAAGATGTTCTCACATCATTGAATAATTACTTAATTACCAACAAATGTAGAGTACGAGGCGTAACACACCCTCTTCTAGAAATTAATCCCTCTTACTTTTCATCAGAATTTAAAATTCAGAAATGGATTACTTATTTAATAAATCTTAAAACTTCAAAAGATGAAATTTTTAAAAGAATTGATAAACATAGTGGAAGAAAAAACATTGAAAGATCTATTAATAGGGGTGTCTCCATTGAACAAATAACAGATCAAAATTTTTCCCAATTTCAAGAATTAATAAATCAACAAAGATTATCTCAAGGAAAAGAAAAACTAAATTTTCAACTAAGCAGAAATACATGGAATTTATTGAAGCCTATTGGCTACTATGGATTTTTAGCAAAATTTAATGATAAACCTATCGGCGGTCTACTTTTCTCAATTCCTAATAAGTATATCATTGAGGCTGCAGTAGCCAGATCTAAAGAAGATACCGAGAAAAAACTCTATTCCCAAGATTTGATTAAATGGAATATTATTCAATGGGGTATAGAAAACAAAATGAATTATTATGATTTAGCAGGCGCAAATCCAAATCCTCTCACTGAAAAAGAAAAAGGTATTCTTAGATATAAAAAAAAGTGGGGTGGAAAAAAATATGAATATTATATTGTAACCAAAAAACACGGAACCATTAAATTGATGAATTTTTGTCTACAAAAAATCTTTAATTCTATTAATAAAAAATGAATATAGTTACAAAGAGATGAATCCAAAAAATTGAAAGATAAAATTTTATTTCTAATAGATGGATGGTTTTTTAATTTTGGGATGGCATACCACCTTCAAAAACTTGAAAACTTTGAATCGTATGCTATTATCGATGTGGATGATAAAGCTAGAAATTTTTATAAGAAACAAAATCTTGTCAAGTTTAACAAAGTATGGTATTATCTAGACGCATTTAATACAAAAAAGACTACCCCTGATGTAAACTATCTCTCAAATTTTGAAAATAAGTATAAAATTAATTTATGGTCAATTGTTTATAATGATCGACAATTTTATCGATTTAATAAATTTTATAATTTTTCATATGATGAAATTTTAACAATTCTAGAACAAGATTGTAGATTTTTTGAACAAATTCTAGATGCTATCCAACCGGATTTTCTCTCAATGTATATACCAATTTCTCATCATCAACAATTACTCCTTAAATTAGCTAAAAGCAAAGGAATCAAAATTTTGATGTTTACCCCTGTTCACTTCGGTGGTAGAATGATGATTTCTGAAGATGCTGGAATGCCTGATAAATGGAGTATTCACGAAAACTTATCCTCTGAAAAGAAAACATTTGAAGAATTAGAAAATTTTCTTAAAAACCATGATTCATCTAAAGCCATGTCAAACTACAAAAAAGTTCATTTTGAATCTCATAAACGAGAGCGCTATGAAGCCATTCTAAGATTTTTTATTTCACAAAGGAGCAAAAATTATTACAAACGATATTCTAATTTTGGTAAAACTAGACCCAAAGTTCTTTCTGATAAAATCTCTCGATATTTCCAAAGAAAATCTGCTGAATCATTTATGAATAATCATTTTAGAAAGAATTTAGATGATAATACAAATTTTATCTTTTTCCCGTTACATTCTGAACCTGAACGTGCACTTTTGATTTCTGCGCCTTATTATACAAATCAAATTTCTGTAATTGAAAATATTGCTAAATCAATACCTATGGGTTACAAATTATATGTAAAGGATCATCCTGGTCAGGTGATTTATGGATTGCGTGATATTTCATATTACAAACAAATTATGAGTTTACCAAATGTAGAAATGCTTCATAGTTCTCTTACATCTAGTCAGGTAATAGCAAAAAGCAGTCTTGTCATTTCTATTGGAGGAACTCCTGCTCTTGAAGCACTCTTTTATAATAAACCATCAATAGTTTTTACAGACCAGTTGTATTCTGATTTACCATCAGTCTATCGAATAACTAATTACGAAGAGCTTCCAAAAGCAATTAAATTATCTCTAAAAAAACAAGTAGATATCAATGATTTGAACAATTTTGTGGAAAACATTGAAAAAATTTCTTTTAATTTTTTGATTAATGACTTAACGGAAGACTTTACCATAAGATTTGGATTTAAAGGTCCCATCATGGATGCTTTTATGCCAATAGAAGAAATCAAATCATATTTAGATGTTCATAACCTTGAATTTGAAAAACTGGCAAAGGAACATCAGAAAAAAATTCACGAACATAAATTAAGAACCGAACAATGAACAGTAAATCTTCTAGTTTTAAATGGAAAATTCCCTTATACAAAATTTATACCGATGATGAAGATCTTAATCTTATTACAAAAATTATAAAAAGAGGAACTTATTGGGCCATGGGACCTGAAATTGAAGAGTTTGAAAATTCCATAAAAAACTATGTAGGATGTGATTATTGTGTTACCCTAAATTCAGGAACTTCTGCTTTACATGCACTATTTCTTGCTTACGGAGTTGGAATCGGCGATGAAGTAATTGTTCCATCATGGTCGTTTATATCGACTGCAAATTCTGTTATTTTCGTTAATGGAAAACCTGTCTTTGCTGATATAGAGGAAAACAATTTTGGTCTTGATCCAAATTCAATTCTTGAAAAAATTACTCTAAAAACAAAAGCTATCGTACCGATGGATTATGGAGGACTTTCATGTAAAATTCATGAAATACATAATATTGCAAAATCTAAAGGATTAATTTTGATAGAGGATGCTGCAGAAGCTTTGGGATCCTCAGTAAAGGGGAAAAAAGTAGGCTCTATTGCCGATTCTTCAATATTCAGTTTCTGTGGAAATAAGGTACTCACAACTGGTGAAGGAGGAGCAATTGTTACAAACTCAAAAGAAATCTCTGAAAAACTGAAGCTTATTCGTTCTCATGGAAGAATTGCTGAAAAAAATTACTTTGATGACACTGAAGAAGCGCAATATCTTGGAATTGGATATAACTGGCGTATGTCAACAATTACGGCATCTTTGGGAATTACACAACTGGCTAAACTTGATAAAATTATTAAAATGAGACAAGAAAATGCAAAATATCTTTCTTCTCATCTCTCAAAATTCTCTGAGATCCAAGTACCTAATCCTCCCGATGGATATGAACATATTTTTCAAATGTACACAATTCGTTTACATGATAAAACAACTAGAGATAAATTGCATGAACATCTTTTTATTAAAAAAATCTTTTCCAAAGTTTATTTTAATCCAATTCATCTTAGTTCATATTACAAAAAAGAATTTAATACATATGAAGGCATGCTTCCAGTTACTGAAAAAATTTCTGAACAAGTATTAACTTTACCAATTTATCCCAATATGACATCTGAAGAAAAGATGTATCTCACTGATTCAATTTCTGAATTTTTTGAAATAGGATGAAACTATTTTTAATATTAGGAGGATCAGAATTTAATGAAAGTTCTAACAATAATTCAGGCTAGAATAGGTTCAACAAGATTACCTGGTAAAATTATGAGAAAAATTGAAGGAAAATCCGTCCTTGAACATATAATTACTTCATTAAAATTTTCCAATCAAATGGATAAATTGATTGTTGCTACCTCAACTAATTCTGAAGATGATGTTATTGAAAACTTGGCAAGTCAATTAAATGTATCATGTTTTCGTGGAAGCAGTCTAGATGTTCTGGATAGATTTTATCAATGTGCAAAACAATATGAGGGTGATCTAATTGTCAGAATAACTGCTGATTGTCCCTTAATTGAACCCGAAATAATTGATTCTGCAATTAAACTATGTAAAAGTGGAGAATGTGATTATTGTTCTAATATGATCCATCAAACATATGCTTTGGGATATCTTGTAGAAGTTATTACTTTTAAAACTCTTGAAAAACTACACAAACAAAATCTTGATCCTTTAAGTCGTGAACACATTATTTGGGATATTAGAAAACATCCTGAAAAATACAAGATTAAAGAATTAATTCTACCACAAAATATGGATAGACATAATTGGAGATTAACTTTAGATTATGAAGAGGATTTTCAATTACTCTCCAAAATTTTTTCTTATTTATATAAACCAAATTCATATATTAAATACGAATCAGTTGTTCAATTATTAGATAGTCACCCTGAGCTTTTGGAAATTAACAAAATGCATTACAATTAATCTTAATTTTAAACCATCTTATCGAATTTTGGATCAATGAAAAATTAAATGGTCATGTTAATGAAATCAATTATGAACTTACGAAAACGTCAAGTTGATGAATTTTTAATATATTATACTTCTTATCAATTCAAAGGCTTCTGCTCTTTTTACACCTGCTTGAATTCCTCTTTGAGCGGCTAGACTTTCTATCGACTCTATCGATCGCGGATGTGGAAATCTTTCTACTTCACTTTTATATGCATGAAAGGCCTTAATTTTATAAGAAAACTCATTCGATACATTTTCAAACAAATTAGGATTGAACGGTTTTATCATTATGTTCGGTATTTCATAACACAAAATTTGCTTGACTTTGCTTGATAAAGGTCTTGTAACCACCAAAGTGGATTCAAATACTATTTGATGATCTTTATTTAGGTCATTTTGAGGTGTTGTGTAAACAATATCCGGTTTAATTTTTCTAACTATCCTTTCAAGTTGTTTGTTTATTTTCAACTGGGGGATACCATCTAATTGCATGTCAGGAAATTCTAAAAAATCTACACTAGAAATTCCAAGGATCTTGCAAGATTTTAGGCATGCCTTTTTTCTAACCTCAATCATCTTCTTATTTTGATATTGAGCTGTTGCACCTTCTGAAACAACGCAAAGGTGCACTTTGTTTCCTCTCTTAGTATGCTTTCTTATAGTGCCGCCCATGCCTAAAACCTCATCGTCTGGATGAGCAGCAATTACAAGAATATTCATTGTATTTTCATCAGGAATGTAATTAATAAATTAATTTTACTACAAAATAATTTACTCTAAATAGACATGAAATACGATTCATATGAACATAGCTAACAAATACTATGAAGATTAGTATCAAAATCTTATATTCCTAGCAAAAATGAATTTTTAAATTTGAAAACAAAGAGAATTTTATAAATTTTTTAGGTTATTATACCAAATCTATCTTTTAGGTTTTAAGATTCCGATACCTGTTTTCATGGTAACATCAGAGTTATAGACGGTATCTACTTCGTATTCATTCTTACTGGTGATTTCATTCCAGAGACGAGGAATGCCTTCATGCACCATTGATTTTATGTCATGCAAGACAATAACTCCTTTATTAGAAATCATTTCCTTATAATTTTCAAAATCTTTTTTTGCTATTTCATAATCATGATTCCCATCAATAAAAATTAAATCAAAAGGGCCTAGTTTACTAGCAATGTCTATTGAATACTGAGATGTAGAATCATTACAAATTAATGTCAAGTTTTTAAATCTAAGATTTGCTCTGAAGGCACTGCCGTTCACTGGACCATCAATAATATCAATGGCAACAATTTCCTGAAAATTAAAAATTTTCTTTAATATGGTATTTGTAAAACCAGCATGAAATCCTATTTCTAGAAATTTTTTAAAACGAAATTCATTTTCTTTTTCATATTTTTTTAATGTAGAGATGAAATCAGTAAATTCATTTGGATTTTGTTGTAAATGATTATTAGATCCATCATAAAGTCTGTATCCGCCCCATTCAATATTTGCCTGATGTTTTAGGAATTCAATAAACTGGGAGTTATCCTCTCCAATAAAGTCACTTGAAAATGGGTCCATAACTATCAAACATTATTTATTTAAAATATATACTTTTAAAAAAATAAAAACGTATGTGGCAAAAAATATGAATTACTTTACAGTTCATATCAAATGTTAATGAGGACTATATTGCTTACAATGGATTATTTTTTTATAAAATGTGGTATTGGTTTTTCATCAATTTTCATTCCCATAGCTCCAAAAAATTCATCAACAGCCTTAGTTTCACCCCATTCAGGATTATCCTTGTTTATTCGTTCGTAATTTTGGAAAACCATTATACCATTTTTCGGTACTCTAGAATAAACAAAATTTAATGCATGCATTGTGCTTTGGTAGAGATCAAAATCAAATAAAACAAATGAAAATTTTTCATTAGCAAGTTTTTGTGGTACTACCTTCTCGAAAATACCTTCGATTGCTATGATTTTATCATCAACTTCAAACTCTTGAAATTTTTTAATTACATATTCATAGCTGGTATCGGAGAGCCATCCTTTGAATTTGCCATCTTTATATCCAGAAAACTCATCGTCGTAAGGCAATCCCGTAAAAGTATCACACGCAAATATTTTTTTCTTTGAATTAATTTTTTTCAAAAAATGCGCAAATAGTGTTGTGGTTCCTCCTTTATAGACACCAAGTTCTAAAATATCACCATCTATTAATTCAGTTTTTATTAAAAATTTTAAAAAATGATCTAAATCAGCCTCACGTTGTACATCTTCTAATCTTGAAAAGTTTTTTCTACGATAGTATAGCTCACTTATTACTTGACGATTACTACCTTTGAAAACATTCAAGTTCCATTTAATGGGATGAAACGCTATTAACAATCTAGATATTGGTGAACGGGGTAAAAATTTGAGATAATTATCTTTAACATAGTGATACTTTTGTGAAAGCATTTGATATTTGGAAGGTTTTTGTTTAGCTATATCACCCTCTTTTATAGCCATAAAATTAAATTGAAATGTCAAATTAAATATAGGTTTCTGTAAATTTTACACACCACATATTTTATTTCCCTTTAACTTTCTTAACAAAAAACTTGCAGACAATTTTTAATTCTTGAAATCATAAAGGCTTGAAACAGTAATAATCCATCATTTAATTCCATTTATTAATATGCGCTTACTTTGAAAAATAATATTTGTTCAACAAACAAAAGTAAGCCTATAATAATTACTAATATTGTATAACTTCATTGAAAATAGGAGAAAATCAAATTGGGGACGGCAAGCCGGTCTATATAATCGCTGAAGCGGGAATTAATCACAATGGTAATCTTGAATTAGCAAAGGAAATGATTGAGGCAGCAGCAAAATGTAAGGCTAATGCGGTTAAATTTCAATCATTTACTCCTGAAGAAGTATTTTCAAAAAGTAAAAACCCAGAACTATTTGATTTATTAAAAAAATGGTCTCTTACTAAAAAACAACAAGAAAAACTGAAAATCCATTCCAAGAAAAATGACATTGAATTCATTTCAACTCCGACAGGAACAAATTCATTAAAAATCCTTAAAGAATTAAATGTTAAAGCAATAAAGATTGCTTCACCTGATCTTACTGATCATGATTTTTTAAGAAGCGCGGCAAGAATTCATACACCAATAATCCTTTCCACAGGTATGAGTACAATATCAGAAATTTTTTCTGCTGTACAAATAATTTTAGAAGAAAAATGTCCTTTCTCTCTTCTTCATTGTAATTCTAGTTATCCAACTCCAATAGAAGATGTAAATTTAAATTCGATCCCATATTTTAAGAGCCTTTTCGATGTACCAATAGGTTATTCTGATCATACATTAGGTACTGAAACTTGTTCAATTGCAGTAGCAGCAGGGGCTACTATTATTGAAAAACATTTTACACTGGATAAAAACATGGAAGGTCCTGATCAAAAACTATCAGCTGATGTAAGAGACTTAACTGAAATTGTTTCCAAAACAAGAAAAATTGAAAAACTCTTGGGTAATAATAGAACCAATATTACAAAATCCGAACAAAAATTCAGACCATTAATGCGAAAAAGCATTGCTGCTAAAATAGACATAAAAGCTGGAACAAAATTAAAAAAATCCATGTTAACTTTACTTAGGCCTGGAACAGGAATTCCGCCCAACTTGCTTAATAATTTAATTGGAATGACCACAAAAAAGAATATAGAAAAAGGGTCAATCATTAACTGGGTTATGCTTTAGTAATTTTATTATTTGAATAAGAAATTGAAAACAAATGTTAAAACTAATCTCATTATAAGATGTCTTACAAAACAATCAAGAGGATATGGTCATTTAAGCAGGGATCTTATTGTTGCCAAAAAACTACGTCAAAAAAAACACAAAATATTGTTTGTTATAGACAAAAACCCTCTAGCTGAAAAAGAATTAAAAAATAATCGATTTCGTTACGTCATTCTTCCTAATTTTACTCCTAAAAAAGAATCAGAATTTATTATAATGATGATGAAAAAAATGTCATGTCATACAATACTGATTGATTTAAGAGATCATGGAGAAGATTTATCGAGACGATTATTTTATGCAAAAAAGAAAATTATTTTAATAGATGATGCATGGTGTAAAAAGGCATATGCAGATTTAGTTTTCAATGGTACAGTCATTAAAGATTTTCAGAAATATGAAAAAATTAATAAATTTTCCAAATTATTTTTGGGTCCATCATATTTTATTACTAATCCAAATTTCCATACCCATAAAAAACAGTTAATTGAAATTAGAAAAAAGAAAAAATATACAATCACAATTTCTATTGGAGGTTATGATCCTAAAGATTTAACAACAAAAATTGTAGGAACTCTTCAACTATTATCTAATATCAAATTAAAAATAATCATGGGGCCTTTTTTTACGAGGCAAAAAAGATTAGAAAATTTAGTTAAAAAAAATAAAAACATGAAATTAATATATTCACCAAGAAAAATTTGGAAGGAATTTAAACAAAGTGATTTAGTTATATCCAATGCTGGAAACACTCTTTATGAACTCGCAATCATGAGAGTTCCAACATTATGTATATTTGGACTACATGAAAAAGCATACGTTAAAGAATTTTTTAATTTAGGATTTGCAAAAAATTTAGGTGATAGGAACAAATTAAATTTGGACAAAATTAGAAAAGAAGTTACTAATATTTTGGATAATACTAAAGAAAGAAAGCAAATGTGTTCATCATCCTCACACATTAATTTTAAAAATGGATTAGAAACTATACAAATAATTGATAAGTTTTTAAAAAATGAAAAAATTAATTAAATATCTAAAAATTTCTTCTTCTTCGTATTTTTTTATTACAGCGATAATTTCTTTATTCTACCATATGATAATTAGGCGTATGATCACTGTTAAAGGATCAAAATCTCTTATTATTACATATTATGAAAATAATTAATTTATTTTCCAATATTTCCACTTTTTAGGATTATTTCCCTGCTCGCTTTATTACCATGATTGAACAAAAGATCTATCACCGACATATTAGGAATAAACGATTCAAATTGTTGGCTATAAACAGGATGTTTAAAATTCGTAAAAAGATGTGTTATATTATTATCTTCAAATTTTTTTATATCAACATACGTTCTGCCTCCTTCCCCAGATAGATATGTGTCAGCACTCAATTTTTTACACATATCAACTAACATCTCTGTTTTACTTCCAACCAATTCAAGATCAGAGCTTTTAACAATTTCAACATTAATGCCTAACTGATTTGCTAAGTATCTAATTATTACTTCATTAAGAGATACTAATTTTTCCCATTTTTTAGAAAAAATTTCCTCAAATTTTTTTTTATATTCATCAAAAAATTCTGCTTTCTGGTAATTTAGTAAAATAGAACGCCAGTGTTTTTTTTGCCAATTCGTATTGTTATTTATTGTTACTTCGTTGATTGGTTGATCAAATTTACCTTTGGTCAATACATGAGCTGTTAAAAAAATCTCTCCTGTTGCAGTTTTTATTCTATTTCTTTTTTGAAATCCCTTTTTAGTAAATTGAACATGATCTACTAACACAAATTTATCACAATTCATCATTTTATTGAAAAATCCAATATAAGGAAGATATTCTGGTTGGTGGCCTGCTATTATCAATTTCTCAATCCATAATTCAATTTCAAAAGCCAGAGGTAGAGCTTAAACGTACAACCTCTCGATTATGTGTAGAATACTCTTCATATAATAATAACGGCACATTATCCTATCTCCTTTTTTAAAGAATCAATTACATAATCTGTTTCTTTTTCACTTAATCCTACAAACATAGGTAAGCATGTTTCTTTTTTTAATATTCCCTCCGCAGATGGAAGCATACCTTCTTTGTAATTAAAACGCTGTTTGTAAAATGGTTGAAGATGAATTGGAGGGTAATAGAGAGTTCCTATATCAATATCATATTTATTTTTCAGAGTTTTTTGTAAATCCAAAGCTTCTATACCACTAGTAAGTATTATGGGATATTTCCAGTAACTATGTACTATATTTGATGGAACAGAAATGAGGCTTATGCCATCGACATTTTCAAGACCTTCGGCGTATTTTTTTGCAATTTCATTTCTTATAGCTATGTGTTCATCTAGTCTTTTTAATTGATAAATACCCAAAATTGCATGAATTTCACTCATTCTCCAATTGTAACCTAATCTTGTGTGAGCGTCCCCTTCCTTGCCATGGTGACGAAGACTTTTTGCAAAGTTTGCAAGATTACTATCGTTAGTAGTAATCATTCCACCTTCTCCAGTTGTCAAGGGTTTTGTTGGAAAAAAAGAAAAACAACCAGCATCTCCTAAACTTCCTGCTTTTTTATTATCTAATGAAGCACCAGGAGCGTGTGCTGCATCTTCAATCAAGAATAAATTATTTTCACTACAGATATCTTTTAGTTCTTTCATTTGTGGTGGAATTAATCCAGCCAGATGTACCACTATAACACCTTTAGTTTTTGGTGTTATTTTTTTACGAAAATCATCTGGGTCAATACAAAGAGTTTCATCCTTAGTATCGCACAGAATAGGTTCCCCCCCAGCAAATATTACTGCATTTGCACTTGCAACAAAACTGTTTGTAGGGACAATAACTTCTTTATTTTTAACATCAAAATATCTAAGCGCAACTTCAAGTGCAGAAGTTCCAGAATTTAATGCAATCGCATATTTTACTCCGATATATTTTGCAAATTGATTCTCAAATTGCTCGATGTTTTTTCCCATAGTTAACATCCCAGATTTCAAACTGTTTCTAATATCATTTAGAATATCTTCAATGTCTTTGTCATTGAAAAAAGGTCTTGCATTACGTATTCCCAATTAAACACCCCAAATTTTTCATCGTATCATGAATTCCAGTTTGAATGGAAATAGATGGATTCCAATCTAATTTATGTACAATTTTTTCAATAGACATTAATCGATCTGGCCAAATTTTTCCATCAGGTGCGGGAGTTTTCTTTATGTTAATTTTATTCTGGTAAAACTCTTCACTAAAATTTGAAACAATAGTAGCTATTTCTTCAATCGAGTGCAAAGAACCACTGCCTACATTAAATATTTCATTATTCGCTGAATTATTTCCTAACACATTTTCTATGCAATTAGCTACATCTTCTATATTTACGTAATCAATTTTTTGCTCTCCTTTACCAAAAATTGTTATATCATTTCCATTTCGCGCAGCTTGAATAAAATTTTCAATTGCTCCTCCAATTTTGAAATTTTTTAATTCTTTCATATGGCCAAAAACGTTTGCTAATCGAAGTATAGTATAATTAAGATCACTGTCACGAATTTCATATTCCGAGACCATCTTTAGAATGCCATACAAATCGTCTGGTTCTAATTTCATATTTTCAGTCAAAGGCATTTCTCTTTTTTTAAAAGTTGAATATACTGACTGAGTAGAAGAAAAGATGAATTGTTTTACTTTGTGATTCAATGATTTTTGTACCAGCAAGTGTGTACTGTAAATATGACTCTTAACAGCATCAATTGGATTTTTTATACAGGCATTATTGCCTAAAACTCCAGCAAGATGAATTACAACATCAATATCTTTTTGCAAGATTTTTTCGAGAAGTACTTCATCAGTGATATCTCCTTCAACTAATTCCACATTATCATTAATTATATCTCGTAGCTCAGGATATCGTTTTCCATGATCCAAACATATGATACTGTGTTTTGCTGATAATTTGTATAAAAGGTAGGATCCAATAAAACCTCCTCCACCCGTAATTAAAATCCTCATTTAATTACCTCTCTCATTTCTTCCATAATCTTACTCATTTAACTTTTAATTCTTGTATTAATCTTAAATGTTAAGTGAAAGACAATGAAGAAAAAATGGAGAAAACCAATAATTAAGCATGGTAAGATGACAAAATACAATTAC
>SDBS01005302.1_pt1 | contig 12592 bp, 16 predicted proteins | sample 2277091 | NCBI WGS metagenome assembly SDBS01 (sample SAMN10404972, study PRJNA504765) | marine sediment metagenome | isolation source: marine sediment core GS10_PC15, 163 cmbsf | place: Arctic Ocean: Southern Knipovich Ridge | collected 2010 | reverse complement strand
GTCTTTATGTCGGCGGCAGATACTCTTAACCCGCATTCTGCGACTACGAGTGAATTGCAGTTCGACCTGACCTCCCAAAGTAAGTACCTCCGGGGTGGCAGAGGAATTTGCCTTTCAAATTGCCGTGCCCTGAGCCTATTGCTTTTACGGCAAGCTTAAGACTGTACTGTTTTAAGCGCCGCTTTCGCGGCTGCCTGTCGGATGCAGGGACGCCTTATCGGAAAGTTTTCCCCATTTCTTTCTTATGCCAAACTTCCTCCGGCCAAAGTCCGTTTGAAGTACCGGCAACGAAAGAAGGTGAAAATTCCCTGCACGGCTTCGATACGGCACTTCGTGCCTTGACGCTCGACTACGCTCGACTATCGACCAATCTTCGCTCTATTCGATAATCGCTTGATTTCTCTGCGCTTGCCGAAAGCAACCCTCCTGTCGTCGGGCCCCACAAGTCAAATACCTCACCACCCCGGATACTGCAAAGAAGCCCATCGGTCAGACCTCACTTACAATGCATTTAAGCGGGCAACCGGCACGCCATTCGCTAACGCTCTGTGTCATGTCCGGTCGCTTATCCGCTTAACTGCACTGCCGCCTCCTTTATGCGCTCCCTTCGGTCGCCTCAGTAGTCGCTCCCTCCGGTCGCTCTATAAACAAACGCCCTCCGCATATCTCTTGCGTCGGAGGGCGTGTGTTTTTGAGAAGAAGAATCAGGACAAGTGGATTGAGGTTTTTATTACTTTTTTTTGAAAGGAGCAAAAAAAATGGCAAAGAAACAAGAAAAAGCAGGCACCGAGCGGTCAGTCCCCTCGGTCGCCGAGGTCGTGGCCTTCTGTCAGAAGCTCAGCCTCACAGCCGAGCAGGTCGGCCGCTGGGTATGGGTGTCCTTTACCGAAAAGCCCGACGAGGCGATGCGGCAGGCCCTGCGTGACTTCGGCTTCCGCTGGTCGTATCGCCGCAAGAAGTGGGCCCACAACTGCGGCCATCCCACCAGGTCGGCCCGCCAGTCGGACCCGTGGCAAAAGTACGACCACAAGTTCGTCAGCAATGGGGGTGCCGTCTGATGGTGCAGTCAGTCGTCTTTGCAGTTCTGGCCGTTTGGGGCAGCGTTCTCGCTGCCCTGATCGGCTGGATCCTCTGCAGCGTCATCGGCGATACACTTGCCACTGTATGCCCCCGCCGCTTCCGCAAGCGTAACAACCGCATCTGCCTGCGAAAGTACCGGAAGGTGCAGGCGTTAGAGCGCCGCCGTGCAAAGCAGGCGTTCAACAGCCGCACCCCGCCCGGCTTCGGTCAGGCTTGCCACGACACGATCAAGATGATCCTCGAAGGAGGCCCGGACTATTTCGCCCGAAACGGCATCAAACCATCCAGACGCCACCGCAGGCGTCGCAGCTAATCGCAAGGAGCTAAATCATGACCAATCTGCAAACATTACACGCAAGGCTCGAATCAGCAGCCTACAAGGTAACGGACAATTTCTGCTACTCATGCTATAAGGTCGTAGACGGTGCATTCTGCCCGACCTGCCACTCGGACGACTTCATGCGCCACCTGTCAGGCGTAGGCGTCGAATACGGCTGCGAATGGGTAATCCGCCACCTGATAGAGCAGCACTGCACAGCAGTCGACGGCGAGGACATGTTCGAGGAGATCCTCGACGAATGCTACGAGGAAGTAACCGTCGGATGCTGCACCTTCAGCCCATCGGCAGTAATGAAGGAACTCGATCCGACCTGCTTCCGCATCGGAGCCCAGGAGAATCTCGACTCGTTAGCCGAGGACAGCCAGCTATACGAGACAGGAGGCGAATACTACAACACCCACGAAGTCGAAGAAATGATAGACGACGTCGAAGCAGAGTAGCAGGAACGGGGCAGGCTTCGGCTTGCCCCACCTTTTTATCCCCACCCACCAACCCTCAAAGACTCGCCAACCTCAGCACCTGATTGATACGCAATCCCGACAGATCGAGCCCATCGGGGATATGATCGAGAACCCTGTCATGCTTATGACTCGTCTGGCACGACTCATACGTCAGATCGTAACAGTGCCGGCAGCCAAAGAACCGACCGCCACGCGGCAGATACAACTTTCCGATCCGGTTGCCGCAATAAACCCCGTCTTTGGTCAGTGGACAAATGAACCAATAGCGAACGCCGCCATAGAAACACGGCGTCTGCGTCAGTTCAACCCGGTATTCAACCGCCTTTTCATCATCGCCCGGTAACAAAACCCCATGCCGCACCATCAAAAACCGGGTTCTGTTACCGTTACCACCCTCTAACAACTCAATATGCACCGTCCCAAGAGACTCACCAAAACAATTCCGCCATGATATTTTACAGCACTCAGAACCGGACAACAACCCCAGGTCCTTCAACTGCTTGGCACTGATTGTCCTGCAAAGGCTTGTATTGTCCTTCCGGGTTACGACGTCCGCCCAGCGCCCACTACCGAATCCACCCATCACATTTATCCTAAATCATTAAACAACTTCATCACCTTCCCTTGCGGTAACGGTAACACTCGCAACCAAAGTAACTATCGCCTGCCGAACATGCTCCGGCAAGGTAGACCATACTCCCACAATATCAGCCAAGTCAGCGGGCAGCTTTTGGAGTGAATTTGCTTGCGTTTTCGGGTTTTGTTTGTAAGCTGGTGTGTAAGCGTCTGTTTGGTCTTTTTGTAAGTTATTGTTATTACAGGCACTTACGTTTTCCAGGCGACGGTTTGCAAAACCGTTATTCATGGGTTCGAATCCTACCGGGCCCATTCAGCTAAACCTTTGTAAGCACGTGGCTTACGAAGGTTTTTTCTTTGGGGATTTGACGCATTTTTCGTGGCCTATGACTTTTCGTATAACTCTGGCAAGTCAAAACAGGATGTTTTGATGGAGATCGCCACAGCCTATTGTAATACGGCCGATGATGTAGTACATTACCGCCAGGGCCAAAAAGAACTGTGTATATGGGATTTGGATGGAATACGATATGAATGCTGGTCGCGCTCACAGGGTTATCCCTGGTTTGGCATTGGTTGTGCTCTGTACGGTAACCGCATTGGCTTCCGATACGGCTGTTTCAGACACTTCCCAAAAGACGTATCGCAATCCCATTATTGACAGCATTGGACCAGCCGACCCGGCGGTGATCCGATACAGAGAAAAGTACTACCTTTATCCCACATGGGACAGCAAGGGATACGAAGTATTCGTTTCCACCGATCTGGTCCACTGGCAGAGGAAGCCAAAGTGCTACAAAGACAGCCGCGGCGGTGCGTGGGCGCCGGATGTGTTTCATCACAGCGCAGGTGACGGGAAGTTTTATCTCTACTATACGGTCAACAATCCCAAAGGAGGCAAACTTATCGGTGTCGCAGTTGCCCACGACCCGCTCGGGCCCTTCGTCGATAAGGGCAATCTGATCGACAAAAATGCCATCGACGCGCATCTTTTCCGCGATGACGACGGTTCGCTTTATCTGTATTATGTCCGGATAGGCAACCCGTTCAGGATATTTGTTCAGCCGATGTCCGATCCTCTGACCCTGAAAGGGACGCCCACGGAGGTAATCCATCCGACAGCACCGTGGGAAACACGTCGCGGAGCGGTAACCGAAGGGCCTTGGATGCTCAAGCGTGATGGATTGTATTATCTGATGTATTCCGGCAGCGGCGCCAACGGGCCTGAGTATGCGATTGGCTACGCCACAGCAGCCTCACCGACAGGCCCGTTCACTAAATACGCCGGTAATCCAATCGCCAAACAGGGAAACGGCGTCTTCGGGCCGGGTCATCATTGTGTTGTCAAGGGGCCCGATGGCGGCCTCTGGATGGTCTATCATCAACAGAACAGCACGAAGGTGGGATGGGACCGCTTCCTGGCGATCGATCCCCTCTGGTTCGATGAAAAGGGCGTGATTCACGTCAAAACCACCCGCAATACCACGGAGAAACTGGCGCATGACCACATCGACCGTTAGTTATCGGCGTTTGGCTCGGAAAATCCGAGCCCGCCAGGATAGAATCGAGAACTTCTGGTTTTCATGCAACGTATCGAAAGCCACACACGTTTAGAGGTTTAGAGAGCAAAGGCGGGCATAAGCAGGCCCATGAGTCTTAAAAGCGAATTCGAAAAGATTGCTATGGTGCATATTGACGCGGTATACAGGGCTGCGCTCGCGCTGTCCGGTGCAAGGGAAATGTCTGACGATCTCGTGCAGACAACGTTCCTGAAAGCATTCGAGAATTTCGGCTCTTTCAAAAGCAATACGAATTGCAGAGCATGGCTGATGCGTATTCTGAGGAACACATGGATAGATCGGCTTCGACGTAAGAAAACCGCAGGATACCATCTGCCCCTCGATGACGAGCTGGTTGATCCCAAATCCGCCGACATTGAGACGGTGTGGTCGAACCCGCAGGATTTGTTGGAGAATTTCTCCGACGAACAGATCATAAAAGCCCTGGCGGGTCTGGCTGACGATCAACGGCTGACTTTGTATCTTGTCGACGTCGAAGGCCTCAACCAGGAAGACGTCGCCAAAATCACCGACGTTGCCGTCGGAACGGTCAAGAGTCGCACGAGTCGGGCTCGGGCCGTACTCAGGGGGAGTCTCGCTTCATACGCCAGAGAAATGGGATGGACAGGAGTCCAACAATGAGCCACCTGACAGATGAACAATTTGAACGGATTATACACAGCGATGACACCCAGGACGTTCATCTTGAAAACTGTCCGCTGTGTCGCCGCCGACTTGCCGAGAAACGCGCAATTGCCCGCAGGTTGGCAAGTGCATTCCGCAATGTCAGCGCCCCTGCCGAACTTGCAGATCGAATCCGGGACCGGATGCCCTGGGATACATCACCCGCACCGGCATCCCGCCTGCGCAACACCTTCAACATTCGCGCCCACCCGCGACGCTGGGCCGTCGCCGCCGCACTGGCTGCAACGCTTGTTATTGCACCACTTGTTGCATATGTCCTCACACCATCGCCTGCCATGGCCGCCCGGAAGGCCTTGGTGAAGATTCATCATCACAATCTCTCACAGCACAATGACTTTTTTGCAGAGGCCCAGCCGGAAAAACTGGCTGATTATTTCAGGGAAAAACTCGGATTCAACCCGCGACTCCCCACACCCGGACAGGGCCTGGCCCTTAGAGGCTGTTGTGTCAGGCACTTCCAGGGCAGCATCGTGGGCAGCTATGTTGTTGACACACCGGAGGGGGTCATGAGCATCGTCATTGTAACCGACCCACCCGAATCGCTCGGAATAAGCACCAAATTCACCCATGGCAAAGATACCTTCTGGAAGAGTTCATTCGCCAAATGCAGCATGGTATCCGTTCGTATCGGTGATTACTCCTATTGTGCCGTCGGCGAGATTTCACACCGTTACCTCCCCCAATTGCTCGCTCGCCTCCTCGAATAATGTTAAGCGGGCCCTGGATTCTGCCGACACCTCACCCGGACGCAGAGTTCATTTGAAAATGGGGGTTTTCGACGGCCGGCTTCGGATTGTTTCATCTGCTGCAAAAGACCCGTAGTGTTTTGCACGTGATGTCGCCGACATCGGCCGGGGGATTAACAGACCTACCCACTGAGTCCGCTTTGCGGGCCCACGTATATGTGCGTACTAAGAACAAAAGAATCATTTTAACAAGGAGACGTACCATGAATGTAAAAGAAATCATGACGTGCAATGCCGAGACAATCGATTCTCAGGCGACACTGGTGGACGCAGCGGAAAAAATGAAGAAACTGGATGTCGGCGGCCTGCCCGTCTGGGAAAGCGGAGAGCTGGCAGGCATGATAACGGACCGTGACATAACCATACGCGGCGTAGCCCAGGGCAAGGACCCGACCAAAACGCGTGTAAACGAGGTCATGACGCCCGAGGTATTCTACTGCTTCGCAGATGACGACATCCATGAGGCCGCCGAACTCATGGAGGACAAATGCATCCACCGGCTGCTGGTGCTCGATGAGAGCAACGAACCGGCCGGCTTCGTGTCGCTTGCGGACTTTGCGGTAAAGAGTCGCGACGAACGTCTGGCATGGGAGATCCTGGAGAAGATATCGGAACCTGCCTGTCCCCACCGATAATTAGCCCGGACCGAAATCTGATTTCGGCCGACAGTGCGGACGCGGCCGGGAGAAGGCAAACAAAACAATTAAGGAAAGGCGAAAAAAATGACAACAACAATTCAGTGCGAGCATGACCTCTTCTGCGGCGTCAATACGCCTAAGGACATCGACAACATGACAGACCTGGAGAAAAAACATCTGCCCGTGATCACCGCGCCGAAGAGCGTCAGAAAGGACGAGCGTTTCGAGGTAATGATCGAAGTGGGCAAACACATGGAGCATCCCAATGAACCGGGACACTTCATTGATTTCATCGAGTTGTATGCGGACGACACATATCTTGCAAGAATGGATCTGACGGCGAAAATGACACAGCCCATAATGCGTACATGGGTCTGCCTGACTCACATTCACGACTGCCTTCGCGCCTTCGCCCACTGCAACATTCACGGCACATGGGAGGGACGCGCCAAGATCGAAGTATTGTCTTAGGTCGAATTCCAATGATTTAAGGAGAAAACCAATGACCAGGATCAAACCAATTCAAGCGGCAATCGCAATACTCTGCCTCAGCGCCGGCCTGGTGGCCGGATGCGGCAAAAACGATGAGCACCCAGCCGAAAATCCGGCCGAACATCCCGCCGAGCATCCCGAGGGCGAAAAGGCCGCACCTTCGCTTACAAAGGACGAACTCGCCGATGCGATAGAAGCGTATGTCAGCGAGCAGTCCGCCAAAAGCGACGGCTATTTCATTGTCGAAGACGACAAGACCGGCGAGCAACTGAAACTCACGCTCGATAAGGTCCACCGCAAACGCCTTGCAAATGTGGGCAAAGACAAATACTTCGCTTGCGCCGACTTTACCACCGATGCAGGAAAGGTATACGACCTTGACGTCTTTATGACGGGAACAACGAAAGATAATCTGACGTTTTCCGAATTCTCCGTTCACAAAGTCGCCGGCAAGGAACGCTATACATGGCATGAGATCGGAGGCGTCTGGATTAAAAAGCCCATAGGCGAAAAGCCCGGGGGTGAGCATCCTAAAGAGCAGACCGAGTAGGCCCGGGTGAAAGCTACTGCATTGCGGAGTGAAATATGACTCTTGCAAAAAGAGAGTCCTCTATGACCAGGGCGGCAACTGGTGCCGCCGCCCTGGTCGTATTTATACTGGCGGGATACGTATTCTTCGGACACGGGCGGACAAAGGGGCGATTCCGTGAACCGGCCGGGCGAACCGTCCGGCTGACGTACAGTTTCACCGTCGCCGATATCCCTCCGGACGCCGACAGGGTCCTGGCATGGGTACCGATTCCACCCACCGATCACGCACAGCGTCTGATGGCATTTAGGGTAGAAGGCGACATACCGTACAGGACCGTCAGTGAAAATGAATACGGAAATCGTTTTCTGCTGATCGATTTGAGCAGCCAGGTTCGGTTGCCCGGCGGCAATATCGATGTGTCCGTCTGGTTTCTGGTCGCACGATACGCCACCGGTCGACTGAACGACACAACGCCTTCCAGGCCCGTTGACGAACCCGCCCTTCAACGCCACCTCCAGCCGGATTCGCTCGTGCCCATCACAGGCCGAATCGCGGCAGAAGCAAGGGCTGTGGTCGCAGGGGTAAGCGAACCGGCACGACAGGCGAGACTCCTGTACGATCATATTGTCGATACCCTGGTCTACGATAAGTCCGGCAAAGGATGGGGCAGAGGCGATGCTGTTTACGCATGCGACGTGCGGCGAGGAAACTGCAGCGATTTTCACTCCCTCTTCATCGGCCAGGCCCGCGCCCTTGGCATTCCTTCCCGATTCATCATGGGCCTGCCCCTCCCTGCCAACGCCCGCCGAGGTCGCATCGGCGGCTACCATTGCTGGGCGGAGTTCTATCTCAGCGGCAGAGGCTGGATTCCCATAGACGCCTCTGAGGCGAACAGATTCCCCGACAAAAGGGAGATATTCTTCGGCTCATTAGACGAACACCGCGTAGCGTTCAGCGTAGGACGGGATATCGGACTTCCGGAAGCGGCAGGCGCACCCGTGAATTTTGCGATCTATCCGCACGTGGAAGTCCAGGGCCGTGTGCACGAAAATGTGGCGACCAGTTTCTTTTTCCAGGACTGTCCCCACACGGCAGCGGTTGTCAGCTCGACGTGGCCGATATCCAGATGAAGGGATTGTGCCAATGGAAACACACGAACTGCTAAACAGGCTGGAGACCATCGTCGATGAGGCAAAGACGGCAATTATGGCAACCGTGGATTCGGCGGGCAGAACGCATATGCGATGGGTGACGCCGGCGGTATTGAAACATCGGCCCGGCGCAATTTTTGCATTTTCCGCGCCGGACGCACCCAAGGTCGAGCAGATACAAACCACCGGACGCGCCGAGTGGATGTTTCAGACACGCGACCTGCGACAAATCATCAACATCGCAGGCCCGGCAAGGGTCCTCGACAATCCCGCCCTCAAATCCGAACTGATGGAAATCCTCGGCTCTCGACTCATTGTCTTCTGGAAAGCAAACCTAAACACCGATGAGTTTGTCGTCATAGAAACCATCATCCGGGAGGCGACCTTCTTCGAGCCAATGAAGGGCACGCGCCAGACGATACATTTTGACTGAAGTGACTGCCAGGCACTTTCGGGGAGCAAAACGTGGATGGATACGAACCCGAGTTCTTGAACCGACTGCTCGAGCAGATGATGCTGATCAGGCGGTTTGAAGAAAAAGCCGCCCAGATGTACGGCCTGCGGAAAATCGGCGGATTTTGTCATATCTACATCGGCCAGGAGGCCGTCTCAACCGGTTCGATCGCCGCAATCGATCTCAAGAAGGACTATGCCCTCACCGCCTATCGCGACCACGGGCATGCAATCTCGGTCGGGATGGATCCGAAAATCATCATGGCCGAGTTGTTCGGCAAAATAACCGGCTGCAGCCGCGGCAAGGGAGGCTCGATGCACCTCTTTGACGTCGACCGCCACTTCTACGGCGGCCACGGGATCGTAGGCGCCCATATCCCACTCGCCACGGGAGTCGCACTGAAAATCAAGTACAACAATGAAGACGGCGTCGTGCTGTGCTTTTTCGGCGACGGCGCGATTCACCAGGGATCCTTCCACGAATCGCTCAACATGGCCGCCCTATGGAAATTGCCCGTAGTCTACATCTGCGAAAATAACCAGTATGGAATGGGGACGGATTTTCGGCGCGTATCGGCGGTGCACGACCTCTCGTCCCTTTCGGCATCGTACAACATGCCCGGCAAACAGGTTGACGGGATGGACGTACTCGCCGTCTACGAAAATGTTGGCGAAGCGGTCAAGCTGGCCCGAAACGATTCACAGCCGAGCCTCCTTGAGATACGGACATACCGATACATGGGCCATTCGATGAGTGACCCGGCAACCTATCGCACAAAGGAAGAGCTGAAAATGCACAAGCAGCAGGACCCGATACTAATACTCAAGGACAAAATGACCGCCGCAGGCGTCATTAGCGACGAGCAATATAAACAGATGGATCAGAAGTGTAAGCAGACGGCGGCCGAGGCGGTTGAATTCGCCGAGGCCAGCCAGGCCCCTGCAATTGAGACGCTTTATGAGGATGTCTTCAAATAGACGAGGAATGCAATGCCGCAAATCACCTATCGCGAAGCACTGAATCAGGCGATCGACGAGGAGATGGCCCGCGACGAGCGCGTGTTTCTCATCGGCGAGGAGGTTGCTCTGTACAACGGCGCCTACAAGGTCAGCCGCGGTCTTTATGACAAGTACGGTGATCGCCGGGTAATCGACACACCGATCAGCGAAGAGGGTTTTACCGGTATCGGCATTGGCGCGGCGATGGCGGGGCTGCGTCCGATTGTCGAATGGATGACGTTCAATTTTTCCATTCAGGCGCTGGACCAGGTCATCAACAACGCCGCCAAGATGCGGTACATGTCCGGCGGCCAGTTCCACCTGCCCATCGTCTTTCGAGGTCCAAACGGCCCGGCCGAGTGGCTAAGCGCCCAGCATTCTCAAGCCCTGGCGGCGATTTACGCCCACATACCCGGTCTGAAGGTGATAAGCGCCGCAACGCCATACGACGCCAAGGGATTGCTCAAGAGCGCCATTCGCGACGACAACCCGGTGGTTATGATGGAGGCCGAACTGCTCTACAACCTAAAGGGCAACGTGCCGAGCGATGAGTATCTCATACCGATAGGCCAGGCCGACATCAAACGCACCGGCGGCGATGTAACATTGATCACCTTCGGCAAGGTCCTGCATATGGTCCTCAAAGCCGCCCAAGCCCTCGCCGAAGATGGTATCGAAGCGGAGGTCATCGACCTGCGGAGCTTGCGGCCACTGGATGCCGACGCTGTCACCCAGTCGGTGTCAAAGACGAGCCGATGCGTTGTCATCGATGAATCCTGGCCCGTCGCAAGTGTGGGCTCGTACGTCGCGCACTTAGTCTCGACGAAGTGCTTTGACCTGCTCGATGCACAGGTCGAGCTGGTAGCCGCAGAAGACGTGCCCATGCCTTACAATCATCAACTCGAACTTGCAGCCCAGCCCTCGGTGGAGAAGGTCCTGGCTGCAGTGGAAAAGGTAATGTACCTAAACTGAGGAAGAATTCCATGGCCGAGAAGGTTCTCATGTTGGCGCTTTCGCCCACGATGGAAGAAGGCTTGATTGTAAAGTGGGTCATGAGCGAAGGCGACAGCGTAGAGCAGGGTGACATCTTATGCGAGATCGAGACGGATAAGGCAACGATGGAATATGAATCACCCGCCGAAGGAACGTTGCTAAAGATAATCGCCAAGGAAGGCCAAGCCGTACCCGTAGGCAGAGATATCGCAATCATCGGCCAACCCGACGAGGACATATCCGAACTAATAGACGAGGTCCCAACCCCGGCGCCCACAAAAGAGGTCCCGGTCGAAAAGGCAAGACATTTCACCAAAGAGCCACAAGTAATCGCCCCGGCCGCAGAAGGCAGGCTCCGATCAAGCCCGTTGGCCAGAAAGCTCGCTAAGAAACGCGGCATCGACCTTTCAACCGTTCAGGGCTCCGGACCCCAGGGCAGGATCACACGAGACGATGTGGAAAAGGCGGGCACAGTTACCGCCCCACCGCCCGAACATGCAGGCCTGACCGACAAGACAGTACCCGTCACACAAAAGCGGAAGGTCATCGCCGACACCTTGAGCAAATCGAAGTTCACCGCGCCTCATTATTACCTCAGGGTAACCGCCGCAGTAGACAATCTCATGCAGGCCCGCACCCGGCTAAACGACAAAATCGGCCAAAAGGTTTCGGTCAACGCGTTTCTAATGAAGTTCGTCGCCGAGACCATAAAGCGACACCCCACGATCAACGCGACATGGCACGATGACACCATCGTCATGCACGGCACTGCCGATATCGCGCTCGCCGTCGCCCAGCCCGATGGCCTCATCGCACCGGTGGTTCGCGACTGCAGCGCCAAAGGCGTACTCCGGATTGATAGCGAGCTAAAAACCCTGATCGAAAAGACCCGCAAGGGAGCGCTCACCCGCGCCGACTATGCCGACTCGACCTTTACCATCAGCAGCCTCGGAACATTTGGAATCGAGGAGTTTACCGCGATCATCAATCCGCCGAACTCGGCGATCCTGGCCGTCGGTGAGATCATGAAGATACCTGTCGCAGGCGACGACGACCGGATTCGCATTGCCCGCTGCATGAAGCTGACCCTGTCCTGCGACCACCGCATCATAGACGGAACAGTCGGAGCAGCCTTCCTCCGCGACCTGAAAGAGATGATCGAATACCCGGTCCACGAGTTGTATTAGCCTGATGTGATGGGGGGAGCCGTGGCAAAGAAACGCTGTGAAATTCGCATTGGTACGTCCGGGTGGTATTATTCCCACTGGGCCGGACGCTTCTATCCGGAAGGGCTGCCCAGGGACAAGTGGCTGCCCCACTACGCACAGCATTTCGATACCGTGGAAATCAACAACACGTTTTACCACTTGCCCAGGGAAAAGACATTCGAAAACTGGTATGCAAAAGCCCCGCAGGGTTTTGTCTTCACTCTCAAGGCAAATCGCTACATTACGCATATCCGGCGCCTAACGGCAGCCGAGGACGCTGTCGAACGTTTTTTTGCCGGCGCCGCCCTGCTGCAAGAAAAACTGGGGCCCGTCCTCTATCAACTGCCGCCGAATTTTCAAAAGGACCTGCAGTTGTTGGCTGATTTCATGAAGCTGACGCGCAAAAGGACACAGGCGTTCTTCGAGTTTCGCCACAAAAGCTGGTATTCGCAGGACACATACGATTTACTGGACAAATACGGTTTCGGCTTCTGCATACATGATCTGGGCGGTGTGGCAACGCCGCGCGTGATTATCGCCGAAAAAATCTATGTGCGTTTCCATGGACCCGGCAGCGCGTACACTGGTAATTATCCGCAATCCGCCCTCGTCGACTGGGCCGCATGGATCGAGGCGCACACAAAAAACGTAACCCATGT
>SDBS01005301.1_pt1 | contig 12592 bp, 14 predicted proteins | sample 2277091 | NCBI WGS metagenome assembly SDBS01 (sample SAMN10404972, study PRJNA504765) | marine sediment metagenome | isolation source: marine sediment core GS10_PC15, 163 cmbsf | place: Arctic Ocean: Southern Knipovich Ridge | collected 2010 | reverse complement strand
GTCCGAGTCCGTCGCCAGCATGCGCTCGCGGATGGCGCGGGCGACGATGTCGCGCGGGGCCAGCTCGGCGCGGTCGTCGTAGGCGGCCATGAAGCGCTCGCCGCTGGCGTCGCGGAGGAGGCCGCCCTCGCCGCGCACCGCCTCCGAGATGAGGAACGGCTGGACGCCGGGCAGGTGGAGCGCCGTCGGGTGGAACTGCACGAACTCCATGTCCATGATCTCGGCGCCCGCGCGGTAGGCGATCGCGATGCCGTCGCCGGTCGCGACTTCAGCGTTCGTGGTCGTCTGATACATCTGGCCGGCGCCGCCCGTCGCCAGGATGAGCGCCCGGCAGGCGTAGGTGGTGCGTTCGCCGGAAGCGGTGTCGAGGGCGCGGACGGCGGTCGCTCGATGCTCTCGTGCAGCATCATCCGTGGTAGGGGCGGTTCGCGAACCGCCCCTACGCCGTTCGCTGTCGTCTCCCTCGGTCACGATCTCGGTCGCGATCGTGTATTCGAGGACGGTGATGCCTTCGAGGCGGGCGACGGAGGCGAGGGTGAGTTCGATGTGGGCGCCGGTGGAGTCGCCGCCGGCGTGGAGGATGCGCGGGGTCGAGTGGGCGCCCTCGGTGGCGAGTGCGACCTCGCCGTGCACGGTGTCGAACGGCACGCCCAGCGAGACGAGGTCGCCGATGCGGTCGGACGCCTCGGTCGTGAGGACGCGCGCGGCTTCCTCGTCGACGAGGCCGGCGCCGGCCTCGATCGTGTCGCGCAGGTGCTTCTCGGGGGAGTCGCCGGGGCCGACGGATGCGGCGATGCCTCCCTGGGCCCAGCGCGTGTTGCAGTCGTCGATGCTGCCCTTCGTGAGGACGAGCACGCTACCGTGTTCGCGGGCGAGGATGGCGGCGTAGAGGCCGGCGATGCCGGAGCCGATGATGAGGTAGTCGTAGGTCGTGGTCACCGGGCTGCCGACCCGGCTACTTCACGCTGAGCATGCGCTCAAGGGCGACCTTCGCGTGCTTCGCGATGTCGTCGGGGACGTCGACCCGGTTGACGACGCGGCCCGCGGCGAGTTCGTCGAGAGTCCAGGCGAGGTAGGCCGGGTGGATGCGGTACATCGTGGCGCAGGGGCAGACGACGGGGTCGAGGCAGAAGATGGTCTTGTCCGGGTTCTCGTGGGCGAGGCGGGAGACGAGGTTGATCTCCGTGCCGATCGCCCAGGTGCTGCCGGCCGGCGCCTCCGTGATCGTGCGCGAGATGACCTCGGTCGAGCCGTCGAGATCGGCGGCCTGGACGACCTCCATCGTGCACTCCGGGTGGACGATGACCTTGACGCCGGGGTAGTCGGCGCGGGCTTTCTCGATCTGCGCGACGCTGAAGCGGCGGTGCACGGAGCACCAGCCCTTCCAGAGGATCACCTTCGCCCGCTGCAGCTCCTCACGCGTGTTGCCGCCGAGCGAGCCGTACGGGAGGGTGTAGTCCCAGACGACCATCTCGTCGAGCGGGACGCCCTTCTTGAGGCCGGTGTTGCGGCCAAGGTGCTGGTCGGGGAAGAACAATACTTTTGTTTGATCTGAGCCGCCGCTTCGCGGGCGGGGGCCGCGCTCGAACGCCCAGTCGTAGACCCTTGGTGCGTTGGAGGACGTGCAGACGATGCCGCCGTTCTCGCCGCAGAACGCCTTGAGCGCCGCGGCCGAGTTCATGTAGGTGACGGGGACGACGCCGCCGATGCCAGCCTCGCGCAGTTCGTCCCAGCAGGCGTAGACGTCGTCCGGCTCGGCCATGTCGGCCATCGAGCAGCCGGCGGACATGTTGGGGAGAACGACCTTCTGGTGCGGCGCGGAGAGGATGTCGGCGGACTCGGCCATGAAGTGCACGCCGCAGAAGACGATGAACTCGGAGTCAGGGCGTTCGGCGGCCCACTGCGCGAGCTTGAAAGAGTCGCCGCGCAGGTCCGCGAACTGGATGATGTCTTCGCGCTGGTAGTGGTGGCCGAGGACGACGCAGCGCTCGCCCAGCTTCGCCCGCGCGGCGGCGATGCGCTCCGCGAGTTGCTCGCCGTTGAGGTCCCAGTAGGCCTCCGGGATGTCGTTCTGCCAGTAGGCGAAGGCGTGCTCGGCGGAAAGGGGAGTGGTCACCAGCGGGCGATCAACGGTGCACTCGTTGGCCTCGTTGAGCACGTCGATCTCGTCGATGACGGGTCGTTTGGGCGGCGTCTTCAGTACCATCGCATCTCGAGACTTAGTGTAGTTAGTACACTAAGTCCTCTACCGACAGATTAGCACGGGGTTCGTGAAGGTGTCAAGGTGACACTAAGTCCGGTCGTGGGTCACCTGGGAGTGGCCGGTCGGTTCTAGTGCTGTTCGGCGATCGCGGCCAGGCGCGCAGCCTGAAACTCCTCATCGCACTGATTGCACCGCTCGACTGCTTCATCGATCGCCGTGATCTCCTCTGGCGTTAGAGCCAGGGCGTTCACGAACTCCGGCGACCCCACCAGTGCCGCATACGCTTCGTGCACTGTCGCGCATTTAGCCCCAAGTTCACGAAATCGCTTCCATGCTTCTTCGCAAGCCATGAATGCTCCCCTCTTGTTTACGCCAGTCTACCCGAGAAGGAGCCGACGTTGTGGATGTCGATGTTGTCGCCGTGGGAGAGGCCCAGCAACTCCAGCGACAGGATGGAGTGGACAGTAGCGGCTGGGCGCCTATTCCGATTTCTGCACGAGAGACGCTATCTCGTTAGCGAGATCCTCCGTCTCCTCAGGAGAGCCCCCGGAGAGTACGGCCAGCACCACGACGTTCAGTTCCTCCGAATGCGCTCGGCTAAGAACGTACTGCGTACCGTTTTCGGTCTCGACCACCGGTACATCGGCCTCGATACCGGTAGCCAGTTGCGAGAGTAAGCCAGATAGGATTTTGCGGGCCTCGGCTTCGGATACTGCCATTGCGCCCCCTTCCGGTGAAAGTATAGCAAGACAGAATGCTCCTACGCATGGCGGTGCGGCGGACCGTCAGCCGGAGAACGCTTCGGTGCCGTGGATGTCGATGTTGTCGCCGTGGGAGAGGCCGAGCAGTTCGAGCGAGAGGATGAGCATGAGCACGCCGACGAGGGCGGAGCGCCACATCGACGTCGGCTGCCGCGCGTACCAGAAGCGCGCCGGGGCCATCAGTGCAGCCGTGAAGCCGAGCAGCGAGTGGACCATGAATCCCTGGCTCGTCGCTGCTCCGTGCGAGTGGAAGACGCCGACTTCAAGTCCGCCGACGACCAGCGCTGCGACGACGAAGATGTTGGCGCGGGAGAGCGGCATTCGGCCGTGACGGTACCGGCGCTCGGCGACGCCGGCGACGATCAGCATCACGCCCATCAGGGTGTGGATCACGCGGTCGCTGGGGTCGATGACGGCGACGGCGAGGAGTCCGCAGCCGAGGAGCATGAGGATCGCCGGCCAGATGTCGCGGCGCCAGCCCTCGCGGAACCAGACGCCGCCCGCGAGCGCCTCGACGAAGAGGAGGACGGCGACGAACAGGAAGCCTGCGCCGAAGAGCCGGTGGTTCTCCCACGGGAGCGGGATGGCGCCGTGGAGTTCGTGGAACGAGAGGGCGTCGGCGGCGTCGCCAGCGTGGACGGCGGCCGCCAGGACTACTTCGGGGACCACTGGTAGGGGCCGTCGCGTTCCTCTGCCGCCGTCGTTTCGTCGTCGTCCAGGGCCTCTTCCGCAGGCTCCGCTCCGAAGTCAGGGATTTCGAGATCCTCCGGCTGGGCGCGGGCGACCTGGACCGAGATCGGCAAGCAGACGGCGGAGACGACAGTGCCGACGGCGATCATCAGGTGCGGCGAGTCGAAGATGAAGTAGCGGAAGTTAGCGGCTTCGGGCGTTGGATCGAAGAGGGCGTCGAGCACGATCCAGACGAGGCCGATCAGGCTGATACCCGGCCCCAGCATGCCAATTGCGGTCGCTCTCGCTCGACTGGACATGGTTCGTCCCTCCGTGGCACGGACTATAGGCCAGCCGTCCGGATTTGTGAAGACACCTGCCTTAGAGCAGGCACTGCAGGTCGATATCGAGGCCGCCAGACGTCGCGCTGGACTGGAGCGCCGTGCAGGCGTCGTGGTACCGGCTGGTGATGGTGGCGCCGTCGAGGTTGCCGAAGAGCGCCAGGAACTCGGCCTCGTTCGCGGGTGGAGATTCGTTCAGTTCCGCACGCAGATCTTCCGCGAAGAGGACGCCATCGCCAGCGGCGTCAACGAGCGCCTGGTGTTTGTCCGCGAGGCTCTCGTTCGGCCTGAGCGCTTCGATGGCGGCGAGGCGCTCCGATGCGAACGTCTCGTACGCTGCACCGTAGGCACCCGTGGCGGCGGGGTCGGGGCCGTCGTCGAAGGCCGCGGCGCGGAGCTGATTGAGGCCTTCGAGTTCTGCGTTGACGGCCTGCAGTGCCGGCGCCAGTACTTCGAGGTAGGCTTCTTCCGTGGCGGGGCTCGGGCTCGCCACGATGGGTTCGCTGGCCCCGCCGACATCGTCGTCGCCTCCGCAGGCCGCGAGGGTGAGCAGGAGGCCGGCGAGCACGAGACCGGCAAGCAGTCCGGGCCAAAGAGCGGTGCTAGTCTTCACAGTCGAGGTCAATGTCAATCTCCTCCGTGTCCGCGATCTCCTGGAGCGCCAGGCAGGCCGCGGCCGTCTTGTTAACGGGCGCGTTGACATCGCCGGCGAACTTGTCCATGCGACCGTCATACTGTTCCCGTGTTGTGATGTTGGTCAAGTCGTCTCGCAAGGCGTTGCCGGCGATAACCGACGCGCTCGCGCCGTCGATGAAGTCCTGGTGGCCGTCCGCTGCTGCCGCTGGAACGCTGAGGTCTTCGAGCCGGCCGATTATCTCGCTGAAGATGGCGTCGATCTCACCCAGGTACGTGTCGAGGGCGGAGAGTTGCACGTCCAGCGGAGCGTCGGGCGGTGTATCGTTGAGCGGCCCTTCCACTTCGTTCGTTGCGGCTTCGGCGTCTGCGAAGATGATCTGGAGGTCCGTGAAGTAGCCGGAGAGGGTGTCGCCGTCGCCGTTGGAGCCGGCGGGGTTGTCTCCGCCGTCATCGTCGCCACAGGCGAGTGCCAGGGATAGCGCGAGGACGAGAGCGGCGAGGAGTGAGAGAGTTGGCGCGAGGGTGGTCGTTTTCATAGGGGCGCGAGTTGCGGCGATTGTATCACCGGACGGTCCCTAGACCACTACCGGGCGGCGCTCCAGGAAGCGGTAGAGTTGCGCCGGGCGGTGGCGGCCTTCGCTCTCGTAGCGGCCGGTCGCCTCGACGATGCCGAGCGAGGTGATGCGCTTGCGGAAGTTGCGCTTGTCCAGCGCGCGCCCGAGGATCGCCTCGTAAGACTGCTGGAGCTGCGAGAGTGTGAACTCCGGCGGCAGCAGCGAGTAGGCAACGTTGGAGTAAGCGAGCTTGTTGCGCAGGCGGGTCGCCGCGTACTCGACGACGGTGGCGTTTTTGAACGCCAGGGTTGGCAGATCGTCCACGTGATGCCAGGCCGGCTGCCACTCGTCACGGTGCGCCAGTTGGACGCTGCCTTTGTCGACCAGCGCCCAGTAGGCTACGGCGACGGAGTCGAGTTCGTCGAGCGCGGAGAACGTGAACAGCTGCTCGAGAAATACATCGCGGACGCCGGTCTCGATCTCGAGGCGGCGCGTCGCGGCGTCGACGAGCGATTGGTCTTCGGCGAGCAGGCCGCCGGGCAGCGACCAGGCGTCCTGATGTGGAGGAGCGCTGCGGCGGATGAGAAGCACCTGCAGCCTGCCTGCTTCGACGGTAAAGATGACGACGAGGAGCGCGACCGGCCGGTCAGGCGTGTCGGCGGCGCGGCTCGGGGCGTCTGTGCGGGGCTTCTGCGTGGCCATCTGGCTACGCGACGGCAGGCGCGCCGGTCCGGACTGGCTCGCCCCGGAGCGACCACGGCGTCGTGCGGACTATGCGGACGGTTACAAGGTCGCCGATGGCTGGCCCGGACGGCGACTCGGCCCCGAAGTGAACGAGTTTGTTTGATCGGTTGCGGCCGGTGAACGTTCCGTCCTTCTCCCCTTCGACCAGCACCTCCTGCGTCGTGCCGAGGAGCGCGGCGTTGATCTCGGTCGCGATGCGCTCTTGCAGCTCCTCAACGGCGTGGAGGCGGCGCATCTTCTCCTCCTGCGGCACGTCGTCGGCGAGGTTGCGCCAGGCGATCGTGCCGGGCCGCGTCGAGTAGGCGGCCACGTGCACCTTGTCGAAGCGCACCTGCTCCAGGACGTCCATCGTGCGCTGGAACTGCGCCTCCGTCTCGCCGCAGAAGCCGACGATGACGTCAGTGCTGAGCGAAGCCTTCGGGACATACTCGCGGATTCTGCCCACGCAGTCGAGGAACTCCTCGATCTCGTAGCCGCGGCGCATGGCGGCGAGCACTTCGTTGTCGCCGGCCTGCACCGGGATGTTGAAGTGCTCGCAGACCTTTGGCTCCTGGCCGACGGAGCGGATGATGCGGTCGGTCATGTCGCGCGGGTAGGAGGTGAGGAAGCGGATGCGTTCGAGGCCGGGCAGCGCAGAGAGAGACTCGAAGAGGTCGGCGAGGTCCGGGCGGCGGGAGGCGCCGTCGCTCTCCGGCAGGTCTTTGCCGTAAGCCTCGACCGTCTGGCCGAGCAGCGTCACCTCGCGCACATCCCGCGACACCAGCGAGGCGACCTCGCGCGTGACGTCGGCGACCGTGCGCGACTTCTCGCGGCCGCGGCGGTAGGGGACGATGCAGTAGGTGCAGAACTTATTGCAGCCGTGGACGACCGGCACGAACGCGGCCGGGCCGCTGGGTTCTGGGAACGTGTCGGGCCAGAACTCGCCGCCGAGATCGTTCGCGGGCATCAGGTGACGGATTATGACGTCGAAGTTCTGGGGTCGCGCCCAGACATCGACGAAGGGGAAGCGCTTCCGCAGCTCTTCGGTGCGGGGGCCGACCATGCAGCCCATGACGGCGATCTGCATGCCTTCGCGCGACTCCTTGAGCTTGCGCAGATGCCACATGTAGCCGACGGCGCGGTCCTCCGCCTTCTGGCGGACGACGCAGGTGTTGACGACGGCGAGATCGGCCGCGTCGGCCTTCGGCGCCGGCTCCCAGCCCAGCTTCGCGAGACCGGCCGCGAGCTTTTCGGAGTCGGCCTCGTTCATCTGGCAGCCTTCGGTCCAGATGTGGTAACGCATACCGTTCGATTGTAGCAGGGGCGGTTCAAGTCAGGCTGAGAGCCTGACCCCCGAAAAGCGTCGCAACGGCGCGGTGCTACAGGCCGTTCAGGAAGGCGATGAGCGCTTCGTTCGTTTCCTGCGGGCGCTCCTGCTGCGTCCAGTGGCCGGCGCCGGGGAAGGAGACGAGCTTGAGGTCGGGCACCAGCTGCTTCATCGGGTCCATCGGCGAGAATGAGAGGGCGCCGTCCGCTTCGCCGTAGACGAAGAGTGCCGGCAGGTCGATCTTGCGGTCCTGCATCTCGGGGAGCTGTTCGTGGTCGATGTCCATGCAGCGGTAGCGGTTGAGAGGGCCGCGGAAGCCGCCCTTCTCGAACTTCTCGACGTAGTAGTCGAGGTCCTTCTCGGTCATCCACGGTGGGACGCCCTCGACGTCCGGGACGTCCTCGAAGAGCTTCGAGTCGCGCGGCTTGTTGACCATCGCCGTGGCGAAGCCCCCGACCTCGCGGGCCTCACCGGAGGCGCCCCAGGTGAAGAGCCTCAGGGAGCGGCGCACATCGGCCTCGAACTCGGCCTCGGCGACGCCCGGCTCCTGGAAGTAGAGGATGTAGAAGAACTTGTCCTTGAACATCGCGTCCATCATCTGGAGCGGCGGCACCGGGCCGCGAGGCAGGTACGGAACGCTCATGCCCACGACGGCGCGGTAGCGCTCGGGGTGTAGCGCGGCGGACGTCCAGGCCATCAGCGAGCCCCAGTCGTGGCCGACGATCACTGCCTTCTCTTCGCCGAGGGCGTCGAGCACGCCGAGGTAGTCGGCGACCATCTCGCGCATGGCGTAGGCCTCGATCTCGTGCGGCTTGTCGGTGTCGCCGTAGCCGCGGACGTCTGGCGCGACGGCGTGGTAGCCCGCCTCGGCCAGCGCGGGCAGTTGGTGGCGCCAGGAGTACCAGAGTTCAGGGAAACCGTGGATGAGCAGGACGAGCGGGCCCTCGCCGGCTTCGGCGATGTGCATGTTGATGCCGTTGGTCTGGATTGTGCGGTGCGTGATCTCAGTCATGCTGGTCCTTTAGATACGGTCGGGATTCAAGGCGGGGAAATGATAGCACGGGGCAGGAGAGGACAGGCGGCGGTCAGCCAGGCGGCGCATCGGGAGCGCCGCCTGGCTTTCGGTCGGGTCCGCACAGTTGAACAGGAAGTACACGCTGTCGGCCGTGTACAACGAACGCATCGACGCGGTCGTACCGCCTATGTTGACCCCGGTAGCGACAGGGAATTTCACCGCAGTCGCCTGGTCCCGGAGCGCTTCTACGGTGCCATCAGGACGGGTGCCGAATGCGCGAACACTGAGGTCGCAGTAGTACCAGGCGCAGGCGCGACGATCCGAACCTCCGAGCCGACTTCGGGGCAGTTTGTCGACTGGGCGATGTCATACCCAGCGTCGTAGCGGAGGAGCTTGAGCGAGTCGACGGGCGTCACCTCACCACCGCAATCCACGTCGCCCCAGGGATGCTGCGAGGCGTTCTGAACATCAACGACCGAGCCCATGTCCGGGCAGTCGCCCGTGCTCGTGCTCAGGCCTGCGTCATGACGCAGAGTCAGCAGTGAGTCAACGGGGTTGGCGGAGCCAGAGCAGTTGGCGTCGCCCCAGATCACGCTCTCACCCGCAGGCGCGAAGACGAGCCGGGCGGCTCCCCCGCTCTGGTAGGCGTGGTGCACCTGGGCGTTGTCGAAGACTGCCACGCCAAAGTGGTAAACCTCGGCCAGGTCGCTGAATTGTACGTCTTTGTCACTGGCGGTGGTGAGCTTCCGCCCAACCTCCAGGTACCAGCGCCCGTTGGCGTAGACACCCTTGCCCGAGATGTCGCCACGGTCGCCGGTAATGGCCGCTGTGATGATACCGGCAATCTCATCGCCCGTCTGGAATACATCCACGAAGGTCTGCTTGTCCGCATCGCGGATCCAGTAAGGAGGTGCTGGCTGGTGTGGGTCTGTGTAAGCGGGCATCGTCTTGGCAGCGTTCTCGTTGTTGAAGTAACCGCCGCCGGTCTTGGGGTCGGCGTGCCGGCCGGCTCCTGGTGCCGTCGCCGGGTCGTAGCGGTCGCTGTTGACGTACTGGTCGTCCACCTGGCCCTCTACATTCGTACGGACCGACTTCCAGTGCCAGATATCACCCATCTCCCCCGGGTTGGTCGTGTACTTGCTACCGTAATCGCTGTTGGCCGGCTGCTCTCCCGCATGGCACAAGATCGCACAGCCGCCCTGCGCAAAGCCAGCGATGTTGATGTCCCAGAGGAGCGCCACCTTGTCCTCGTAGTAGGTGTTTTCCGAGTGCGTGGTGCTTGTGGACAGCTTCTCCCACGTCCCGTTGGCCTGCTTCTGCCACGGCATGCGCTGCTGGCTTTCGGTCGGGTCTGCGTAGTCGAACAGGAAGTACACGCTGTCGGCCGTGTACAACGAACGCATCGACACGGTCGTACTGCCCATGTTGACCCCGTTAGCGACCGGGATATTCACGGCAGTCGCCTGGTCCCAGAGGGCTTCTACGGTGCCATCCAGGACGGGTGCCGAAGGCGCAAACACCGAGGTCACAGTAATCGGCGCGGGCACCGGCGTAGGCGTAGGTGTCGGCGAGGATCCCGGGTCTGAGGCATCGCCCGGCCACGTGGCGGCGTTGATCTCATCGATGTTGCTGATGCCGTCGCCGTCGGAGTCCAGGGCCTCGACCGCCGTCAGCTTCGCGTCGACGCTTCCGGCCTGGGCTTCTAGATCGTCGCCATATGCGTTCAGGCCGAACGATTCGTCGCTGTGGCACGTGGCGCAGGCATTCAGCTTCGTGGCGCTCGTATCGTACTTGGTGTTGAATGTGGTGAGGTAGCTGCTGTAACTCGCGGTCTGGGAAGGAGTTAGCCACCCCTCCGCCATCAGCCCGGTCGCCACCACCGAAAGAGCGACCCCTAGAATTGCGAAACGACGTATGGCAAGCATGTCTGCTCCTTTCTGTCCTCCGCCAAGGCTATGAGGCCGTGTGGCCTGCTCCAAGCCACGAGGCGGTAGGTAATTGGCATAGAACCAAGCGTCCCGAGGGCTTGTATCCAGGAATCCAACGGCACGTGCGGTTAGGCATGTATCCCTCACCACCAGGTAACCGCGACGTCTTCCGTGGCGGTCGCCGTAGGGGAAGCACGGCGGTCAGGCCGGGATTCGTGTGAAGCAGATGCTCACGACTGAGCGGCGAGTCTTACCCCGAATCCAATGTGACGATCGCTTCCCCTCGAATAGGGCCGTGGGCAGGGAAATACTTCCGCCGTCGCCTCTCAGCGTGCGGGCGCGGCGCGGAACGGACGCAGCAGGCGGCGCCCCGACGCGACGGATGGCGCGGTCAGTAGCCGAGGGCGGCGCCGTCGGAGCGCGGGTCGGCGGTGGCGACGAGGCAGTCCGGTTCGACGAGGATGCCGTGGGCGTGCCCGGCCTGCTCCGGGATGGCCATCGGTTGCGCGCCGAGGTCCGGGAGGCCGGCCTCGGCGAGGAGGCCGCCGCCGTCGCCGAACCGCCAGCGCGGGGCGGCGAACGCCTCGCCCAGCTCCTGGCCGGCGACGAAGACGCGCGCGAGTAGCTGGAGGTGCACCTGGATCTGTGCCTCGCCGCCCATCGTGCCGAAGACGAAGCGCGGACGGCCGCCCTGGAGGGCCATCGCCGGCGCCAGGGTGTGGACGGGCTTCGCGCCGGGACGGTACTGGTGCGGCTCGAAGTACGCGCCACGGTTCTGGAGGAGGACGCCCGTCCCCGGGACGGTAACGCCGGAGCCGAACGCCTGGTAGAGGCTCTGGTTGAGGCTGACCGCCATGCCGTTGCGGTCCATGGCGCAGAGGTAGATCGTGTCGCCATCGCCGCGCTCGGGGTCGAGCGCCCGGATCAGCCGGCGGTGCCACTCCGTGTCGTCGGGCGAGAGGTCGTCGAGGGGTTCGAGGCAGTCGAGCGCCTTGAGCGCGAGGTGGCCGCGGCTGTTCGGCGGCATCTCGCAGACGTCGAGGTCGCGCCACTGCGTGCGGACGGGCTCGACCCACTCCGCCTTGTGCTCGGCGAAGTCGTCGGGCGTGAAGGGAGCCGGGGCGCACTTGCCGACGCGGCCGTAGAAGTCGCCGAGGTGGCCGAGCGTGTCGGCGAGGTCGGTCTGGACGAGCGGGCCGGGCGCCAGGAAGATGCGCTCGGTCTCCGCGTCGCGTTCGAGGAGGGGGCGAGCCATTTCGGTGATCTTGCTCAGGCCCGGTGCGCGGTGAACGCCACGCCGCGCGTAGTCGATCGCCGGCTTCGCGAGGTCGTCGAGGTCGCGGGAGGCGAAGCGTTCGTGCAGGGCGCGGAGTCCGGCGACGCCACCGGGCACGGTGACCGACCCGATGCCGCGCTGTGGCACCTTTTCCTGCACTTCGGCGGCGGAGGGCAGGCGTCCGGTTGAGTTGAGGCCGTGGAGCTTGCCCTCGGCCCAGACCATGGCGATGAGGTCGCCGCCGAGGCCGCACATGTGTGGATAGACGACGGCGAGCACGAGGTTCATGGCGATGGCGGCGTCGGCCGCGTTGCCGCCGGAGGCGAGGACCGAGAGGCCGGCGGAGGAAGCGAGGTAGTGGGGCGAGGCGACGGCGGCGTTGGGGAAGACCGGGGCGGGCATGCGCCGATTGTAGGCAGCAGGCACGAGGAAGGGAAGAGCGAAGGATGTGGAGGCGTGGTCCGGCGGCGTCAACGCGGCCAGCGCCGGCACCGTGTACGCTAATCTGCAACTGCACGAATTCGAGAAGGTCAGGCGGATCCCGGGCAGGGCCGCCGCAGAGGTCGAGAAGCTGAAGGAGTGACTGATGGGAGCAGCCGCAGACGCCTGGAAGCGACAGGTCGAGTCCCACCACGCGCAGAGCATTCGCGCGCGGGGCGACCGGCCGGACGGCGATATGTGGAGCGCGCTCGCGGACAACTTCCGCGACGATCCACGGCGCACGAACGACCCGATCGTCAACCTGACGAACCAGTGGCTGACGCCTCAGACAACCGTGATCGACGTCGGTGGCGGCGCCGGCCGCTACGCACTACCGTTTGCGCTCGCCTGCGAGCACGTCACGGTCGTCGATCCCTCGCCCCCGATGTTGAAGGCGCTCGAAGAATCGGCGCGCGAGGCGTCGATCGAGAACGTCTCGCGCGTCGAGGTCTTGTGGGAGGATGCGGAGGTCGAGCCGCGCGACGTCGCTTTCTGCGCCAACGTCGTCTACGGCGTCACGGACATCGAGCCATTCCTGCGCAAGCTGGACGGCGTGGCGCGCGAGCTGGTGGCGATCGTTGTCTACATGGAGGCGCCGCTCTCGGGGCTGTCGCCGCTGTGGCAGGCGGTGCACCAGGAGGAGCGGATCGAGCTGCCCGCGCTGCCGGCGCTTCTGCCG
>SDBS01005300.1_pt1 | contig 12593 bp, 10 predicted proteins | sample 2277091 | NCBI WGS metagenome assembly SDBS01 (sample SAMN10404972, study PRJNA504765) | marine sediment metagenome | isolation source: marine sediment core GS10_PC15, 163 cmbsf | place: Arctic Ocean: Southern Knipovich Ridge | collected 2010 | reverse complement strand
GTGCTTCGCGCACGTGGAGTATCTCGCCGAGAACGACATAGTCTCCGGCTATGCGGATGGATACTACCGACCGACGGCCGACGTGACCAGAGAGCAGATGGCGGTCTACATCGCACGGGCGTTTGGGTTGCTGCCGTAAGCGTCAACAGCCGACGGTTATCGAGCCGCGATGGCTCCATGATACAATCGCCGCGGGCCCACCAGCAGGCCCGCGGCGATTCCATGCAGGTGGCAAGCCCACCGCTGAATAACGCCATGCGACGCGCCGGGGCAGGCAGAGGTGCTTGCAGGGACGAACTGGAGGCACGGTGGTGCTCACGGCGGGCGCTGATTCCTGAGCAACACGCTGTGAATCCCGACACTGAGGAGGCACAGGAGTGACAGTCTGTGTTATTGGAGCAGGCCACGTCGGTTTGGTGACAGCGGCTGTCTTTGCAGACCTGGGCAACGACGTCGTCTGTCTCGACGTAGATCAGGACAAGATCGCCGCGCTGAAGAGCGGCGAGGTTCCCATCTTCGAGCCGGGTCTCTCCGAGATGATGGCTCGAAACCAGAAGGCGGGTCGGTTGGCATTCACGTCGAGCTATCAAGAAGCGATACCCAATACCGAGACCGTGTTTCTCGCCGTCGACACCCCGACGGGTTCAGACGGAAGATCGGACCTATCGAATCTCCGGGCGGCGGCATCCGAGCTCGCCCGCCACATCGATGACGGAATCCTCGTTGTCGTCAAGAGCACGGTCCCAGTCGGCAGTGGGTCCGTGGTCCAACAGATACTTGAAGAGAACTGTCCGACCGGAAGGCAGTTTGAGGTCGCTTCCTGTCCTGAGTTCCTCCGGGAAGGGTCTGCGGTTGCCGACTGCCTACGACCTGACCGGGTCGTGATAGGCTGCTCCTGCACCGAAGCCATTGCTCCACTCGTGCGTCTCTACGCGCCGCTTGAGCGCCCCCTTCTCTTCATGGATGTCAATAGCGCCGAGCTCGTTAAGTACGCTGCGAATTCATTTCTCGCGATGCGCATCTCGTTCGTCAACAGTATTGCCGATCTCTGCGAAGAGCTGGACGCCGACATCAGCCAGGTCATCAAAGGCATCAGCGCTGATACACGCATCGGCGGCCACTACCTCAGTCCTGGTATCGGCTACGGAGGGTCTTGCTTCCCCAAGGACACAGCTGCACTGGCCTCGTCGAGCGCGGAAGCTGGCAGTCCCTTCACCATCATTGAGGCGGTAATGGAGGTCAACCGCCAGCGAGTCCCTCGCTTTGTCAACCGCATGCGCACAGTGCTCGGCGACCTGAAAGGAAAGACGATCGCCGTCCTCGGGCTGTCCTTCAAGCCAGATACCGAAGACGTGCGCGACAGCCAGGCCATTGAGTTGGTGCGCTGCCTCCTCGCCGAAGGCGCTCACGTGCGCGCATACGACCCGGCCGCGATGCCGGCCGCCCAGGCACTGCTGCCGGACGCTCACTACTGTGCAAATGCTTATGAAGCCGCAGCGGAAGCAGATGCGCTGGCCATCGCGACTGAGTGGAACGAATTCAAGCATCTCGACCTGAAGAGAATCGCCGCCTCTATGCATCAGCCCATCGTCTTCGACGGCCGCAACATCTATTCACCGTCTGAGATGTCGGAGATGGGCTTCCAGTATGTCAGCGTCGGTCGGCGTTGCTCGCTGGAAGATGCCTGAGCTGAACGGTTTGGGGTTGGAGGTTGTGTCCCACTCCCGTTGAATGCGCTTATTCGCTTCAAGGGTCGGGCAAATGAACGGCGACAGTGCGACGGAACGGCAGGAAACGAGGTCCTCGGTTACGCTCCCCAGGACATGCAAGCACAACACGCTCCAGGACTCCGCCAAGAGGGTGGCTGATATTCTCTTTGCCGGCATCGCCCTCGCCCTCGCCCTCCCCTTCTGGGTCTGGGCGACTCTCCTTATTACCCTCACCGACGGATGGCCCGTTCTCTACTCCCAGACCCGCGTCGGACGCGGCGGTCGCATCTTCACTCTCTACAAGTTCCGCTCGATGATCAAGGATGCCGAGAGGCACTCGGGCGCCGTGCTCTCGGACAAAGACGACCCTCGCGTCACTCACATCGGCCGGATCATGCGGAAGACTGCCGTCGATGAGATACCTCAGCTCATCAGCATCTTTCGAGGAGACATGAGTTGGGTCGGCCCCCGCCCCGAGCGGCCTGAATTCGTGCGAGACTTCCTACGCGACATCCCCGACTACGGTCAGCGCTGCCTCGTGAAGCCCGGCCTCACCGGCCTCGCCCAGGTCTCGGGGCACTACCTCTCTATGCCCGAGGAGAAGCTTGTATACGATCTGGAGTACATCCGACGCCGCAGCCTGTGGCTCGATCTGCGGATCTGGCTCCTCTCCTGGGCGAACACCCTCTTCGGCCGCTGGGGTGCGGAGCAAGCCACCAAGTAACGCCGCCCTGCGCTCCCTGGGGTTTCACTGCACACGACCCCTTACCACGCGCACCGTACCAGGCCGAGACTACACATTCGCTCACGTCATCGTCACGACCGAGCGCGCCCGGTCAGTTCACGGTCAGCGAAGTCCGGTGCATCCTAGTGATTGAGTCCGGACTTTCCTGCGCGCTCTCCTCTATCTCTGACTGGATGCTATCCTGCCGCTAATGGGTTGTGCTGAAACACGCCCGTCCCTCACTCGGCACCGATGGTGCCGGGCCAGTTGAACCCGTGCTGAAGCACCTGGAACGGGTCGAGAACTACCTGCCTGTGCATGAGCGAAGCGATCTCCTCGGGCTTCACAGAAGCAAGCTCGCGCGGCCCGCCAAGGACGATCAAAAGGTCCGAGTCCCGCAGCAAGCTGGTGTAGGTCTCGGGGTCTGTGGTGGCGCTCGGAAGGCGCACTACCAGCGCTGTGCAGCCTCGCACCTCGTCAGCTAGATAATCGGCGAGTTGCTGCGCGAAGTCGGATGGCCCGGCACCGCTCTTGAACGTGCTATCGGGTGCCAGCACAACCACCTTCGGATCGGTGAGGTCGGAGAGGAGAGAGCGGGCAGACGACAGAACCCGTCGCATGAGATCCTCACGGGCGCTTTGGCAAGCGGCTGCGAGCCGCAGTCCCGGAGACGCGTCCGACGTGCCCACTATGGGTGGGACGCCGCATTCCACGATGCTCTCCGGCCGGAGCGGCTTCGTGCTGGCGGGCTGCTCTGTACGACGGATTATCTGCAGTAGGACCTCTGGGTCAACTCCGTGTTCGCGGGCCGCCCCAAAGAGCTCATAGGCGCTGGTAGCTCGCACCGCCAACATCAGGCAAGAGGCGATGTTCGCCGCTTCGGCAACTCGCGGCTCGGCCTCGATGAGCTCACCCTCCACGAATAAGGAGTAGATGGCAGCCACGTGGCTGTAGTCGTGCGTATACGCGCCGATAACGCGAGGACCGCTCACCAGATCATAGAGCCGGAATCCGTAGCTCAGTGGCTCGGATGTGCAGGCGACGCATAGGCAGGCAGCTTCGGCATCGGATAGCATTTCTCCCAACAGGCTACGCAGCGGGCCGTCGGTGGTGCCAGGGGGGGCCAAGGATTGCAGCACTACTATGGTGCTCGGCTCAAGGTGGGGTGCTATCAGCTTGACCCACGGGCGCAGGATTGCTTTGGCATCGTCGGAGCTACGGCAGTCAGACCAGGCGTCGTCGGGCACGGCGAGTATGAAGGCATCCGCGGCCTCTGGCTGATTACATAGCCGGAATCCATCTCGGTTAAGCGCGCCGGTGACAAGGGTTCGGACAGTCGGTTCAGCAGCTTCTCTCAGTACGTGCGCCTGATCGCTCCAACTCGGAGACAAGTCTACGCTGCACACTTGGTCGAGCTTCAGAGCGAGCAGCGCCGCTGTTGGGATGCCGGAGCCTTGTTCACCCAGGACGCATATGGACTGGGGCGCTACTGGAACTTCCACTTCTAGCCTCCGTCGCTCACCCTCGCCGGGCCGAGCTGCGTTCGCTCTCCTCCGAGGGCCCACTCCGCAGGCCGAGCCTGATCTCGCTCGCGGAATCGACCTCGGCACCAGGTGGCTACCCTTTTCCGCAAGCATTCAGGAACAGCTGAGTAGTAGAGGTGATCGCTGCTCGCGGGCTTCGGCATCAGCATTCGCCCTTGCCGTTCTCTATCCTGCTCGCCAACAATTGTGCCGTAACTCTCAAGACTGGACGAAATTGTAACTCCAAAGGTGAACAGTATAATAGAAGATATCACTGGAGGAGAAAGAGGAATGGCGTTTCTGAGACAAGAGGCGAGGGTTGTAGAGCGGTTTCGGATCATCGAGGCGGCCGAGGCTGAGTCGGTGACGGCGGCGGCGAGGCGGTATGGGTGTTCCAGGACGACGGTGTACAAGCTGCTTTCCCGGGACCGGGAGGGCGGGCTGAGGGCGTTGATGAATCAGCCTCGGGGTCCCCGGGAGCCGATCCCCGAGGAGGTTGCTCTTGTTAAATCGCGATGAGACGCTTTGCGGTTGTCAGGCACTCGCATGTGGAATAACCAGGTAAGTGCCCCATGGCACAACGGGCCCCTGCTCTTTCCTCAGCTCACCCTGGAGCAGGGGCCACCTACCGCGGTTATTCCCCCCTGAAACAGCGATGTGAGTCAGGGATAGTACCGACGCCAGGTCTGATAGGTAGTCCTCGTGGGCAGTGGAGCGGCAATGGGACCATGGAACCGTGGCGTGCTGTCCAGAAACTCATCTGCCTCTCAGAGCCCTGGAACACTACGCGGTCGGCGTTCACCGCGTTTCATGGGAGAGCCGCACCGACGGCACATGATCATGCCTGCCCCCAGTAAACGCGCCCCCGTGAATGCGAGCGTACCCGCGTTGCGCACCCTCGCCGTGCCGCCGCGATCACTACAGCTTCTCCCGGTGTGAGTATAGCCGGGTGCGCGTTATCGATCACGAGCCAGTCTGCCGCGGACTTGGCGCGCCCCCGGCCACCGTACGGCCGCCAGACGGCATGTCCACAGTACTGCAGTAGGCAGTGCGGTCTCAGACGGTGGCACCATCCGACCGCGGTCCACCGCCCGGTCCGAGAAGGGAGGCCAAGGTGCTCACAAAACTCGCTGATCTGGACCCCTGTTGCCCCGTTGCCGGCGAGTTCAACAAGGCAGTGGTGCACCCACTCGTATAGCTGCCGACCCGCGATGGCCGTGTCGTCGAGCAGCCATATCTGCTTGATGTTTGGACGGGTCACACGCCGCTCGCCCCGGTACAGGTTCACGGCTTTGTACCCCACGGGGGGGGTGCCGCCGTTCTTGTAGCACCACCCCGTCTCGACGTCACGCGTCCCAATGTTCGCCCGACAGCCCTTGCGAGTGTGGAAGGAGATCTCCCGGCTGTAGGCTTCGTTCTTGGCGAAGATGATTCCCTCCAGAAACACACCGGCGGGAGTCTCCCGATCCAATGGCGGATCGTTCAGAGAGACCACTCGTACCCCGGCCTCCCCCAGATCACGGATCAGCAGCCGGGCTTTGAGGCTCTCTCGGGAGAAACGGGAGTAGTCGTGGACAAGGACCAGCCCAATTGAGGGATCGTCGCTGACGGCAGCCAGCATCCTATGGAACTCCGCCCGTTTCCCGTAATGCTGGAAGGCGCTCGCGGCTTCGTGGAACTCCTGCACGATCTGGATGCCGCGCTGGCTCGCGTAGGCTCTGATCTCACGTAGCTGCTCGGGTATCGAGAGGCCCTTGTTCGCCTGCTGCTCGGTCGATACCCGCGCCCACGCCACCGCCTTGGATTCCCTGGGCCATGGCTCCTCGGCCGCTCCGCCTCGGCACGAGTCGTACACAGCGACCAGATTCTGCACTAAGGCATCGGCGTACGCGTCGCCTTCGCTCGGACCTGCGTATCCACCGGGCGGTTCCTCTCTGTCCGTGGGCACGTTGTGTTCACCTCCTAACGCATCGTAGTATCGTGCTCTGCAGCTCAACAGCCCTCCCCCGAGCCCGACTGCGGAGCCGTGGGCGAGTCGCGCCGGCTCACTGGCGGCCTTCTATCTCTCGGGCGAAGCTCCGGGGTGCCGGGACCAGCGCCCCGGCGGGCAAGGTCCACCTCCTGCGTAGCAGCGAGGCGAGCCTCCGGCTCTTCGTGCAGCACCACGCCCCCAGCCCTGCCGGCCGGGTGAGCTGCTCTGGCAGACGGTACTGAACGACCAACCGGCGGTTCTCCTCGTGGACCTGGACACGCTCCACCCAGGCCACGCCGGCGAGCTTCCTCTGGGCGGGTGTACCTGATTCCAGGTGTGCTGCCGCCAGCGAGGCGCATCGCTGAGCTGCGTCGCAGTCGATCTGCGGGGGGTGGCGGAGGCGCCCGACCAGCATCTCCGCGTAGTCGCCGCCGTCGCCGGGCTGCGACGCCAAGAGGACCTCAGCGCCCGGTGCGCCCGGCTCTTGGGCATCGGGGCCTGTGGGGGCTTTCGCCCGCCGAGTCTTCGGCTTGGCATCTCGCGGGGTCTGCGCTTTGGCAAACGCGGCTGCGAGCTCCTGGTTCACCTGCTCGAGCACGCCGTCCGGATCGGCCACCGCCTGGAGGATCCGCCGGAGACCTGCCAGCACCCGACGCTCAACCACCGGGCGAGACACGTAGACGGATCTCCGACACACGTCATACTTGGTCCTCGCCTGGGCGGCGCACAGGTAGGAGCCTGGATCGTACCCCATCATCGCGCCCCCGCACTGCGAGCACCGGAAGACCCCCCCGCTCAGAAGGTAGGGAGCGGATTCTCCCCATGCCAGACGCCGATAGAGCTTCCTCACCCGCTGACCGCGACTCACCACAGCTATGGTGTGCGCCTCCTCCAAGGTGATCAGGGCCGGGTGCGCATCGGGAACGATGACCCACTCGGCCATCGGCCGGAAGGAGTGTCCGTCCTCAAGCTTCGTGCCCCAGAGCGCATACCCGCTGTACTGCAGGAGCGAGTCCGGGCCCAGCATCTTCCGCCAGGACGACTGATGCCATCTGCCCCCGCGTCGCCTGGGCAGCTGATGCGTTCTGCAGAATTCGAGGAGCTGGGGGATCGTCGCCCCGTTGCCGGCCAGCTCGACCAGGCAGTACCGAACCCACTCATGGATCGGCTTCCCTGCGAACTCCGTGTCATCCAACTCCCACATACGCTTGATGACGGGGCACCCGTGGCCCAGCACGCGCGCCACCCGCAGGGCGCGATACCCCCAGATCGCCATCCCGGCGTTCTTGTAGCACCAACCGGTCTCGGGGTCGCGGGTCTGGATGTTCGCCCGATTGCCCTTCCGAGTATGGAAGGAGATCTCTCGGCTGTAGGCCTCGTTCTTGGCGAACGTGATCGCCTGCATGTACACCCCGGTTGGAGTCTCCCGATCGAACCAGAGGTCATTGAGCGATATCACCCGGACACCGCCCTTCCCCAGCTCCTCCACCAACTGCTGGGCCCCTAGGCTGTCGCGCGAGAAGCGGGAGTAGTCGTGGACGAGAATCACACTGATCTCAGGGTGCGCCTTGACAGTGGCGAGCATCCGGTGGAACTCCGTCCGCTTAGCCTCGTCGGTGAATGCGCTCGCCGCCTCGTGGAACTCCTGCACGATATCCATGCCGTGCTGTGCCGCATATGCCCGGATCTGCCGGAGTTGCTCTGGAATCGACAGCCCCTTCTGCGCCTGCTCATCCGTCGAAACCCGCGCCCATGCGAATGCCTTTGTGGGGGCTGCTGCTGGGCAGCGACGAATACCAGGCATGTCGCCTATCGCGAACAGGGCACGAAGGACATCAGACGCTGCGAGGGCAGAACCGTCCGTCAGACCGTCTGGCATGGCACGGCCACCTCCAGAGTGTGTGCTCGGGGCACTGTGTGCACGACCGCCTCCTGCTCTTCAGTTGCGACACGCGCCGGAGCGCCGCACCGCGCTTGCCTCCTGGGCAGCGCTAACACAGGCCGTAGTGTACCAAAACTCATCCGGGCCTACGGAATGTCCAGTTATCTCCTGGCCTTTCGGCGCATTCCCAGGGGATTGACTTCCGGCCGTCTCTGCGGCATCCTTCCCGCATGTTCTAGCACCTGATCCTCATCTTGTTCTCCCCTCTCTACCTGATGTTCGCACTTCTCTTCCGTAGCGACCAGGATCGCCTGGTGGTGGCTCTCTACCAACAGGTGTTGGTGCTGCAGCGACAGCTGGGCAAGCAGCCGTCGTTGGTGAAGGGAGAGCGGCTGGCACTGGTGCTGTCGGGGCTGTTGCTGGCGAGGAAACGGCTCGGGGACGCCCTGTTGATTGTGAAGCCCGAAACCCTGGTGCGATGGCATCGGGCGATCGTGCGGCGACACTGGAGACTGCTGTCCAGCAGGAAGCCGGGACGTCCGCCTGAGATCACCCCAGAGATGGAGCAGTTGGTGCTGCGCATCGCCCGAGAGAATCGGTGGATGGGCTATGGCAAGATCGCCGGAGAGATGCGCAAGCTGGGCTATTCCCGTTTCGGCCGCACCAGCGTCAAGCGCATCCTGACCCAGCACGGACTCACTCCCGAACGCCGACACAGCTTCGGTCTGGGATGGCTGCAGTTCTTCAACCACTACGGCCAGTTCATCTGGGCCAGTGACTTCGCCACTGTGACCACCGCGACGCTGCAGACCTATTACGTCGTCTTCTTCCTGGAGATTGGCACGCGGCGGATCATCCACTGGAATGCCTCCGCTTCCCCGAATGAGGGCTGGGTGGCCCAGCAGTTTCGGAACCTGTCCGTGGTCAGCGACGAACTGCCGCGCTATCTGATCCACGACCGAGACAGCAAGTACACCCGACACGCTGACTCCTTGCTGGAAGATGTGGGCACGGAGGTGATCCGGCTACCGGTGCGCTCCCCCAACCTGAACGCTCATGCGGAGCGCTGGATTCGCAGCCTGCGACAGGAGTGCTTGGACCGCATCATCATCCTCAACGAAGCGCACCTGTTCTGGGTGTTGAGGGAGTACGTGCGCTACTACAACCAACGTCGTCCTCATCAGTCATTGGGCCATCTGCCACCGGAGGCCCTGCCCGAGTACCCGCGTCACGGAGCCGTCGTTTCCCGTCCCGTTCTCGGCGGCCTCATCAACGACTACTCTCGTCTCGCCGCCTGACGGAGGCCTGGTTCCTCGACATAACCTGGCGGTGCTGCGCGTCTGTCGTTGCCTGACAAACCGGACATCGGCGACTTCGACACTGCGCGCGCCCTCAGGAACTCCGTCAACCAACCCGCGAGGGAGGACAGGTATTGCTTCTCTCCTGCCGAAAACTGCTCCGGATGAGTTTTGGTACACTGCGCTACTTCGACGGCTACTACCACCCCGAATACATCTGCACCCGCGACCAAATGGCCGTCTACATCTGCCGCGCCTTCGATTTCACGATGTAGAGGGAGTCATGTGGGGCATGAGCCCCTAAGCCGACGACAGCGGCCGGGGTGGCGGCCGCCACGAGCGACCTAGCCACGTGTCTCATGCCCCCAGCGGTGGCGCACCCACTTCGGGCGCGGATGACCGGTACGTATCACCTCCGGCGGGACCCCTTGCGTGCGAAGGACACTGGTGCTATGATCGACCTGTAAGCATCTGAGAAGGGACCAACCGTGCCCACGCCACCACACTCCAGTGCCTCACCGCAGCTCCCACTTGGTCCTACGCCGAGTTGCTGCGCATACGTCGTGCACGAAGGGCGCCTTCTGCTCATCCAGCGTGGCACTGAGCCAGACAAGGGTCTCTGGGAGTTCCCGGGCGGCCGGATCGAGCTGGGTGAAACAGTGTTTCAGGCCATCAGACGTGAGGTGCGAGAGGAAACCGGTGTCGATGTCGAGCCCCTGGAGGCAGTCCAGGTGCACGACTGGATCTACCGCGATGACACTGGTAGGGTGCGCTTTCACTACGTGACGAACTACGTTTGGTCCCGCTATCTGTCGGGCGTACCTCGTGCCGGCGACGATGCAATCCAAGTCATGTGGGTGACTGAGGCCGAGCTCCGGCGTCTCTGCGTGCATCCCTTCGTCCGCCAGGCGGGTCTGTGGGTGTTAAGTAGCTTTGGGACACCGCTGGAGCCGCTCAGACCAGTACCATCATCCCGTGAATGAGAGTGTGACGGAGTGCGCGAACGTAGAAGACGGGACACGGACGAACGCCGAGTCCTCCTGTCCCCCCGAAAAACACTATCCGGGCGTTCTGGAGCACTTGCTTCCGTCCGGGGTCGCCAGTATCCTGGGCGCCGTGAGCGCACTCTGGCGAGCGGATGAGTTTTGGTACACTATGTCCATGTTAAATGGCGATGGGACACCCTTGAGCGGCTTCTAAGCTTGCCGGCTGGCGAGGATCATTCTACCATATGGGACTAGTGGGCGGCACCTTCGGGTGCCGTCTGTTGTTGTGGAGGATGTGTTCGTGCAGGTGATCCGAACCGCCGTTGCCCTGATGGTGCGATCCATGGTGTTCAGTGCCCAGTCTGCTGGTCAGCAGCGGCTGTTGTTCCTGCAGCGGGCCGTCGCCGCCGGGGAGGAGGTGGGAGAGCTGGCCCGGCTCCGAGACGAGAACCGCCGGCTGACGTCCGAGAACCGGCTGCTCAAATCGCGGTTCGATGACGCTCCTTCTCGGAAGCGCTACACTCCGATGCAGCGGCTGCAGATCCTCTGGCACATGACCCATTACCGGATCCCGAGATGCCAGGTGAAGGAGCACTTCGTCATCGCCAAGTCGACACTCTACCGCTGGCTGCATGCGGCGGAGGAGGGGGATCTGGGAGAGCGCAAGGCCACGGGGGAGAGTCCCAGGAAGACGCCCGCCGAGCTGGCCCGGATGATCTGGGACATCTTCGGGGCGAATCCGTACGTCGGACGGCCGTGATGTCCAGAAACTCATCCGCTCGCCAGAGTGCGCTCACGGCGCCCAGGATACTGGCAACCCCGGACGGAAGGACGTGCCCCAGAACGCCCGGATAGTGTTTTTCGGGGGGACAGCCGTTGCAAACCCACTCTTCGGACCAAGCTGCGTTCATCGCAGTGCCGCCTCAGAGCAACCTGATACTTGGCTCCGGCCTGGGCCGCTTCCTCACCTGCCAGGCGATCCCCGCGGCGATGACGCGGTCATCGTGCTTTCCGGGCTGGGCCTCTTGGGAGCCGGAGTCCGTAGTAACGAAGGTCAAGCACTCATCCACCAGACCCTCGGAATGGACGAGCAGAAATCCCTCCGCGAGCGCCTCTGCCAGGTCATCGATAAGGATGGGTTTGGTCTGGGCGTTGGTGGGGTAGCCCGACCTCTCGCTGCTCGTCCCCGCTTGGTCGTAGCCGCGGTGGTGATAGAGGGGGTGGTAGTTGAGGGTGTTGCCCAGCGCGTCCAGGACGGTATGGCCGTGGTTGTTTCTCTCCACCCCCAGCTCCGCCTGGTGATAGAGGCGGCCGAGCGCGTCCAGCAGGCGCGCAAACCGTCCCGGTGAGATGCGCCCATGCAGTTCCGCCACCTGCTCCCCCGTCTCCATGTCCAGCACACAGCCGGCAGAGGCATCACCGTGGCTCAGGCCCTCGGCCACGTCCGCACCAATCACGTACTTCCGGCCCTCCTCCGGCCGTCGCCACACCAGCAGGCGCGCAGGAGCGATCGAGAGGGATTCGTCATCACGTGCTTGGAGATGTGCGATGGACTCCGGCGTTGGCTCAGCCGCGATGCGCGCCCGCGCCGCCAGCAGCGCCGCCATCTCGAAGCAACACCGGCCGCTGGCGAGGAAGCAATGGCCATCGTTCTCGGGGTACTCCTGGGGGAATCGATCGCGCAGGTGCTTCCTCTTCTCTCGCCGCCACCGCAGCTGGTCATCGCTCAGGCCGTGGGCCTGCTTCAGCTGCTGCTCCTCTTCGGTCAGCTCTCCCAATGGCGAGCCGGGCAGACGATACCCCGAGTCCCACTGCCATTGGTAGAAATGATGCCGGTAGGGATTCTCCCCCTGCTTGGCCTGTACCCAGAGGTCGTGGAACGGATCGCCCATCCCGTTGGCGGTGCTCTCGATCACGATCCGGCCGCTCAATGGCACCGCCTCCGTCAGTCCCGCCAGCACCTTCTCCGAGTTGGACCAGTAGGCGAACTCCGAGCAATGGAGGTTGTTGATGGTCATGCCCCGCCCGAAGGCGGGGGACCCGGCCGTCCCGACGTAGAAGCGGGAGTTGCGCCTCGACCAGCAGAACTCCCTCCGCGTGAAGTACTCGGGCTCTCCGATGCGCCGTCTCTCCTCCTCTGGCAGTCGCTCCCAGTACAGCCGGACGATCTGGAAGATCCGCTCCGCCGAGTCCAGATTATGCGCCACCATCACCGACGCGGTGTTGGGCCGCAACACTGTGTCCGCAAAGTACAGGGCGCAGATGAGGCTCGTGAAACCCAGCTGGCGCGCCTTAAGGATAACATCCCATCGGGAGCGCCGGCCGTACCAATGGGCCTGCGCCGGCCAGAAGCGAAAGGGCACCGTCCGCTGATCCTTGCTGCGCAGGAACAGGTTCGCCTCGATCCAGGGCCGGGGATCGGCCCGGAGCGACCGCACCTGCTGGGCGCGATCCAGCAGGCGCAGGTAGGCATCCTCGGGAGATACAGGCGCCCTCGTC
>SDBS01005299.1_pt1 | contig 12593 bp, 10 predicted proteins | sample 2277091 | NCBI WGS metagenome assembly SDBS01 (sample SAMN10404972, study PRJNA504765) | marine sediment metagenome | isolation source: marine sediment core GS10_PC15, 163 cmbsf | place: Arctic Ocean: Southern Knipovich Ridge | collected 2010 | reverse complement strand
TGCGCGAATAAATTCTTCGGAGTGCACTCTTCAGAGAGCCATCGGATGGTGCGAGGTGGTAGAGTGTTCTGGAGTTATCCACTTCGTCGACTCTAAGAGAGTCCGCAGTCCTCGTAGGGACATATTACATGTCGTAAGGGGACCGGGTTCGCCCGTTAGCGCGAGGTGAGGCTGTTCGGGCAGTTTGCCAGGATAGTGAAAGCAGGTGGCACCACGAGCGTCCCTTCGTCCTGCGGAAGAGGGGCGCTTGTCGCTTAAATTGTAGGAGGAACCGATGCTTGACATTCAATTCATCAGGGATAACCCAGAACAGGTGAAGGCTGGATTGTCACGGAGGGGGGTTGAGCAACCCATTGATGAGATCCTTGAGTTGGACGCACAACGACGAAGTATTCTCACCGAGGTTGAGACACTCAAGGCTGAACGTAATCGTGCCTCCAAGGAAATTGGCAAGATGACAGATGCGCTGAAACGAGAGGCCCGCATCCGGGAGATGCGCGACCTTGGAGCACGCATTGAAGAGTTAGATGCCAAGGTTGATGAGCTAGAAAAAAAGCTTCAACAATTGATGGAACAGATACCAAACCTGCCTGATCCGAGCGTTCCAGACGGACCGGATGAGAGCGCAAATGTGGAAATAAAATTGGTTGGCGAACCAAAAACTTTCGATTTTGTTCCAAAACCTCACTGGGAACTTGGGCCTGAATTGGGCATCATTAATTTTGAGCAGGGTGTAAAAGTGACAGGCTCGCGCTTTTACGTCCTCAGTGGTGCAGGGGCCCGTTTACAAAGGGCATTAATTGCATGGATGCTCGATGTCCATGCCCGCCAAGGCTACCTCGAAAAATACACACCTTTCCTGGTTAAGGAAAGAACTTTATTTGCCGCTGGTCAGTTACCTAAGTTTAAGGACAACCTCTATAAAGACCATGAGGAGGATCGTTGGATGATCCCAACGGCTGAGGTTGCACTAACCGGATTGCACATGGATGAGATCTTAGATGGCGAGTCCCTTCCTCGATACTACACCGCATATTCTCCTTGTTTTCGCCGCGAAAAGATGTCAGCCGGAAGAGATGTGCGGGGAATTAAGCGCGGCCATCAATTTGACAAGGTCGAAATATATACATTCTGCAAACCTGAATCCTCAATGCATGAACTGGAGCGGATGCTTGACCATGCAGTAGAGATTTGTGAGTTGTTGGGATTTACCTATCGAATTCTGGAACTCTGTACTGGAGATTTAGGGTTCACCGCGACGAAAACCTACGACATTGAGGTTTGGGCGCCCGGTGCGGAAGAGTGGATGGAGGTCTCGTCATTATCGAACTGCGGTGATTTTCAAGCTCGTCGGGCGCTCACACGCTTTCGGGCTGAAAAGGGCGAACCAACGCAATTTGTACACACCTTGAATGGGTCTGGACTGGCATTGCCACGCACGTTGATTGCTGTGCTTGAAAACTATCAACAGGAAGATGGTGGCATTGTCATCCCCGAGGTTCTGCGCCCTTGGATGGGTGGACAGGAAATGATCGCTCCGGAAGGTTAGGTATGACCGAAATTCTCATCACGATCCTGGCTGGCGTGGCGATGATCGTAGGCCTGGTGGGTGTATTCATCCCCCTTTTCCCAGATATTCTGCTCATTTGGGTCGCTGCCTTAGCGTACGGATTGTTATTGAAGTGGGGTCCCTTGGGACCTTGGATTTTTGGACTAATTACGGTGTTCGGTGTGATTGGTTTATTGACAGACTTGTGGCTGACAAGTTTGGGCGGAAAGATTGGCGGCGCGTCGATCACGTCGGTACTGATAGGCATCGTCGCGGGCTTTATCGGTACAATCTTGCTTTCTCCTATTGGGGGCGTATTCCTGATGCTGGGGACAACTTTTTTTCTTGAATATCGACGATTTCAAGATACCGATCGTGCGGTCAAGGGCATGCTTGGAGTTGCGCTTGGGTACGGCGCATCTATTGGGGTTAAGCTTGGAATAGGCATTGGGATGATTTTACTTTGGTTGATATGGGTTATTAAGGGATGGTGATTAGGGTTCGAAAAATACCATTCCGAGGCCGAGTCTATTCAGACCCTCATCTATCCAGTGCCGGACCATAGTTGAAGGATCTTCATAAGCGTCAAAAAGAATGGGAATCGTCTCGGGGAGTTCCATCAATGCCAGTGCGCGCGTTGCTTCCACCCTTACAGAAGGATGAACAGATTGCAATGCTTGGGTTAGTGCGGGGATCGCAGGTTTTCCAATTGCCGTAAGAGCATCTCCAGATAAACGTGCATATAATCGGTCTTCATTATTCAGAGCCTCAATGAGTAGGATGATCGCATCTGGGGTAGGGTGGTGGCGAAGGGCAACAGCAGCGCATTGACGAACGCTTTGATCGGGGTCAGTTAGGCCTTGGCTGAGGCTTTCACCAACTTTAGGGGCATCGAATTCTGCTAGAGCTCGCACCGCCCACCAGCGTTTGTCCGCATTTTCGTCATCAAGCAGCACGAACAAAGCTTTGAGCGCTGATTCGCCATATAGTAATAACGCAGGAACTACACCTTCAGCCCTGTCATCATCTCTTGAGGTCAGGTCAGAAAGGAGCGATTGGAGATCTTGCAAAGCTGTCTTAACCCTCTGGTGGGGGTACGGGGAGATCCTCATCAGCGATGGAAATCCACTTATCGCCTTCATCAATGAGCATAACGGGGATGTCGTCTCTGATGGGGTACTTGCGTCTACAATCAGGTTCCTGACAAACGAGCCAGGTATCCCTGATCAGTTTCAGATTTCCTTCTTTTTCGCGAACGCAGTTTGGACAACGCAGGATTTCCAATAAATCTTCACTGACCATCTTCGCCTCCAATGGACGTGGAGATTCTATCATAGGCCCAGGAATCTACCTTACATATGCCCCCGGGGGTTACTATGTCTCCGCTTCTTCCGTCGCCTCGGTCTTCGCATCCTTTGGAAGCTTGGTACCTGGGCCATATTCATATATTGCACGCCAGGGGAGATAATGTGTTTCGATCGTATCGTCATAAAGCACTTCCCCGTCTAGTGTGACGGTTCGAGAAACGATCACATCTAGCCCATCCGCGGCCCAATCGACCTGCTTGATCTTTCCCTTGGGAAGGTCAGGGTTTTCTTTATACAGCCCTTCCGGCGCATCCTGATGATTGAACTGCTGGCTGCTCCATTGGATCTCACGTGTATCTGGGCTAGAGTAAAACTTCCAGATCAACTGGCTTCCCGAGATATATGTTTCCAGCAGCAACCAACCCTCCCGGTCGTTGGTAAATTTGAAGTCGACCATGGGAACAAATACAGTCGCATCCAACCCGGGTCCCGGTGAGGATGAACCCAGTTCATAGTAACTTACTCGATAAGCATGCGGGTATCGTTCAACAATTGGGAACCCGCCGAAGAACGCCGCTCTAAACAGAGTTGTGCTAACCTGGCAAACCCCGCCTCCCACCCCTTTTATGGTTCGGTCGCCAAAAATGATGAGCGCTTCGGCATAGCCGGTGTCCAAGCTTATGTCACCCAAGATTTCTGCCATAGACAAAGTCTCCCCAGGGGCGACAAGTAATCCGTGGAAAGCTAAGGAGGCTGTGGCGACATTTTGTGCCCTCGCAGAACCAGATCCGCTGAAGTAGGTCGATACGACGCTTACCGGAGCTGAAATCCCCAGTTCCTCAGCGGTTGCATCATCTGAAATCTCTGGCTCGATTTGACGAAATACTAGTAAAATTTCGTGCTCTCCGGAAGCTAGATCACCTTGAATTCGATCTATCGTTCCACTGATATCCAATTCCTGCCCGGTCGAAGCTGGCCTTAGTAGATCGAGCTCTCCGGTATCATCATTAAAAATGAATCTTGGATTTTCTGGGGAGACATTTAACTCTTCCGCCAGCGGACCCAGGATGGATTCGAGTGCATCGATGGAAAGACCCACCGCGTACTCCGTCCCCTGCGATGTTTCAATTAGGTTGAAAGTCAACAAACCTGCGAGGGAACTCGGTTCAAAGTCCCACGATTTTTCACCGCTGGTCAATATCAGCGGCTCACGTAGGATTTCTTTGGCGATCGCACCTTGTTCAGAAGCGTCTAGTATAAGTGGAGGCAGCTCATCCACGACCAGGTCTACTTGGGCGTCATGAAGAAGAGAAACAGGATCAACCAATGCACCTAAGGTCGTCTCGATATCCAGGCGGCGACCCACCTGACCAGGACGCATGATGATTTCAATACCTTCCAGACCTATCGCCGCCTCTATTTGGGGAAGATCAATCGTCTCTGCTATTTGAGATAAGTAAGAGGATGCTTGCTGCTGATCGAATATGACGACTGGTGCAACGGCAACACCTGAAAACCAAACTTTGATTTGCTCAGAAACTTGTTCAATGATATTTCCTTGCCGACCGACACTCATCGCAATTCGATTGATTTCTTCAAAATCGATCGCCACCCCAAGTTCTTCCGGTCGTGGTGTCCATAAATCATCACCGTCGTGAAGAACAATTAAGCCGTTTTCAGGGAAAATGAGAATTGTTTCGAGTTTTTGCTGAATTTCCGTTGGATTTAAGCCAGATAAGCTATATCCAGCGGCGTGAACACCCGGAAAGGCTTCATCAGCATACACCACTCTGATTCCAATGATCGAAATGATGGCAGCGAAAGTAAAAACCAGAAGAGCAGAGATCACTACCACGATCATCTGCTTTGCAGAGGGAATGGGAATCAACTCTCGCCGCTGCGTTTGACGGAATGCATCCATGCTTTCCAACTCCAAGGAGAGGATTATATCACCCGGAAGACGCCCCAACAGCCTCTTTAGATCCGTCTTTATAGATGCTCTTTCATATTATTGAAGGAATGAGAGATGAATCCAGTAATTGTGATTACAGCAATACGATTCTGATCTTCACATCGTGAAGGCCTTTGGCTAGGGTCGAACTCGAACGAGGATGCTCGAGTAATGGAGCATTCCTGGAATTGAATCGCTTTCTTCGTAGACCGCGATGCGTACTCTTTGAAAAGTTTCAACTTCGACAGTGACCTCAATCTCAAAAACCGAGGCAACACCTATCTCATGTGGGTTGAATTTGAAAACTCCTGAGTCAATCAGCTCTTCAGCAGAGTTGGTAACTTCAAAATGAAGAGCTTGGTCGGTATCCGGCCAACCTACTCCGGTTACAAGGAATGTACCTGCATCGATAATCTCGTTTTCGCGCAACGATGTTATCTTAAGTTTCTCCGGACCCTGAATGGTGTAGTGAGTTCGTGGATTGCCAACAGAAAGGAGAGTCAGGTCAACAGATGTAAGGTGGTTCATTTTTCCGTCGATCGGATCGAAGTTGATGACACATAATCTTGCGGCTTCAGCTAAGTAGGATGTTGTGAATTCAAATTCCGTGTTGTAGGGGCCAAGATTTCCGGGCAGGCCGAGAACGAAATCGAAATGGCTGACAATAACGCCTCCATCTTCTCCTATCAGGCGAAACTCGATACGGTCTAGGTATGATGGACCAGCTTGTCCCGAAACGCGCAATGGACTGGTCACGATCGAGCCATCGGATGGGCGCAGAATGGATACTTTCTCAGTTGTGAGTGGAATCAGAGCGGGGCTTGAAGTAGTTGTTGCATCGTGCAAAGGATTTTCAATAACTATCGCGGGTGTAGATGTTGTGAAGGGAAGCGGCGTGCCTATCGCGCTAGTTGGGCTAGGTGGAATGATGGTTTCTGTGGAGGATGCGGTTGCTGTTGGGGTGGGAGCTGGCTGAGTGCAAGCACCCAGGAGCACAATGATTGCAGAGGTGAAACAAATCCTCAGTTTCATGGCACAGCCTGGAAGTTAGGAACAACATTCTCTGCAAACTGATGCATCGCTTCAACGTGAATGGAGATATCCTCGCCATTATTCATAGTGTTCAAACATACTCCCATCGACTATGGCAGAGCCAAATCCCCATCCAGGACCACGATTGATTGACTGACCGAACGCATGCTATCTCCCGCTCCGCAACCTCGAAATGGCAGGAGTTAGGTGGACGGATGCTATGCACCACCAGTCATTGCAGCTCTGGCACTGATCCCGACAAGGAATATGAAAATTAACGTATAGGCAAGTGTGGCAGTACGGTCATCCCTTCCTTTGCTGATCGCAAAATATCCAGGAATGGCTAGCACCGTAACTGCTCCATAAATCAGATGCACGTCGCGCATGGGTCGTGCTCCACCGAGCCAAAGGATGATGCCGAATACGATCTGTAGGATAAAAAGAAACTCTCCAATTGCGAGGATGCCCCAAAATTGACCTCCCATCCTTTTTCCACGAATGTAGGAAACCAATCCCCAAATTGTGGCTAATCCAGTGAAAAGCATTACTGAGATTGCCAATCGACTGTGAATTTCAGACAAACTCATTCTGACCTCGGTTTGGATGCATGATCCGAAACTGCCTTGAATCAACGCGATGGTTTTCGTAACTTAAAATTTATAGATCTCACCAAATTTTGTGTTCAAATACTTGATATATGGCTCAGCCGTAAGATCTGATCCTGTCACTCTTTTAACCAAATCAACAGGTTCGTATTTTGATCCGTGGACGTGGATGTTTTTTCTCAGCCAAGAGAGCAAAACATCGAATTTTGATGCTTCGATCTGAGATTGAAGATCGGGGATATCTTCGTTTATCTTTTCCCAGAGCATGGAGGCAATTAGGTTTCCAAGGCTATAGGTTGAGAAATAGCCGAAAATACCAGCCGACCAGTGGATGTCCTGAAGCACTCCATCGGCATCATTCGAAGGCGTTACCCCCAAGTATTCTTCCATCTTTGAATTCCATATGTCCGGTAAATCTTCAGTAGAAAGTTTTCCCTCCATCAGTCCAAGTTCGATTTCAAATCGCAGCATGATGTGGAGGTTGTAAGTCGCTTCGTCGGCCTCAACACGAATAAGCGATTTTTCAACTTTGTTAATCGCGCGGTAAAAATCTTCCAGCTTCACATTTTCAAGTTGGGCGGGGAAATATTCTTGTAATTTTGGATAGTAACCAATCCAGAATGGGCGACTTCGACCAATGAGGTTTTCCCACATCCTGGATTGAGATTCGTGTAAGCCAAGGGAGGCGCCATCTGCGATTGGCGTGCGCGATAGAGTCGGGCTAATCCCTTGCTCGTACATGCCATGACCAGCTTCATGGAGTGTTCCGAAGAGTGCTGTGTTGAAAACATTGGGATTCACTCGAGTTGTGATGCGAACATCACCGATCCCAAAACTCGTCGTGAATGGATGTGCAGATTTATCTTGCCTACCCCTTTCAAAATCATAACCAAAATCTTTGATCACTTCTTCCCCAAAATCCCACTGCTTCTGTTCGTCGAAATATTGGTTGAGAAGAGAGTTATCAACGGGATGTGAGCTTTCAGATATCGCTTGGATTAGCTCTACCTGTAGCGGTCGCAGCTCATCAAACACCCGTTTTACATCAGCCGTATTCATCCCGGGTTCAAAATCATCAAGTAGTGGGTCGTAGATATGATCGTAGGGTTTGAAGTACTCAGTGTATTGCTTCCTTAGATCAATAACCTGCTCAAGATCAGGGCGGAATTTTTCGAAATTGGATTGTTCTCGTGCCGATTGCCAATTATGCTGTGCCAGGGAGGTCGTGCGCGAAAAGTTAGCCACCCATTCACTGGGGACTTTGCGTTGTTTCTCGTATTCTTTAGCGATTTGAATAACCAGCCGAGCTTCGTCAGAATCCGGATGTAGCGTTTCTACGGTTGGTCTTAGCTCTTCGAGAAGGTGACCCATTTCGTCACTAACAAACTTCTCATGCCCCAGGCGATTTAGCGTAGCAAGCTGCATTGCACGATCTTGGGCGCCTCCAGGGGGCATATAGGTTTGTTGATCCCATCCCAGGACGGCGGAAGCACCGCCGATGTCTGACACCTCACCGAGCAGCTCTCGAAGCTTCTTGATTATCTCTTCCATTTGTTTCTCCTGGTAGGTCTATATTATTCGCCACCGTAGTGGCTTGTTCATCAAGGCTGCTAATACCTCTGAAGCGATGTCGAGCGCAGTGCGAGTTTGAGATTCCTTTGTCTGAGCCGCGATATGTGGGGTCACGATAACCTTGGGGTGCATGATGAGAGGTGTTATTCCTGGGGGTTCATTCTCAAAAACATCAAGGGCGGCAGCAGCAATTCCATCGTTCTCTAGGGCATTAAGCAGCGCGCTCTCATCAATCACTCCACCACGGGAGGTGGAGATTAAGTGTGCGGAGGGTTTCATCTTTGAGAGCGCTTCAGCATTTATCAAACCTTTGGTTGTGTCCGACAGGGACACGTGCAAACTTACATAGTCAGATCTCTTTATCAAGTCATCAAATTCGGTAGGTTCGGCACCCTGCGATCGAATCTCGCTTTCATTGAGATTCACATCGCATCCAAGTATGGTCATATTGAAACCCACTGCAAGGTGTGCGAGCGTCGAGCCGATCCGACCCATCCCAATGATTCCAAGGGTTTTCTTTGTCAGGTCCGCCCCCGTCAAATTCGCTTTTTCCCAACTGCCATCTTTCAAAGATTGGTTTCCTTGGGGAATGTTGTGCGCCAGCGAAAGGATGAGGCCCAAAGTATGCTCTGCAACAGAAATCGTGGTTGCCTCTGGCGTATTCACGACAATAATTCCATGTTCTTGGGCGGCATCGAGGTCAATATTGTCGACCCCAACCCCGGCGCGACCAATAACCCTTAATCTTGGGGAACTCCGAGAGACCAACTCTCTAGTAACTTTTGTTCGGCTTCTGACGATGATCGCATCTACTTTACCGAGATAAGTGGAGTCGTCAGACCGAATTACTTCAGCTTCCCGTTTTAAATTTTCGAGACCCGCCTCGGCGATCTCATCACACACCAGAATACGATAACTCATCCATATGCCTATAAAGAATTTGTTGAGCCAATTTTACCTTGCTCAGCGACCGATGAGAACCTGAATGTTGAATAAGACTCATCTTAGGATGAAAACAATGACTCCTTTGAAAAAAGGTTAAGCGTAAGAAAATGATCCCCACATGTACCCCTCCACTGACTTTGATGGCAGTTTTATTAGTGCACTCATCTAATAATCTTACTGAAGGGGTGGATCTTCAAGATGAGATTTCATTGTTCCGCTTGAATGATAATTGCGACTACAGGAAGATGATCTGAAGCGGTGGTTGAGAGAACCTTCGTTTCCAGAGAGATGAGATCCTTCGTATGCCAGATCCAATCCACCCGTACGGTAGCATCGTGGGCTGGAAGAGTATATTCATCACCCACCCCTGCTTCCGCCCAAGAATCAATAAAGCCGGTGTTGGCGATCATGCCCATTTCCACGGTCCCCGGTTTTGCATTCATATCGCCAAGCAGGATCGTTGTAGCAGCGTTGTCCCAAAGAGCAAGCAAAATCGGAACTTGAGCCAGACGCACATCCTGCTCATCTGAAATATGATGCAGGTGTGTATTGATGATAAATAGTGGTTGTTGCGTTCCGATATCAACTTTGGCCCAAATAAAGCCACGCGGGATGAAAGAGTCTAACTTGGGTAGCGAACCTGATCCGCTTTCAACTATCGGGTATTTTGAGAGGATTGCGACGCCCCAAAGTTTATTAGCCGTGCCGGAGAATACAGCTTCCATTTCTAGCCTGTCACCCAACCAGGCAACAATATCGATCCCACCACTCATGAGCCAGCCGCGACTTATTTCCTGGATTGCTACGATATCTGCTCCGCCGCTCTCGATAACTTGAGCTATTGACTCGAGATCCTGACCACGAAAATTGGAGACCGCGGAGTGAATGTTGTAGGTCATCACGCTTACGGGCAGGGTCGGAGTGACATCAATGCTGCCGGCTGAAGTTTGGAATGCCCAGTGAATAGGCGCTGTCATGAAGACCACCAGCATAACCAGTATCAATGAAGTATCTTTAGAAGGCGCGATGTTCGCGTTAGTGGAGATCTTATGGGCGAGATAAATCGCGCTGCCCAGAATCAACGCCAGCACAATCATTACAGCATTATTTGGGAGCTCCACCCGAAATATTAATTTATCAAATGAAAGCAGCAATATCAGTACAAAGAGGAATTGGCCTAATCCCAATACAGAAGACGTTCGGATGTGGTATTTGATGTTGGAAGTTTTGCCAGCCACTGAGATTCGAGATAACCACCAACCAAAAATAAATTGAACGAGGACAATACAGATTAGGAGAAAAGTTCCAGTTTGGTCTAGAAGGACGATCGATGCCGTAAGTGTGATTGCAGCTAAGGCGCCGATGGAACGGGGCGTCTGGGGGTGGACCCTGCCCACGTAGAGGCCAAGAATTGCAGCTAGGTTTCCGAGGCTTGTGATAATGAACGCAACTGGGAGCCCAATATCAAGGACCTCAGAAATATAACCCTGATTCTGTAGAAATAGAATTTGAAGAAGGAGAAATGGACCAAATATGACCAATAGCATTGCGCTAGACCACGATCTATCAAGAGGTTCTCCTTCATCCAGTGAGGGATTCGTTCGTAGAAGTGTCAGGGCTAAAACTGAAAGCGATACTTGAAGTAAGATTGCGATCAGCCGATGACTCGAGCCCAAGCTATTCGTCCAAAATAGCCCCCGGATCGCAGTATCGATTGCTAACCCGATAATTACACCACCTGCCCAGGAACCAGGCTTGAGATTTGTACCCCTCGAACTACGAATTCTCAGAAGGATAGGAAGGGACAGGCTGAAGAGCGCTGAACCGATCAGGCTTAGGTTAAGATCAATGCTCGCATTTCGCACCAGAACTTCAAGCAATCTGGTAATTGCCAGACCTGCAATGATTACTATGGAGGCTCTTTTTATATTTAGTGTTAACAAAACAACCGGGGTGAGAAAGCTTACTACTAAGATGGGCAAGAGTAGGAAAGCTGATGAGGAACGGTACCAGATTGAAATCGGGAACGCAACCCGTAGGGTCTGCATCCCCAAAATAATAATAACTGCGCTCTGAGCAACTGCGTAGTTATCATCAGTTCGAAAGTTGCGTTTGATGTTCGCTAAAGTAGTCAATATTCGTGGATTATAGACCCAGATCGTGAAGGTGCCCACAAGAATTTATGCATCTCCATGAGTTTCGGGTGCATTCCAGATCAGTGGGCATAGCATCTCCACCACATGTCGAATTCTTTCTCTGTGAGAGATTTGCCGACTTTCATCGACTACACCCTGAGTTTTCCTGAGGAAGTCGAAACGGTTTGAATGTGAGATAATAGAGCGCGTTTTTGGAGGCAAAAAGGTGGAGTTTAAAAAAGTATGTGTTCTGGGGATGGGGTACATAGGACTCCCCACTGCGAGCACTCTAGCCACACATGGGTTGGAAGTCGTTGGGATTGATATCGATCAGAGGATATTACGTTTACTCCAAGCTGGTGAAATTCACATCCACGAGCCCGGATTGAGAACTCTCGTAAATGCAGCATTTCAATCTGGGAATATGAGGGTAAGTGAAACCCCTGAAGAGGCTGACGCTTTTATCATTGCAGTTCAAACACCAATTGTTGAGGATCGCACCGCCGACATGCGCTATGTGATTTCTGCTGCAGAAACAATACTCCCACATCTGAACCAGGGGAATTTAGTCGTTTTAGAATCGACCTCTCCTCCGCGAACAACGATCGATATGATCGCTCCCGTCTTAGAACGAAGTGGGCTCAAAGCTGGAGAGGATTTTTTTCTGGCATATACACCCGAGAGGGTATTGCCCGGCCAGATCTTGCGTGAGTTGATAGATAATGCGAGAGTGATCGGCGGAATAAATCGTGCCTCTGCAGAAGCTGGAAAGCAGCTGTATGAGACCTTTGCTCGAGGGGAAATACTGCTTACGGATGCCACCACTGCTGAGATGGTTAAACTGATGGAGAATACCTATCGGGATATTAACATTGCCGCGGCGAATGAGTTTTCCCGGTTGGCCGAGCGCTTTGGTGTAAACATATGGGAAGCGATTAAATTGGCTAACCTTCACCCACGCGTGAATATATTACGTGCAGGACCAGGTGTAGGAGGCCACTGTATCAGCATTGATCCCTGGTTCCTCGTGCAGGCAGCCCCCGATCTTACTCAACTGATTAAGCAAGCGCGTGAGGTCAATGATGATCAACCCAAATTCGCGGCAGAAAAAATACATCGTGAGATGGGTGGAGTAAAAGGACGCCGCATTGCAGCGCTTGGACTGGCTTACAAAGCCGATGTGGATGATTTGCGAAAAAGCCCTGCAATTGATGTAGCAGCGCATTTGGCATCCTTAGGAGCGATGGTGCGCACGTACGAGCCCTTCGCACTAGAAGAATCGGCAGAAAATTGCCAAGCTGCGCCCTCACTTGAAGTAGTGCTTGAAGGTGCGGATGCGCTGGTTCTCTTGGTGGATCATCGCCAATTCTATGATCTTTCTCCAGGAGAAATTGCTCAACTGATGCCAGGGAGATTTGCCTTTGATACAAGAGGCATTTGGGATCAAGAAACGTGGGAGAAGGCTGGATTTCAATTGAGAGCATTGGGAGTTGGTGA
>SDBS01005298.1_pt1 | contig 12600 bp, 7 predicted proteins | sample 2277091 | NCBI WGS metagenome assembly SDBS01 (sample SAMN10404972, study PRJNA504765) | marine sediment metagenome | isolation source: marine sediment core GS10_PC15, 163 cmbsf | place: Arctic Ocean: Southern Knipovich Ridge | collected 2010 | reverse complement strand
CTGTAGGACTTCTTCTCGGTGTTCCTCAGGATAAGCCTCGCCCGCCGGACGCGCCGCTTGATGATGTCCAGCCCGTCCAGGTGGCGGATGGTCGCCATCGGCAGGTTGCCGTAGGTCTTGCGGTTCTGGTCGCCGAGGAGGGACCGGCGGTGGTCCTCGCGCACGGCCGGGTCGATGGACACAATCGCCTTGGGGCCGTAGCCGATTATGCGGTGACGGTCCTCGGCCGCAAGACGCCCGCAGACCAGCACGATCTTGCCCTTCATCGCCGGCGTCAGGTACTCCCGCTGGCCGCTCTCGGCCGAGAAGATCTCACCTTCGAGGCCGCGCGGAGGCGTGCTCTTACTGAGCGTAACCGGCTCGGCCGCCACCTGCCGCCACCGCCCACCCTGGCGGACCTCAACAACGCACTTGCGGTTGCCGAAGGTGACGCACGGGAACTTCTGCCGCTTCACCTTCAGGCCGAAGCTCTTGAACACCCGGGCGATATACGCGGCGGCCTTGTGCTCGCCCGCACTGCCCGTCAGCCGCGGCCCGATCGTCACCGCCAGGTGCTCCAGATGCTCAAATGCCTTCTTGCCGTCAAACGTCGTGGGTTTTGCAGTCATTGCCATTACTCTCGCCTCGCTCCATTGTCGGGACAGAGCCGGCCGCGCAGCCCGCCGGCGATTTCTGTAAGTTAAGCGGTAGCATCTTTGTTCGCCAGCCCTTTGCGCAGCTTTTGGCGGGGTATATTCTGTTCAGGACGCCTCAAGTTCGTCTCCCCCTGCCCGGCGAAAATCTGTTGGCGGGGCCTTGGCGCAGCCGCCGGGCCGCTGTACAGTGAACATTCAGGCGGCCGGCGTGGGGCTGGCCAGAGGCCACCTGGGAAACATCGGGCAAGGCCTCGCTAACAGGCAAACAGCAGCATCAGGAGAAGCATCATGTATAGGAACCGGCTTTGCGTGCTTGGGTTGGCATTGTGCCTGATTCTCATCGGCGGCGTCTGGGTCGGCGCGTTCGCCGCAGCGGAAAAGGCCGAGGCGGTGGCCCTCGACAAGGACCCCAATCTTGTGGGATGGTGGAAGTTCGATGAAGCCGACGGCACAACGGCTGCGGATTCCTCCAAGCACAAGCGAAAGGGCACACTCAAGGGCTTGAGCTTCGACAAGAACTCGGCCGCGGGCAAGACGGGCAAGGCGCTACAGTTCGACGGGCGCGGCAGCGTCGAGATCACGGGCTACAAGGGCGTGACGGGCACGGCCCCGCGGACGGTGACGGCATGGATCAAGACCAAGCGTGGCCGGGGCACTATCGTGTCGTGGGGCGCGCGTGATTTCGGCCAGATGTGGATTTACGGGCACGTCAGGGGGCGGGTGGGCCTCACGCCTCACGGCGGGTACCTTTACATTAACACCAAGACCGACGACGACAAGTGGCACCACGTGGCCATTGTGGTCAACAAGGTCGAGCTGCCGAACCTGCACGATGACGTCAAGCTCTACCTGGACGGCGAGGTGGCGGATATCCACGACATCGGCCTGCTGGACCTGTGGCCGGTCAAGACCGGCAAGGAATTCGACGTATCGATCGGCAAGGGTTTTACCGGCCTGATCGACGACCTGCGGATTTACGACCGCCCGCTTTCCGTCGACGAGGTCAGGGCGATGTTCAGGCTTAAGAGCGACAAACCACTGGTGAAATAGTAGACCAGACGACGCAGACGCGAATCGAAGGAGAAGAATCATGGCGAATGAAAGAATCACTCGGCGCGACTTTATGAGCGACGGTGCGAGGGCCGCCGCGGGTATCGCCGTCAGCCTGGGCGCCGCGGGCGCCTTGGGCGCCAAAGCGGCAGGGAAAAAGAGAGTCGATACCTCCAGGAGCCGCAACTGCAACGAGAACATGGAGTACCGCCGGCAGGGCAGTATGGACCTGATGATCTCGGCCGTCTGCCTCGGCGGGCACTCGCGCACCAGGGGGAAGGAGCGGAAGGAGATCGTGAGCCGCTGCATCGACGCGGGCATCAACTACATCGACGCCTGCACGGCCGGCGAGGTGAACAGGGACGCCGAGGCCCTCAGGGGCCGGCGCGACAAGATGTACCTGGCCCTGTCGCACTGTGGCAACGAGATCCGCAATGCGCGTTTCCGCACCGCCAAGAAGCTGCTGGAGGTGTTCGACGGCCTGCTGAAGAGCTCCAAGCAGGAGTACACGGACCTGTGGCGGATCACGTGCTACGAGCCGGGCGGCAGGCACACGTTCAACACGGCCTGCGAAATGATGAAGGCGCTGGAGACGGCCAAGAAACAGGGCAAGGCCCGCTTCATCGGCTTTTCCACGCACGACCGCCGCTGGATCAAGTTCATGATCGAGTACTTCCCACAAATCGACGCGGTCTGCTTCCCGTTCACCACGATGAGCAAGGCCGCCCCGACAGACAGCGTCTTCCCCGCGCTGAAGAAGCAGGACGTGGGTGCGTTCGGGATAAAGCCCTTCGCGGCTGGCTCGCTGTTCACCAAAAGCAGCGAGGAAAACAATAAGCGCGCGCGGCTGGCCCTGAGATACATCCTGCGCACCAACACCGTGATTCCGATCCCCGGCCTCAACACCATCGCGCAGGTCGACAACGCCGTGAAGGCCGTCAAGGAACGCCGCGAGCTCGATATGAAGGAAAAGGCCCATCTCGACAAGGCCAACAGGGAGGCCTGGGCGAAGCTGCCGGCCAACTACCAATGGCTCAAGAAATGGGAGTACGTTTGATCGGCGACGATGAGTCGGGAATATCGATCCCGATGGACATCGGGACAGGAATAGCAGGTCCCCCAGGGATCCCTTGCGGGAGATAAACACGGATGGACACGGATGTCTTATTATTCATGAAATCGGATTTATCTGCGTTTACCCCCTGGGGGCGGGTCTGCGTTCATCTCTGCTATCCCTGCCTGCCCAGCTGGCGCAAGCCAGGTAGGCAGGTCTGAACCTCCCCTAGGGACAGGTCTGTGTCGTATGTCGTTAGCAATCCATGGAGTCGAGAGCCGCGAAAAATTAGGATGTCTGCCCGCAGGATTAGCATAGGAGAAGAATCATGGCGAACGAAAGAATCACTCGGCGCGACTTTATGAGCGACAGTGCAATCGCCGCCGCGGGTATTGCCGTGAGCCTGGGCGCCGCCGGCGCCTTGGGCGCCAAGGCCGCCGAGAAAAAGAAAATCGATACCTCCAAGATTCCCAGCTACAACGAGAACATGGAGTACCGCCGGCTCGGCAAGACGGACCTGATGGTCTCGGCGGTGTGCATTGGCGGGCACTCACGCAGCAATCAGCAAGATCGCACGGAGATCATCAGCCGGTGCCTCGACGCCGGCATCAACTACGACGACTCGTGCGGGTACGGCGAGGTCGTCCGCGACGCCAAGGCCCTGAAGGGGCGGCGCGAGAAGATGTACCAGGCCCTGTCGCATTGCGGGCAGGAGATCCGCAACAAGAATTGCCGCACCGCCAAGAAGTTGCTCGAGGCCCTGGACCAAACGCTCAAGGGCTCCAACCAGGAGTACGCGGACCTGTGGCGGGTCACGTGCTACGAGCCGGGCGGCAGGCACACGTTCAACACGGCCTGCGAAATGGTCAAGGCCCTGGAGACGGCCAAGAAACAGGGCAAGGCCCGCCACATCGGCTTTTCCTCGCACGACCGGCGCTGGATCAAGTTCATGATCGAGTACTTCCCGCAGGTCGAGGTGGTCCTTTTTCCTTTCACGACGATGACCAAGGCCGCCCCCAAAGACAGCCTGTTCCCCGCGCTGAAGAAGCAGGACGTGGGCGCGTTCGGGATAAAGCCCTTCGCGGCAGGCTCGCTGTTCGCCAAGAGCGGCGAGGAAAACGATAAGCGCGCGCGGCTGGCCCTGCGCTACATCCTGCGCACCAACACCGTGATTCCGATCCCGGGCCTGAACAGCGTCGCCCAGGTCGACAACGCCGTGAAGGCCGTCAAGGAACGCCGCGAGCTCGATATGAAGGAAAAGGCCCATCTCGACAAGGTCAGCAGGGAGGCCTGGGCGCAGCTGCCGGCCAACTACCAATGGCTCAAGGAATGGGAGTACGTTTGATCGGCGACCTCCCAGCTATGACAGGGGCAATACGCATGAGACATCTTTCGGCTGGGCTTGTTCTGGTGGCCATGCTGCTGGCCGCAGGCGGCTGCGACCAGAAGGGCGTCCAGGACTCCGCAAAAGATGAGGCGCCGCTGCTGCTGGACGACGAGCCGCTGCTGCTGGACGATGAGCCGCTGCTGCTGACCGACGACCCAGCCTCCAGCGAGAAACCCCGCAAGGGTGCGGACAACAGCCGCTGCTTCGTCTGCCACATAAACTACGTGAAGGAAGATATTGCCGCCGAGCATGCCCTGGCCGACATCGGCTGCGCGAAATGCCACGGCGTCAGCGACGCCCACATTGCCGATGAGTCCTGGGCCGATGGCGGAAACGGCACCGCGCCGGAGATTATGTACCCCCGGCCCAAGATCAATCCGCTCTGCCTGGGCTGTCATGAGAAGAAAGAGCTCAAGCCCAAGAAGCACAAGGACTTTCTTGCGGGCACCAGCGAGGAGAAGTACTGCACCGACTGCCACGGCGATCACCGCCTTGCCAAACGCAAATGCAAGTGGAAGTAACCGTTGCGGCCCCGGCCGCATTTTTCACCGCAGAGAACGCGGAGAACGCAGAGAGGACAAGGAGGGGGTGAAGAAAGACTCTGAGCGTTAATCTCTGAACAAATCCAAATGACCAAAACCCAAAACGTCCCGTGTGCATCCCGCGGCGCACGCTGTGCCTGTTTGGAGCATTTGAAATTGGGATTTCGTATTTGTTTAGAATTTGGAGCTTCGTGCTTAGGGCTTCTTTACTCTATCTCTTCTCTGCGGTCTCAGCGGCCTCCCCCAGGCCCCTAGGCCCCTGGGGGGGACAAGTCTGCGGTTCATGCAACAAGGCCTAGAAACAGGCGATCAGGCCGAGGAAGCCGGTGGAGTAGCCGACAAGAAGAATAAGAAACACCGCCAAACAAACCCTTGCCTTCGGATGAGTTTCTTTCCGTTTCAGCGCCAGCGTCACGGCTGCATGAAGAGAGCTCGGTGCGAACGCTATCCACCCAGCCAGGACCACGTGGGATATGGCCCAAAGCAACACAGCCCGCCCGAGGTGGGCCGGCGGGCGCGTTGCGGAGATCATTTGAACGACCGTAATTGGCAGCGCCAGACCAAGGAACATAAAGGGAAGAATCCGAATTGTGCGCGATTTAACAGTCATCTTATGCCCCTTGATAGATGGCATCCCATAAGTTACAGGGGCCGCCATAGTGTATTCTACGCACTGGGCCTGGGCCGTTTCCGCGTCTGCTGAATTTTCTTCACCACGGCGGGTCACGAATTAGCCCGTAGGCCCCTCGGCCTACTTGGGCTCCAGACGTCCAATGCCTTTTATGAGACTTTTCGCTTCAGTCGCTTCCTCGGACTTCGGGTACTTGCTGATGATCTCTTTGAGCACTACTTCAGCCTTCTGTGCCATTCCGGCTTTGATGTAGCCCTTGGCCAACTTAAGACGGCTGGCGGCTGACTTACTTGGCACCTTGGAAGGCGTTGCCGTCGGGGCCCGTGGCTGTGTCTCTGCTTTCGTCGCATACTTCGCCACGTTGGCGGCAATCTGTACCCTGAGATTCCTGACCAGCGGGGTCACCCCGGCTGATGGCCAACCAGTTACCAGATCGGTGTCGGTGTGAATTACCAGAGGGCGGACACCGTTGCTGAGAATCTTAATATCAGTCCACTTGCCCAGGCTGAAGCAGTTTGAGTACACCTCATGAGTAGGACCAGCCGCTATTAGCTGGTGCTCCGGGAATAGCCTCTTGTAGGCATCCTGCATGGCGCCCTTAAACCGGTAGTCACCTTTTTGCACGACCGTGAAGATCGTGCCACCTTGCTGTACGTACATGCGAATCTTTTCAAGTTGCTCCTTGGTGAATTTCGGGTCCTGCGTACCGGTAATATAAAGGATGGGCCCGTCGCACCAGTCCGTCATCGGCATATCGAAATCAACGATCTGCCAGTCTATCTCGCTCTTGAACACATGGTCTAACGCACGGGTAAGCCCGGCTATGTCGCGGTCTCGCCTGTCCCAGTCGCCATCGTGCTTCAGCTTGTTGAAGAGCACGGACCGCCGGCCGTGAACAAGGAACAGCATCGCGAATGCGGTGTCATTCGTGCTCCCCCGGGACGCGTAGTAAGAGCCCCGCCAGTAGCCTTCATCTTTCTGGCTCTCCAGCAGGAGCTTTGCCCCAAGCTTGTACCAGTCCTTGTCCCCGAAGAACTTGCGGCCACTGGCCCGCCCTACGCGTTTCACGCCGTAAAGGTAATAATACTGCCAGCTCCTGGACTTTACGGTGAAGTTTTTGTCCAGCCACTCCAGTCCAGTCACAATCGGAGGGAACGCCACGCCCGGATTCCGGCCGGCCAGCCCGGAATAATCGTAGCAGATGTACAGGCTGGCGAGGCCGGCGGTCACCATGGTGGGCCTGCCGACGTCGCCTTCGGGCGTACCTATGTATGCCCATCCGCCGCCCGGGCCCTGTGTCCCGGTCCAGTGCTTCATTACGGCCTGCCAGTAGTTGCCCGGGATGGTTATGCCGCCATTCGCGGCAGCCGCCCATACGCCCAGCAGACCGTACTGGCTATTCGAGTTGCACCAACTTCTCGTTGGCTTGCCTGCGGAGACGTAGTGGTAGTGCCCGTCATAGTGGGATCTGTACAGCAGAGAGGCGTCTTTCTTGAGCTGGCCGAGATACTTGCCCTTGGTCTTCTTATTCGCCAAGTACCACACGCAGCAGCGCAGACCGAGTGAATAGGTCTTCGTGGATTTGTTCTCGCTCAGCCAGTTCAGCGTCTTCTGCATCCTCGGTTCCTGGGGATTGACTCCGCTTGCCAGCAGCGCATAGGCCACCAGCGCGGTCGTGCCCGTCGGATATCTCTTGCCCTCCTTGGACGGCCACGTGCCATCCTGGCTCTGCTGGCTCCAAAGATGCTTGATCGCCCGTTGCATCGATCCCTCGACCCCTCTGTAAGGATCTTTCCCGCTGTGGGTCCGAGGTCTCAGGAGGAGCCTGCCGCCGCCTGCCCCTGCCGGCTCTGTCAAAGCCGACGGCGAGGACTCCGGCAGCTCCTTGGAAATGGCGCGAAGGGCAATCTCTGCCTTGAATCTGACAACATCCTTCTTGCTGTGGAGGGCCAGAAACCGTTCGTAGTACCGTTTGGCTCTTTGCAGGGCCACGCGTTTGCCCCAGTGGGATGCTTCTTGAGAGGCCTTGTAGTACCAGTCGGCCAGCTCCATGCAGGCATTGTCAGGAAGATCCTCCACCTTCTTCACCGCAAGAGGGACGCATTTGCGGAGCTTCTCATCCACGTTCTGCGCCAGCAGCGACGCGGCCATCTTGGGGTCGTCAAGTTCGAGGATGCAGAACAAGATCAATTCGGTGCGAGCTTTCACATCCGTTGGGTTTTCGGCAAGTTTGGTCTTCAATCCGGCAAACTCGGCCTGGTGTTTCTGAACGACAAGAATCTTCGTTACCCTCGCGGAAATGCTCTTGGCCCGAGACGGCTCGACTTCGCCCGCCGCTGAGAACGCCTTGCGATACAGCTCCAAAGCGGTCTTCAGATCGCCCTTGGCGTTCTTGGCTTCGGCCAAGCCGAGCAGCATGTCGATATACAGCTTGCCCGCAGTTTTCTTGGCCGGTCCCTCGTTCTGGCTGTAGGCATCCGCCAACACCTTCAGCTTCTTTGACTGCCAGTCCCCAATCTTCTCGCCCTTGGCCTTCTCCAAATATGCGATGGCTTTGAGGGCCGTGGGGTATGCGCCGGGATCTCTTGCCGCAAACTCATATGCCTTCTCATAGAGCAGGACCTGGACCCCCGGAGAATCCGCCACCTGCGGAGCGGCAGTGAGGAGTTTCTTGGCAAAGGCGGCGTCGTCAGCCGTGCTCTTGGTCGCCAGGACCTTCTTAGCCTCCTTGCCGAAGAGCATCTCGAAATCGCTCTTCGCGTCGGCGAGGAGACGGCCGGGGAACACCCCGAGGATAAAGGCTGCGAGAGTGATAGCTCGCAGGTATCTGACGCTTCGCCTCGACGCTGCCGAACAACTTGGCACGCGCCCACACTTCGCCCACTTTACATGACCCATCACGTACCCCTTTCACCCGGGGACTATACCGCCCCCCGGGCGGAGCAGAACCTACAGGCAGAATGCACCCAAGTCAAGCCCTGGCCCCACATGTTCCCTGACGCTCGCGGGTGCAGCCGGCAACTGAACAGATGCTGATCATCGAAGACGATGTGAGGGTCCCCGAACCTCACGATTTCGATCTGGTTTTCCAGTAATCTCAATCTCAACAATACCAATAGTATTACTATTGTATGGATACACTGTAACCGTCCCATGAAGCACTGCTTTGGTGGTATAGACTGTCTTGCCATCTACCGAAACAATAACCTTCTCACCGGTCTGCTCAACAACTATGGTGTGAAGCTTGCCTGGTTTGAGTGCGTGCCCCTTGTGCTTGGTTAAGCTCTTGGCTTTCGCATGGCCATAGCAGTTTTGCCAGCCGCCCTCCCAATTGAAGATCAGGTTGATTGGCCCTACAGCCACGCGGAAGTTCGTCCTACTTGGGAGAACTATGCCTCCCTTTATTGTCACTTTAGTGATCTCCTGGAACCATGTCTTATACGTCAGTATACCTCCTGGCCCGTGGCCGACTATTTTTCCCTTGGCCACCTGCCATTTGCTTGGGTCCTGGGTGTAGAAGCGCTGTAAGGATTGGGCAGCTACTCGTGGCGAATCGAAGCTAATTCCAATTGTGCGAGTTTTTGGCTGTGGCGTGGACTTAACCTGGGCCAGATATCGCTTATACAACTGCTTTATCTCCTCCTCTGACAGGACGCGATCCCAGATCATCACTTCATCGATCAGGCCGAAAAAGCGTCGATTATTCTCCTTGAAGTAAGTACCGTGCCCAATCCGGAGTGGAAATGTTGAGGGCACAAGCGGTTTTCCTACATGTTTCTTTACGCCAATCACACCATTGTAGAAGATCTTGCCTTCCGCACCGTCATAGCAACTTGTTAGATGAAACCAGGACGTGGGTTGGACTTTTGACATATTGATCTCATTCCATCTTGCATTACCAAACGTGAAGTTCACTTTTCCATTTCCGGGCCCACGCAGAATATATCCCACTCGCCCCTTAGCTGCCTGGCCATGCTTGTCCACGATAGCACCGCCCCGGCGCGCCATCACCCATACTGCGACAGTCAGCTGCTTCGGATTCAAGGACGGCGCATCGGGAATCTCTATGTAGGTGTTTCCGCCCTTGTGATCAAATTCATATGCAGCATTCCCAATCCCTCTGGCGTTTTTTAGCCACTTTGCTCCATGTACTTTGCCATGGTTGCCCTTGCCGCTCTTGTCGGTAACCTTGTCTCCGCCGTCCTTGTCAAAGTCGTAATAGAGAACAAGGCCACGCCTGAGATTGGGGGGCAACAAGGCAGACACTTTTGCCGTCACAGGGGTGTCCCGCAGGGCATCTTCAATAGCCGCCAGGGCAGCCGAAACCTTATACCGGCCCATATCACGCTTCGTGTGCAGAGCCAGATATCGCTCGTAGTGCATTTTCGCCTTGGCAAGGGCCGTGGGTTTACCCTTCGCCGATGCCTTCCCCGCCAACTGCTTGTACCAATCCCCCAATTTCATGCAGGCAGCCTCGGTCAGGTCCGCCCGCTTCTTTGCCGCCAGCGGAACACACTCCCGCAGATTCTGGTCCACGCCCGTGGCCAGAAGCGAGATAGCCTTGGCCGGGTCGTCCCGTTCCAGCACGTAGATGAGAATAAGCTTTTCGCGGGTCTTGGTGTCTTTGGGATCGTCGCCCAGCTTCTTGATCAGCTCCCCGCACTCGGCTTGGGCCTCGAGCTCCCGCAGGCGGTCACGGATTTCGCTGAGCTTGTAGGCGGCATAGATAGCGACCCCCGCACCCTTCCGGTAGAGCTTCATGGCCTCCTTGGCCTTGCCCGCGGCGGCTTTGGCCTCCGCTGCCTCGATCAGCACATCGAGATACGCCTTGGCCGCTTCCTTGCGATTTGCAACCGGAGACGTCTGATACTGCTTTTCTACGACGTTCAGCTTCGCTTCCTGCCACTTGGCCTTCTGGGCGGGCTGGGACCTGGTGAGGATGTCGATTGCTTCCAGGGCGTGTGGCGTACCGCCTGCGTCCTTGCTGCCGAACTCAACCACCTTTTCGTATATGAAGACCTGCGTCTTGGGGGCATCTGCTATGTTCTTGGCGGCATCGAGCAGCTTCTTGGCAAAGGCGGCGTCGTCAGCCGTGCTCTTGGTCGCCAGGACCTTCTTAGCCTCTTTGCCGAAGAGCATCTCGAAATCGCTCTTGGCGTCAGCGAAGACGATTCCCGCAAGAAGTCCAAGAACGCACCCGGCGATTGCCACAGCCCTTGTGATTGTCATCGCATGACTCCCCATAAGGAATATCGTGCTGTGCCCTCGGCCGGTGGGGCCACATTCCCCACGCAGGCATACTGCCATTCTATCGGGATTCGGCCGGTGGCCGCAACCAAATCCGAAATGCTAAACTCTAAATCCCTGCCTGCCTAGCGGCAAGGTAGGCGGGCGAAACAAGCTCTAAATTTGAATGACCCAAACCCAAAACCCCGCGTGTGCAGCTCGCGGTGCGTGCTGTGCCCATTTGGAGCATTTGAAGATTAGAACTTGTGATTTGTTTAGTGCTTAGAGATTAGTGCTTAGGGGTTCTTTACTCTATTGCTTCTCTGCGGTCTTTGCGTCCTCGCTCCGTCGCCATAGCTATGGAGCGTCGGCGACTGCGGTTAATTGTTTCCCCAGCTCTTCCACTTCCCCCTTCCGTCGGCCATAGCCCATCTGCTCGATCATCTCCCCGGCCGTGGTAAGCTGCTCCCGGGCCTGGTCCTTCTCGCCTTCCGCCAGTGACAGCCGGGCGGTTTCAAGGTGGTAGTCAGCCAGATAGAGCTTCATCTCCCCGCGCTCGGCGATCTCTTGCGCTTCAGTTAGATCATTCCACGCCTCGGTGAAGGCTTCAGTCACCCGATACAGCTCCGCCCGCGCCAGCAGACCCCGAGGCAAATACATCTGGTCCTCCGCTTCCCGCAACCCCTGCACCGCCTCATTCAGGTATCGCCCAGCCTCCTGGATTGTGTCGCCCTCTCCTGCCTGCGCCCGGCCCAAAGCGGCCCGACCCAGGGAGAGGTAGTCCACAGCCACTGTCAATAAAGGAGCACGCGGATCCTTTCTCACCCATTCCAGCGTCTTGTTGGCACGCTCCTGCACCTGTTGGAACCCCCCCTGACTCAGCAGAAGATCGCAGAATTGATACCCCTGGAGAGAATAGAGTATCGGAAGCTTCGGCTGGTCTTTTTGTTGCATGGCTTCCGCTTCGCGAAAGAGCTTCTCTGCGGCAGGCAGGTCGCCAGACTGATGGAGCGCATGCGCCAGGGTGGCGCGAAGGCTCAGTCGCTGGAACGCATCTCTGCTGCGGTCTGCGAACTTCACGCTCCGGCGCCCATACTCCACAGCCGCCGTCACCTCCCCCAATGTCAGACAGGTTTGGGTGAGGTTGCAGGCGACAACCGCGGCGTGTTTCCAATGCTCTTTTGCGATTTTGGCATCCAAACTTGCCTGCATCGGTTGCCTCGCCTCCCGCAGGCGCCCCAGCGCCCGAAGAGAATATCCGGCCGAATTCAGAACCCAGCCCTTGTCGTCATCCGTCAGCCCAGGGACGGGTTGCCTCCAGGGGACCTCAAAGAAGCCGGATAACGCCGCAAGCCCTGCGCCAAATGCACCAAGCTTGTGTACCACGAACGCTTCGTTTCCTCTGCAAATCCGCTGCACAAAGACCTGATCCAACGTTTCCTGATGCCGTTCCGCCTGGCAGCCGTGCGCCACTGCACGGAACAGCGGCTCCATTTCCGCCAGCGTGTCGGGCAACACTTTTCCGTAGAGCTTCTGTGGCCGGGCCTTGAAATAGAGGTAGAGTCTCCCGTGTGCTTCTTGCCAAGCAGTGGGGCTCTTGTCTTTGAGCACCGCCCCAAAGTGCTCCCGCACTAGCGGGTGACAATCCAACATGTCCGGCTGGTCGGGATCCTTTGCGCCCAGCAGGCACAACTCGCGCAGGCGCTCGACTGCATACTTCCACTGGGCATCGGTAAGGTAGCAGACATTCTCAGTTAGCCCTTTGATAATAGGATCCCTGCGAACCACGAGAATAGCCTCCCCGCTTGCCGGACGGTCAAACAACCCCAAGAGGTTGAGGATGTCCAGTTCAGGCTTGCCCTTGAGCCAGACTTCGTAGGATTTCATCACGCGCCGGGAATGGCCGCCTTGTTCTTCCTCGGCTTCCAGGCCCGGAACCAGATCGCGTTTGCGAATCTCACCATCGTGCACCACGGCCAGGTAGCGGCCAAGGAGGGTAAGGGCCAGGGCGTGGCCTTTGAACTCGCGAGCGGCTTCTTTCAATTCTTCATCCGTGCCTTCGGTCACGCCGAGAG
>SDBS01005297.1_pt1 | contig 12602 bp, 12 predicted proteins | sample 2277091 | NCBI WGS metagenome assembly SDBS01 (sample SAMN10404972, study PRJNA504765) | marine sediment metagenome | isolation source: marine sediment core GS10_PC15, 163 cmbsf | place: Arctic Ocean: Southern Knipovich Ridge | collected 2010 | reverse complement strand
CGGCCATAGACCACAACCCAGAGGAGTTCATCAAGAGTCTCGTGACCCCGTTGTTCCCTGACTCGGGAGCATTATCAAACGCTGGACTGCTTGACGACCCCGAGTACAATCACGAGAACCAGGTAAACGGGTGCGAGACCTGCCACGGTACATACGTCATAGCAGAGGACGGCGAGATCACCGACGGATGGCCCAACTCAGGCGTTGGAAGGGTCAACCCCGACGGCTCGCTGGGCTCATGCGCCTCATGCCACACAAGACACGTGTTCAGCAAGGCAGAGGCGAGGAAGCCAGAGACCTGCGGCCAGTGCCACCTGGGACCTGACCACCCGCAGATGGAGATATACGAGGAGAGCAAGCACGGTAACATCTTCTTCAGCTCAGGCGAGTCCTGGGACTGGGATGACGACGACTGGGGCGTGGACGATATCAACGCGCCTACCTGCGCCACGTGCCACATGTCAGGGTTCAACGGGGCAGTGGAGACCACACATGACTCAGGCGCAAGGCTCTACTGGGAGATGCAGCCAAAGAAGTCGGTGCCACAGTGGGACTCGGCAGAGCTTGTACCGTTAGGGCAGCAGAGCCCCGATATCGAGCAGGCTGAGGCTGGCCGAGCAGAGATGAAAGAGGTGTGCACGGTCTGCCACGTCTCAAGTTGGGTTGACCCATACTTCGAGAGCTTTGACAACACCATCAGCGACTATAACATGATGTACGACTACACGCTGGCGCTGCTCAACGAGGCGTACGAGGAGGAACTGATAGACCCGTCAAACCCCATAGACGAGGTGCCCGAGATACAGCACTATTACATCTGGCACCATAGCGGAAGGCGGTGGAGGATGGGTGCAGCAATGATGGCCCCTGACTGGACACATTGGAACGGCGCAGTGGACGCCCTGCTTGGCAACCTGAACACCATGGAGAACTGGATAACCGATGCCAGGGAGACAAAGGTGCTTGAGGCACAGCTGATGACCACCGAGACCCAGTTACAGCAGGCGCTGCTGGATATCCAGGAGATAGCATCTGAGACACCTGCGGAGGCACCGGACGCTGGAAACGAGCTGCTGATGCCTTCAGCCATAATCGGTCTTGGTATAATCATAGCCGCTGTCCTGCTCCTGCAAAAGGACAGGCTATAACCCCGTTTTACTCGACCTCTTTTTCATAAACGTACAGGGGCTCAGGGCAATCAGGCAGCCAGCCCTTGTTCACGTACCCGAATTTCTCGTAGAAATGATGGTTCCTGACGGCGTAAGGCGGAGTCTCAAGGGTCCATTTCCTAGCAGGGTAGCTTTCATGTATATGCTCCATGGCCCTGTGCCCTATCTTTTTGTCCTGATGGTCGGGGAGTATCCATATCCTTACAAGCTGCAGGTGATCCGGGCTCAGCTCCTCGATTATGATGCCGCCGATAATCTCCCCGTCCACCACGATCTTCAGGTAGATATCATCCCTCATCCTGTCGAGTTGATGACTGACATCATCGTACCCAGGTGCCCCGCCCACGGGCTTACCGGTGTGCTTGAAGGTGTCATCATCGAAGGTCAGTTTGCAGGTCCGGGTCAACTCATCAGCATCAGAAGCCTCGGCGGGAAGGAACTGGACTTTCATCTATTAAAATGGGCTCGATGGGAATAAAACAGTATCAAATAGAGGGAGTTGTTCCCAGATTATTGTTTAGGTTCCTCGGCTCCTGGATGAAGAGAGCGGGAACAAGTGAGATCGCGGAGACAACGGCGATGTAGCTGAAACCCATGCCGAAACCATAGGTCTCGACGACCCACCCGAATAGGGCGCTGCTGAAGCTTGCGATTGTGAAGCCTATGGTGAAGTAGAGGCCGAATATCTGGTCCAGCTGGCTCTTCTCAACGCTGTCGGTCATGACGCTCTGGACAATGACCGTCTGCACCATGAAGCCTATGAAGAAGAGGAGCATGGCCAAGCCGGTGAAGCTGGTGACATAGTTCAGCATGAAATAGCCAGCCGCGCTCGCAACCATGATCCCGATGATCAAGGGCTTCCTGTTCATCCTGTCGCTGAGCCAGCCCCAGAAGAAGGGCCCGAGTACACTGCCTCCCAGCATGATGGAGTAGAGGAGGCTGCTTCTCTCAGACGTAAAGCCCAAGATATCAATGAAATATAGTGGCAGGAAAGTCCTGACACCCATCCTGAACGCCATAACGCTCCTGAGCACGCTGATGGACAGCACGTTCCTGTTCTTGAGCTGCTCACGGAGCTTGCCAAGGTTTAGGGCGTCCCTTGTCCTGCCCTCCACATCGCTTGAGCCCTTGACGAAGAACAGGACTATCAGCGAAAGCGTCAGGGCGGGAATGGATAGTATCCCCAGGGTTGTCCTCCACCCCATCTTTGTGAGCAGGTACGCGGTTAGCAGCGGCGTGAAGGCGAAGGCGATTGACGGCACGGCCTGGTTTAACCCAAGCATCCTGCCCCTGTCCTTGGGGTCAGTGGCGTGGCTGACGATTGACGCACCGATGGGGTGCTGTACACTGCTGCCCACGCCGGCGAGGATACTGAAGCCCATGAACGACGCGAAACCGTTGCCCATTGAGATGCCGATGTTCATGAGGGCGTTGATGAGATTACCCCCGGAGACCAGGGCCCGTGCGCTGAACCATCGCCTGAAAAGGCCGACGAACATCTGTGGAACCCCAGCCGCGAGGCCAGCTGCGGACCTGATTAACCCTAGCTCGGCATAAGAGACATTGAACTCGTCCATGAGGTCGGGGTAGAGCATGGGCATCGACCCGCTGATGACGTGGTTCAGCATATGAAGTATGATTACCGACCAGACTAGCTGGCCTGATTTATTCCCTTTATCGTCCCCGCTCATGAAGTGCACCTAGTCCAGACAACACCGGCATTGGGACAGTTAAATCCAGCGATACGAGTTTAGTGGGTAGTCGTTTATGGGACCCATTTCACCATCATGTATGGTAAAATATAACTAAAAGAGGAATAAATTGTTACTATGTCGGGCTCTCTTGAACAGATTCTTGGAGATAAACAACTTCATCAGAGTAGTGAGTTGGAGGAAAAGCGATGAGCGGATACAAGCTCGGGGTAGCCGGGTTCAGCCATGAGACCATCACGTTCTGGCCAGGGCTGACGACCTTGAAGGACTTTGAGAGAAACGCATACCATGGTGAGAAGGTCATTGAGAAGGCGAGGGGAACCAACAGCTGCATCGGTGGATTCATCGAGGTCTGTGAGCGCGGGAACGTTGAGTTAATGCCCGTGTGCGTCGCATCAGGAGGGGCTACCGAGACGGTGGCTGACGAGGTCTACGATTTTTACGTGGGAGAGATGAGACGCGGCTTTGAGAATATGAAGAAGGAGATCGACGGCGTTCTGCTTTCACTGCACGGGGCGATGGCGACGGAGAGCAGGCAGGACCCTGAGACGGACGCCGTCCGCGAGGTCCGTGAGATAGTTGGGTACGATATTCCACTTATGGTCACGTTCGACCTCCACGCCAACAAGGACGAGGCAATCCTGAAAGAGGCGACCGCTGTGTTCGGGTACCAGAGCAGCCCCCACGTTGACATGAGGAACACAGGGATGCGTGCCGCCAATGCTATGATGAGGACGCTCAGGGGAGAGATCAAACCCACCACTGCACTCAAGAAACCTGGGGTCGTAGTACCGTCCGTTTTCAGCGCGACCACGGTTTCCCCGGCCAAGGATATAATCAATAGGGTCCACTGGTGGGAAGGAAAACCAGGGGTGGTAGACGTGTCCGCCCTCTTCGGGTTTGCGTGGAGCGATGTCGGTCCACTCGGTATGGGTATGGTTGCTGTGACCGACGACGACCCTGAGCTCGCCCAAGAAATCGTAGACGATCTCTGTGAGCTGGCTTGGAGCAAGCGGAGGGAGCTGACCGGAAGAAGCGACTCTGTCCTCCACGATGTCGAGGAGGGAGTCAGGCTCGCATTGAAGAAGGCAAAGAAAGCCGTGAAACCCATCGTGATACTGGACCACGCGGACAGGAGCAACGACACCACCTACGTTCTCAGGGAGCTACTCGAACAGGACGCAAGGAAAACGGCGTTTCCCATGCTCTACGACCCTGACGCCGCTAGCAAGATCGTCGAGGCAGGGGTCGGAGGAATAATAGAGCTTGAGGTTGGGGCCACCACGGGCTGGAGGGACGGGGGTAAAGTGCGGGTCAAGGGCGAGGTGATCTGGTCCGGCCATGGCAAGTACATGGGCACCGGGCCTATGAGCGTCAACAGGGAGGTAGACCTGGGTCCCACTGGCATCTTGCAGGTGGGTGGAATCTGGCTTCAGGTAATTAGCCGCCAGTCAAGCCTCATCGATGATGACCCCATTAAACAATTCGGTTACAAGCCCGAGGACTTTGATATAATCGTCAGCAAGAGCAAGACACACTTCAGGGCTGTCTACGAGGAAATCGGGGAGGAGATCATCATAATAGACGCCCCCGGTCAGTGCCCAGCCGACCTTTGCGTCCTCCAGTATGGGAACGTTAAGGACGGAGTCTACCCGATTACCCATAATTTCTAAATCAGGGGTCTTGACGAATGGTTATCTTGGGTTCCACTCAAGCCACTTGGATACCTTCCTCGGCCTCCACTTGGCCCCGTACATCAGGTCGTCCATGACGGGGAATATCTTCCTCGCCACCGGGGACCTCTTGATGAGCCACTTCACCGCGATGTGGAGCGGCGTATGTGGCCTGCTGAAACCGCACGCTGCCATGCAGATGCCGCAGTCTGTGCCCACCTTCCTCCAGTACTCGAAGCATGTTTCAGCGTCGAGCTTCCACTTCATGTACCCGTTGTGCTCAACCATGCCCTCCATAGGTATGCTCAGGCTTGGACAGGTGGTGGCGCATTTCTTGCACTCGGTGCAGTACTCCTCGACCCCGAACGAGATGGGCTTGTCCGGTACGAGGGGCATATCAGTGAGGACGCCGAACACCCTGACCCTGGAACCGTACTCGGGATGGATCAGGTACCCGTTCCTCCCTATCTCGCCAAGCCCGGCGTCAACGGCCATCGGCGGGGTGATGGTGTCGTAGTGGTTGTCCATCTGGGCCACGGCGTGGTACCCCATGGACTTGAACCAGTGGGCGACTATCGTTGATATGTAATCTCCCAGCGCGTACTCCTGGCTGGACTCGGCCACGGTGGGCGAGTGGGGCGCGGACATGATGTGCTCATAGTTCATCTCACAGGTGAACATCACCGCGTACTTGGGCAGGTCAGGTATCTTGTCGCCCCACTCCAGGTACGCGTCGGGCATTCCCCTGGTGGAGTACACGAAGTTGGGGTTGAGCATGGTGACCCCGGCGTCACAGGCCCCAAGGTGCTTGATGTAATTCTTGACCACCTCCGAGGCATACTCCGGGCTCAGCTCGTGGACCGTCTGGCCCTCCTCGGGGACTGCGTCAGCGTGGGGCCCCAGGATGTGGCAGAGGTGGAAGTTTGCGCTCATCATTGCCATGTTTTTTGGCGTGAAATCGATGCTGGGGTTGTGGAAACCCGTCTCCATTGCCCTGATCCTGTCGTCTATCTCCTTGCCCTCGGGGTGGGACGCGTAGTATTCATCGTACCTCTCAGTGCCCTCAACGAGCCTGCCCCTGACGAACATGATATCCCGCTCGTCCACCTGCTCGGGTTCTCCCACCTTGTAACCGTCAGTGCCCTGCAGGGCCTTCCTATTCGGTGCCCCAGGTATCAAGAGGATGAGGACGAATACCCCGACGGCTGCAAAGTAATACGATGCAACCTGGTTGACGACGGGGACATAGGCTATCCCGATACCTAATAGTATGTGGAACAACATGGCGATACCTGATATGGTGGCCGCCCTGACCTCTTTCTCGAAGTAGCTGTCAACCAGCGCCACAAGTGATGCCCCGACGAGAGCGAGGTCGGCGATGAGTAGGATTACGGGATCAAATGCCATGGATACCAGACGCTCCATTCAGATATAAAATAGAAAGCACAGAGGCGTGCCCACCCCTCCACGATTATTTATACAGATTCATCCCATACCTGTCCATGTTTACGTTAATCAGTGGCGCGGAGGTCTACGCACCCGAGTACCTGGGGGCACAGGACATACTGTTCCTGGGCCACAAGATCATCAAGATGGGTGAGAACATTGAATCACCTGTCGGGTTCAAGTGCGATACAGTTGATGCATCGGGCAAAATCATTTATCCTGGGTTCGTTGACAACCACGTCCACCTCATCGGGGCCGACGACGGCCAGGGACCCATGGGCAGGACCCATGACATCTCCTGGGCTGATATCGTCGAGTCGGGGACAACAACTGTCGTCGGCTGCCTCGGTAGCAGCAGGTTCGTCAGGAGCCTGCACCAGCTGTACATCAAGGCACTTGAGCTTGACATGATGGGGCTATCGACGTACATGTACACGGGCAGCTTCGTCATCCCGCCCCCCACCCTCACGGGTGAGATCAGGAAGGACATCTACCTCATCCCCAAGGTCATCGGGTTGAAGACGGCAATCAGCGATACCACCACCAACCACCACACGTGGCGTGACCTGGCCGCTATCACCGCTGAGGTCAGGTACGGTGCAGGTATCGCCAACAAGCATGCCGTGACCCACGTCCACGTTGGTAGGCAGAAGACCCGCATGGACCGGATATTCGAGCTGATAGACAACACGGGGCTTAATCCAGCGGTGGTGATCCCCACGCACATCAACCGCAGGAACCCCGACGTGATAGAGCAAAGCATAGAGTACACAAAGATGGGAGGCATCGTTGACTTCAGCAGCCTCATGAGGAAGGAGGAGGGCACCATGACCGGGTTGAAACCAGAGTACGCAGTGAAGCGGATGCTGGACGAGGGAGCGGTCCTTGAGAACATGACCATGAGCAGCGACGGCAACGTGCCCCAGTTAATCATGGAGGACGGCAAGCGCATCGGCAGGTACATCGCGCCCCTTGACCTCAACAGGCGCGAGGTGAGGGACATGGCCAACAACGGCGTGTGCAGTTTCACCGATGCACTGAAGATAATGACAAGCAACGTAGGGAAAGCTCTTGGAATCCAGAAGGGCAGGATATCGGAGGGCTACGACGCTGACATTGTCATCGCAGATAGCGTTGAAAACATGAGGGTGGAGAAGGTGTACGCGAAGGGAAAGCTGCTGGTTGACGGTGGCTCGGCCATCTGGAAGACCCATTTCCAGAAGGATCCATACTACGACCGGTACAACTAGCCCATTCCGAGGTTTTATCAGCCCGGAACACCCCGGTCTCTTGAATATTCATGCTAGATGCATCAACTATCAGGCACAGGATTACGCGCATCATCGCCGCGACAAGGTTCCCCTTCGTTGACCAAGAGTCATGGGGCAAGGACCACCAGACCATCGTGAACGACGAGGTGAGGAGGTACGCCATCAACACCCCGTATGGAGTACTGTATCCCAGCATCATTATCACGAACGACGACGGCTCGCTGAGGGAGATCGGCGTAGTTGAGTCAGCCGAGGACATATCAGAGGAGAGCATCCCCCGGTGGAAGGCGCTATCCGATGTCGCGCCATACGGACGTGAGTTCAAGAAGCTGTTCCTGTACGTCCCAGAGGGCTACGAGGCGAAGACGTTGAAGTACTTCGAGGATGAGGGAATCAACTTCGACGGCATCAGGGGCTACAGGGTGGAGAACCAGGTGCTCAAGATACTGCCGTTCAAGACCCTCAACGACGAGTACGACGACGTTGTCACTTAGACCTACCTTATTTCCTTTTCTCGTAGATGTTTTATACAATCGGCATGATGATAGAGTGAATTATTATGGCTGACATCGAGAAGAAATCCGCTGATTACAAGAGCATGGGCGACGACCTGCATGACACGTACAACAGGCTTCACCCACAGGTCCTCACCCAGTTCGAGGACGAGATGCCCAAGATCTGGGGCAGGAAATGGAAGGCAAACACAACAATAGGCAAGCTAAACACGGTTCTACTGCACAAGCCAGGTAAAGAGTTCCTCAGCGTAGGCAAACCAACGCCTTGGGCACACTACGAGGACAGTTGGAGGGCGTGGAGGATGATGGCAAAGCCAGACCTTGACGAGCTTGTGGAGCACCACGAGACCCTGGTTGACGCGTTCAAAGGGGAAGGCGTCGAGGTAATCATCAGGAAGCCTGACCCGTACGACCCACCTTACACGGTGAAGTCAATCTACTGTGACGATGTCGCCCACCCGGCGGTGTACGGCCACATCATCATGAGGATGTACGACAACATCAGGAAAGGCGAGGAGTTACCCACCTACCAGACACTCGCGGAGCACGGAATCCCGGTAGTGGGTATGGTGTTCGGTGACGGAATGGTGGAGGGCGGCCCATGCGGCTGGCTTGACGAGAAGCACGCCATCATCGAGGTCCATTTCCCAAGGGGTAATACCCGTGAGAAAGGAGTCATGAGGGCGAACGAATGGGGCCAGAACCAGTACGCCAACATAATCAAGGCACAGGACCCCGAGGTGGATATCAGGATGGGCCCAGGGTACGGCACACGCAAGGGCACCATCCACTACAGCATGGTTGACAGGCACACCACTGTAGGCGAGGCAAGCTACTACGACCACTACCTCACGGAGTGGATGGAGGCAGAGATGGACTGGACTTTCATCAAGCCACCGGACGACCTGGTTAGCATCGACACACGTGGGTTCGCAAAGGGACCTGACTGTGGCGTCGTACTGGAGCCAATGAAGATAATCACCAGCGACCAGTACCCCAAGGCCACCAAGTGGTTCGAGAGCGTGGGCATCGAGGTGGTCGAGGTCCACATCGACAGCCTCATCAGGCCAAGGAACAGCGGAAGCATCCACTGCCTGGTCGGCACCCTAGACAGGGACGCCGAGCCAAAGAGCTACTAGGCTCTTTTCTTTCCTAAAAAATGGCGAAAGCCATCAACAACCGTATTTTTCCTTGATGTTCTGGTGGATCATCTGCGCCTTTGTCTTGTTGTCAACATGGAAGTAGCGGCCTCCTAGCAGGTCAACCAGCTCAGCTGGTTTCTTGTCCTCGGTTATGAGGACCAAGTCATGCTCCTTGGCGTACTCGGCGACCTCCTTGTCAGGTTTGCCCTTCAAATCAACGTCATGGACCGTGATTACCTCGCAGCCCAAGACCTCAAAGTACTCCTTGAGGCCGCTGAACATCTCGTCTAACAGTAACTTCATACCCCGTACCGCTCCAATGCCTCTTTCATCTTACCGCAGGTGTGCCTGCCCTCGGGGCAGTAACCCAGCTGGTAACAGTATGGCCCCGCGTGATTAAATACCTCGGGCTCGGCCGACCTCAACTGGTCGAGGATCATGTCCGCCAGCTCCCTGACCTCCCACTGTGCCCTGTTACACGTCCTGAGGCCCAAGAAGTGCATCAACGACCTCCCGTCCATGGTCATCAGCATGCTTGTCTCGACGGCGTTGGGGAGCAGAAACCTAGCGTCCTCCCGTGGCACCCCGTTCACGGTGAGCTTCTGGTACCCCTCGGTGGTGGCGTCGATGACCCTGATGTACTCGTCCATGTTTGGCCCTTCAACGCTTGGGGGTACAACGATTTTCTCGTTTAGCCTCTTTACGGCCACGTACCTCTGGCTCTGCTGGCTGAAGCTGGCGACCCTGTGCCTCACGATCTGGTGGCTGCACGCCCTGCTGATGTTCTCCACTGCGATGGTGTAGCTCAGGTGGGGTAGCAGTTTCTTCCAACCTAGTTCAGGGAACGCCTCTTTCAGCGCGCTCAGTTGTGTATAGGTCAGGAGTACGGCCTTCACTTCTCGCCCCTCCTGATGAACTTGTAAATCCTGGGCGATGCATCCTTAACGGTCTCGACCAGTGCCTCCGTGAAATCGTCCCTGTGGGATATGTGTAGCTCGATGATTGATCGAAGGTTGCCGCTCACGACCCACCTACCATCCCCCAGCTCAGTGAAGTTGAGGAACTTTGTCCTCAGCATGATATCCAAGACCCTGTCCCTAGAAGCCTCAAGGCTCCAGACCAGCCGGTTATGCTCCAGTATGTTCCCGTGCTGCAGCTCGACCCTACCCACGATATCAGCAACCTTGTCCGGCCTCTCCTTGAACCTGTTGAACAGGGTGCTAGGCATGGCCCCGCTTGTGGTGGTCTTCATGCTGGTGGCTATGGTGGTCTCGATTTCTGGACTGTACGAGACAAGTCGGAGCTTCATGGCCTCACCTAGACAGGGTTCATCTCGCGTTTCTTGGGCTTGGCCTTGATCTCAGGTGGGACATTGAGAGCCCTGACGACGTTCATGCTGTTGATGACATACACGGGTGTACCGTCAGGCTCGTACCTGGCGAGCCTTTTCACGCCCCTGAGGACTAGCTTGACCTTCAATGTAGTCCCATCCTCAAGCTTGTACTCGTTCCAGAACTCTTGTTCATCGCTGAAATCCACCTCGACGGCGTTCTTCAATGCGTCCCTAGATATCTTTGACAATATTATTCCATGAGATTGAGGCGGGTGGACTGTTTAATCTTTTCATGCCTCGGCGATGACCGAGATCCCCGCCGTTGCCTCCTTGCAGAGGGCCACTAGGTCAAGGTCTTTCTCAAGTCCCTCGATTACCTCGATCCTGCTCTTTGTGGCAGGCCCCTCCGGGACGGCCGTGCATCCATCGGTTGACTTTGCCGTCAAATTGTAGGTACCGATGCGCCTAGCGACGTCCTCTATCTCGATCTTGTCCAACCCCACAAGGGGCCGTAGGATGGGCAAATGTATGCTGCTGCTCAGGACGTACATGTTGCTCAGCGTCTGGCTGGCCACCTGACCCATGGACTCGCCGGTGATGATTGCCAGTGCCTTGTTCCTGAGAGCGAACTCCTGGGCGATCCTGTACATGCTCCTCTTGCACAGGATGCACGTGAACCTAGGCTCCTCGGTCTCGGTTATCCTCTGCATAACGTCGCCCATGGGCGCGGCGAAGAGCTTGTAGCTGGACCTGGGTACGTAGCTGGCGATGTGCTTGAACGATGTGATGGCCCGCTCAACATAGCTGTCCCCGACGAACGGCCTCTGGTCCATGAATAGCTGGAGGACGCCCACGCCCCGCTTCATCAGTAGCCATGAGGAGACGGGGCTGTCTATGCCCCCGCTGAATAGGCCCACAGCCTGCCCCTGGGTGTTGTACGGTAATCCGAGCACGCCCTTGATGATCTTGGAGTAGACGAAAGCCTCCTTGTCGCGCACCTCGGCGTAAAGTGTGATATCGGGCTTTGTGAGGTCAACGTGGATGTTTCTGTCTTTGAGTGCGGCCATGACCCTTGAGCCTCCCTCGTAGCTCAGGTCCCTGCTGTTGAACTCGTGGTCGCCCACCACCTTGGGGCGCACGGCAAACCCGTCGCCCTCCTTCATCTCCCTCTTCGCCTCCTCGACGATCCCGTCAAGCACGGTCTCGTACCCTGTCTCCATCTTTGTGCTTGGCATGACGTTCGCGACCCCGAACACCTTCCTCACCACGCTGGCAGCCTCGTTTGGCACGCCCTCGATGAATATCCTGCCGTACCGCCTGTGGGACTCCGCTCCCTCGTAGCCGTGCCTCCTCAGGAGGTTGACTATGTCCTGGGCCAGGCTCCGTTCAAGGTGGTTCCTGACATAACGGGACTTCAGTGCGATCTCACTGTAGCTTACGAGGATTGTCAAGGCAATTAACCCCCTTCACGATCACCTTTAAACGTGGCTATCAAAGCCCCCTAGGTAAAATATTTACCCTTTAGGGTTAAATACGTCTCACGCGGTGGTTACTTGATTAAAGTGACCCAGAAGACAGTTCAATGCATCTACTACTCAGCTTCAAGGACCACCCAGAAGATACTGGACAGGGTAGCGGAAGGCACGGGTATGACGGTACTACCCGCGGTTGACATAACAAACCCGAAGATTAGGAAAGCCTTCGACGGAAAAATGGAAGGCGACCTCGTCATAGTAGGACCAGCGGTGTACGAGGGCAGCGTACCCTTCATCGCGACAGAGCCTTTCCTCAAGCTTGAGGGCGAGGGGAAATGGGCGGTACCAGTCGGCGTATACGGCAACAGGTCAGCTGAGGCGTATGTCTCCGAGCTGTCAGGTATACTCAGGGGCAAGGGATTCAAGATCATCGCTGGAGCTGAATTTGTCGCCCAGCACTCATACAACCACGATGCACTGGCGAAGGCAGGCGCAATAGGTCGGCCGGACGAAGCAGACCTGGAGCTAGCGCATAACCTTGGGGTGAAGATAGCCGAGAAAATGGTTGACCCGGCAGAGGCTGATATCGAGAGCAAGCCGCTGAAGTTCGGAGACAAGTACAAGAACCGGTCAGAGTGGGTCGGAGAGAGGCTCAAGAAGATGATCATGGGGCCGACATACGACGCTGACAAGTGCATCCAGTGCGGAAAGTGCGTGGAAGCATGTCCGGTCGAGGCGGTTGATGCATCGACATACGCCACCGACGAGGACGCCTGCATCAAGTGCATGGCGTGCATCAAGGTCTGTCCGACAGGTGCGAAGACTGTAAAGTTCCCTCCCCCGGTAACCCAGTTCATGAATAACTG
>SDBS01005296.1_pt1 | contig 12603 bp, 28 predicted proteins | sample 2277091 | NCBI WGS metagenome assembly SDBS01 (sample SAMN10404972, study PRJNA504765) | marine sediment metagenome | isolation source: marine sediment core GS10_PC15, 163 cmbsf | place: Arctic Ocean: Southern Knipovich Ridge | collected 2010 | reverse complement strand
TCTTTTCAGATTATTTGTTAATCTTTTTAATTCTTTAGCATTAATTCTACCAGCTTTTGCTTTATTTAATAAAACCTTTGTAGTAGCAGTTGGTTTAACTACTTTAACTTGTACTATCTCAACCCTCTTGCCATCTATAACAGTCTTACCTAATTTCTTAACTCTTTTTATAATTTCGCCAGGGGCTAGGGTAATTTCTGGCTCCTTACTTAAAGCACCTATAGGCTTAAACTTTCCACTCTTAGCACTTTGCCAATCTAATAATCTTTTAGCCTGTGCCTTTGTCAATGTCTTCCCAGATTTCAAAGCCTTCTCAACATCTTTTAATCCAACAGGGAACTTAGCAACCTTAACATTTTCAAAAACCATAATTTGAGGTTTAGAAGTTTTAAATGTGAAATCTCCTTTAATTATATCTAATATACTTGCGTCTTTTTGTGTTTGTATTCCTAACCTTGAAGGTCTAAACCTACCTTTAGGATCAGCAAAGAAAGACCTTTCTAAAACTGGAACTTTGGATTGTAACTGTAATAATTCTTTCTTATTAATTGTACCATCATCAAATTTCTTTAACAATCTCTTTACCTTAGGCGCAAAATTAGCCTCTCCTGGGATTGGCTTTCTAACCATCCTTTTACTTCTAATAAGGTTTACTAATCTATCAGCTTGTGCAGAAACAGCAGTAACTTTTTTACCTGCCACTTTTGCCTGAAAACTTAAAGGCTCAGAAATCTTTTTTACACTACCCCCAACTCTTAAAGTTGTTCTTCCTCCAGTGGTTTTAACAATTAATTTACCACCTTTAACTCTTTTTAATAATGGATTTATCCTATTAGCAACCTTACCAGTAACCTTACCAGTAACACCGATACCCTTTGTAGAAGCAACTATTACAAATATTTCCCCACCAATTCTAGCAACAGCACTAGAAGGAGATATTTTAGCTAAAGCTACAATTTCAACACCAGATTGTTTTATGCCCTGTAATATTTGCCCAGGAACTTGTATAATATTCTTAGGGTTATTAATCAATGATTTACCAAAAGCTGGTAATTCTTTTAATCCAACTATGGCCTGTTGAACTGGTATAGCAAATTGTAACCCTAAGAGAATAGCTCTATCTTTTCTATTTAATGAGCTACCTCTTTCTATTTTTTTAACTAGTGTGCGTGCTTTATTTGCAGTAAAAGATGATATTCTTTCCAACCCTTTAATTCTTTGTGATAAATCTAAAGTAGTAAACCCAGCATCTAGTTTTCTTAATTGAGTATTAACTTTATTAGGATTGAATCGAACCAACTTTTCTGATGGTCCAGTAGTAATACCCTTACCAATAATAACTCCACCAGTTTTTCTAACTCCATTCCTACGCAACTTCTTAAAAGAAGAATAGTTAACATCACCTGTCCTTAGGTTTCTTGTTTCTTGAACCCTATTTCCATCTTTATCTCTCCATCTAATAATTTCTAATTGTGCTCCAGTTTTATGATCTCTTGACCTTATACGTTCTGCCTTTATACCTCTTTGGATTAAATCTTGCTTTGCTTGATTGATTTTTTTTATTTCTTTATCAGCCAATGCCTTCTCTAACTTTTTCTTTGCTTCGGCTATTGCTTTTTGTAATGCTGCTTGTTTTGCGGCGTCTGCTGCCTGTTTAGCTCTAAGTGCAGCTTGTGCCTTTGCGCTTGCTGAAGAAGAGCCACCACCTCCACCACTCGAACGACCTCCACCACTCGAACGACCTCCACTACTAATTACTGGTCCTGTATATCTTGGTGCTATTTTTCTTATTTTACTAGCAGCTGATTCCCGACCCCTACTCAATGTTCTCTCAAATTGACTAGCCATTAATTACAGTTATAGAAATATTTCAATTTAATTTTAAAAGCATCTTCTGTTAAACTATTGCTTTCAATATCATTATTTATTGCTAGTCTATTCATATTTGATTTGAATGTTTTTACTTCATCGTTGTCCTCGACATCAAAGCAATAATAAGCAGAAACACTACCAACTAATAACAACCCTAAAATTAAAAACATAAAAGCTTTCTTTATCATACGAAATCAAAGAATTACAACTATTTAAACATTACTAAAAAAAGGCAGCAGGCCCGAAGGCCTACTTATGAAAGTTTTTTGTATAGCAAGAGGTCTAGTTGACCACAGGGTATATATAACCAAACACGTTGCAACATGTGAGGCTTTTTTTACAAACAACCCACCAGGTAATTTGTTATTATTATCTAGCTAAAATATAAGAATACCAAGTTTTAAATAGTTAACTATTCTAACTATTCTATGGATTTTACGATTTTTTTTAAGAAAAGAATTGAACCTTTTATCGCCATCGGTGTTTTAATAATAGTAATAATTATATGTTTTCAATTATATAACGGTCTACAATTAAGAGAAGAAATAAACCAAAATTGTGGATGGGAAGATGAGAATTATAGATGTTTTTGTGAGAAGTCTGAGGCTATGGCTATTAAGAATATTATAGATAATATTGATCCTATCGTCGGTGAGGTTGAATATGTGGATAGGTGATATTTTTAAGAAGATTATAGCTAATTTAATTACTTTTGGAATTATTGCAGGGGTTGCTTATTTCTTGATTATTAGGTATGTTTTTTGATACCGAAAAGTATTTAAACACTAAGTACTATGTCCTAGTATGTTAAGTAAACAGATTAAGAAAAAGAAAATAACAAGAAGTATATTTTATTCTCATTGTAAGCATTGCGGTAAATATCTTGAGAGTGAACATTTAAATCAACTTGTATGGAACTTGGATGTTCATCAGAATAATTGTAAACAAAATAAAGATAAGGATAAAAATGAAGAATAAAAAACTATTAAATAAGTTAGCACTGGTATTTGATTTAATATTCTTATTATCTTCAGGGTATTCTTATTTACAATATTCAAGTACAGTAACATATTACATATTACTAGGATTTACATTTTTTAAATGCATATTATATTATTTTGCTATAAGTGGATGGGATAGAGCACTGGTCGGTTGGGATGAAGCACTTTATGAGCGGAGTAGTGGAAAATGATTAGCCTTAGTCTTATCAATATAGTGTTTTTTCTTTTTGTATTATTACTGTTAGTTCTTATCTTTTTTATATCAAAAGGAACTTTTAAATCAGAATCGAAAGTAATGAAAGGAGGAAATGTAAAAGAAAAATGAATAAATTATTAACAATAATAGGAGGATCTTTTTTTGTTTTGGAGGCAATAGGAATTATTGTATATTTATTAGATATATCAATTAACCCAGAAGTGTTAGCATTATCTGTTCTAGTAGGAGCAGTTAATATTGGTTTTTTAATTGTATTATTTACTGGAGCATTTAGAAAAGAATGATAGGAATTATTACAGTAGGAATAACTACAGCCGTTGTAGTATTAGTTGGATTAGCTGGTATTAGAATTGTAAGGCCAACTCATAGGATGTTAATTGAAACATTAGGTAAGTATTCTAAGACAGCAGAGCAAGGTTTTAATTGGATTATCCCAATTATTCAATCAGCTAGATATGTAAATATTACTGAGCAGATGGTTGATGTTCCAGAGCAAACAGTTCAAACAGCAGACAAACTTAATACAAAAGTTGATGCAATGGTTTATTATCAAGTTAAAGATGTAAAGGCATCTCAATATAATGTAGATAATCACCGTCGACAACTTACATCATTAGCAAGAACAACGCTAAGAGCAGTAATGGGTAAGTTAACTTTAACAGAATGTATTCAAGAAAGACAGAAGATTAATGACGCTGTTGAGAAGGTTCTTGAAAAAGAAACTAATTCTTACGGAGTATGTGTTTTAAGAGTTGAAGTTCAAAGAATAGAACCACCAAGAGATGTCCAGGATGCTATGAATGAAGTAGTGAAGGCAGAGCAAAAAAAGATTGCTGCTAAAGATACTGCGACAGCATTAGAGACTGAAGCCGATGGTAATAGAAGAGCTACTATTAAGAGAGCTGAAGGATCACGTCAGGCATCAATTCTAGGAGCTGAAGGTTCAAGACAGGCTGCAATATTAGAAGCCAAAGGTATCGCAAAAGGTAGAGTTCTAGTAGCTGAGGCAAAAGCAAAGGCTATTAAGTCTGTAAATGAGGCAGCTGATAAGTATTTTAAAGGAAATTCTCAAAAGCTAAAAGAATTAGAAGTTGCTGAGGAATCTTTAAAGAATAACTCAAAAGTGATTCTTGGAAGCGGTTCTAAGGATATACTGAAACTATTTGATTTAAGCAAGGAATAATGGCAATGATAAAAATACAATGTAGAGACTGTAAAAGAGTTACTGAATATGATGAGTATGATTTCAATAACGATTTAACATGCAGAGAATGTGGAGGCTACTTTGATAAAGTTGAAGATGAATCTGAAGACTACGATGACGAAGATGACGACGAGGACGATTATGAAGACGAAGATTCAGATGACAATGACGACGAAGACGACGAGATAGAAGAAACTACATATGTAAGACCAATTGCTGATTTGCCAAGTTTAGACGAAGAAGTTCCTATGGATAAGTTTGATCCAGAGGCAAAAACAAGATTCGATTAATTATTATTTTTAGGGATTTAATTTATATCCCTTTTTTATTTTCTAAATTTCTCCATAACAAACAAAGTTAATTTCAATCCCAACAAGAACGAAATTAAGAAATAAAACACCCTCAACATTATAACAAATACTACTGGAATGGTGCCACTAAGAGTAAAGAATAAAATACCCAAAACAATCCAACCAAATATAAATCCGCAAGTAGCGGCATAATATAAATAAACATTAGAAACAACTTTATCAATTTTCTTAAAAGTAATTAAACTTTCACTCAACCAATTTTTCTTTTTCATAATTTTAAACTCTCATTATTTTTAATACTGCTTCTGATGGACCTTTAATGGTTATTTCTAAAATATTAGGATCAACTTCTTTTTTCTTAAACATATCTTTGCAACCGCCTAGTAGACCTTGTGCCATTGGGCTTTCTAATAGTTTCATAAAATCAGGCAGTTCTTTTTTCGGTTCTGGATCACTTTCTAATTCAACTTGCTCTTTCAATCCCAATTCAGAAGTATCAAAATCATCCATTTTATTTAGCCTTATAATCCGCTTTACTTAGAATCCTAGTTGTCTTAGTTCCTGATGGTGAAGTTGTCTTTGCAAAATACATTGTTCGGCCATTAGTTCTCTTAGAAGATTTAGTATATTTACTAGACTTGAATTTTGTTCTAGTTGTTAAATCATAAAAATTTAGTGTTTTCATCGTTTCTTTTTTCTCCTTTTAGTTTTTGTTTTAGGTTTTGACTTAGACCTTGACCTCGCTGCATCTCTAGCTTGTTCACGAGCTTCAGCTTCTAGTCTAGCTTTCGCAATTTTACCAGCAGCCTTCGCACCTTTCCATAAAAATTTACCAGCTTGTGAACCTAATCTCATTCCGACTTGTCCAGCTATTCTTCTTTTAGAACCAACACCTTTTAATGCCCTAGCCTCTCTTCGTAGTTCTCTTATCTCTTCGATTTCTTTTGCCCTCGCTGCAAATAATTTCTTTCTTTCAGCATCAACTTTTTTTGTTTTTTTAAGCTTAGCGATTTCTCTCTTTAAAGAAGTAGTAGATTGCTTACGGGTCACCTTTTTAGCCATGATTTAATGATGGAATCGAAGTATTTAAACTTAACTAATTTCATATAGTAGAAGGGTTTATATATTGGTAAACACTGGTAATTATATGATTATAAAAAAAGTATTTCAGAGTAAATATACTGGGCAGAAGTCTGTTACTATTCCGAAGAAATCTGATATTGAAGAAGGCGATTATGTTAAAATAATTAAAGTTGAGGATGAGGAATGAAAAATTGTAAGTGAAACACGTAGACAGTATTCTAAAAAATATTATCAAGATAACAAAGAGAAAATAAAAATACAAACGGAACAATATAGAGAAAATAACAAAGAGAAAATAAAAAGATATAGTGAAGATAACAAAGAGAAAATAGGAGAACGATCAAAACAACAGCATAAAGATAATAGAACAAAAAGAATTAAGATAATGAAAAAATATAATGACGACAATGAAGAAATGAGAAAACAATACTATCAAGATAACAAAGAACAATTAAATCTAAATCAAAAAATAAGAATAAAAAATGATCCAATCTTTGCAATAAAAAAAAGGCTTAGTGGTAGATTACGCCATGCGTTCAAAACTTATTCAAAAAATGGAAAAGTAAAATCATCAAGAGAATACGGAATAGATTATAATGCTATAATGGAACATCTTAAACCATTCCCAAAAAGTAGAGAATTATATCATATAGACCATATAAAACCCCTTTGTTCTTTTAATTTTAATAATAAAGAAGAAATAAAAAAAGCCTTTGCACCAGAAAACCATCAATGGTTATTGGCAATAGATAATATGAAAAAGGGAGGAAGGTGTTATGTATAATAATTTTAGGAAGAAAACAATCTTCCCAGATAGCGATGCGAAGATGTTTCACCATTTCACCATTTCACAAAAAGTTTTATGTGGTGCATTGAGAGATAGAATAAAGTCAAATTTAGACTCAACGGTTTTAATTTCTGGAAAAACTGGTGGGGGAAAATCAACTATTGCAGGTAAGCTATGTTTTAATTTTTTTGAAAATATGGACAATGTAAAAGTTGAAGGTGAAAAGATGTTTATTGATGAAAATTTTATGGTTGATCCAGAGATATATTCAACAAAGATGATTACGGATAAGGGGAATGTATTATGGTTGGATGAATCATTTGAAGCATTGTCTTCTAAAAATTGGAACAGCAAAACAAATAAAACAATTATTGCAAGAAAGAACAAGAATAGAAAGAGAGGTATAGTTTCATTTATCCTTATTCCTTACGAAACCGAAACAGATAAGGCATTTCTAAAACATATAACAATGTGGATATATATCAAGAAAAGAGGTATAGCTGAGATATATGTGGCTAGCAATTCTAGAAAAGGTGGTCAAGGATTAAGTGTCCAAAGAATAATAGATCGTGAAGAGAAGTGGTTTAAGGAGAATCCAGGTAAGCGAAATGTAAGGCCCATAATTAATCCAGAATTTATCGGGACCCTTTATTTCACTGCTTTTAATAAGGCAGAGGAAAAAAGATATAATAAGCTAGTTGATAAACATCATGCAACAGGTAAGCTATCGGCTGAGGAGGAGGAGAAAATGAACCCAACAATGGATAAGCAAGAACTGGAAAAACAGATACCATTAATATTAGACGAGGTAGAGGCAGGCACTATTAAGAGTAAGAGGAATATGTGGGACAAGCTAAAGGAACTAACGAAGTTCGATGACGCATTGCTTATACGACATATCAATAGGCATCTAAAGATAAGAGGCTTCAAGAATTTTAATTCATTTCAGATCTAATTTTTTCAATATCTTATTTACTTAATAATATATAATAGGCACTAATCATTAGTATCTCTTTTACTATAGGGCTATAAATCCTAATAATTTATATTATTCGGAGAAACACTTATATAGTTCGATTGGCTTGGAATTACATGGAAATTGAGGTAAAAATGCAGCCAAAATTCACACCACTAACACCACAGTTGCTTGAGAAGTGTAAGAAGTACCTGGAGCTAAAAGGTTTATCTGAGAAGTCAAACCAACTCTACTTGAGCGTACTAGAAGACATATTCAAAAGAGAAATGCTAACCCAAACTCTACATAATGAAGTGTTCAAGAAGGGGAGCAGATACAAGGCTGTTCTTAATCTAATAAAGAATACTTGTTACCATTACGACATACCATTTTACAACTACAAAGATGTAGAAAAGAAACATCATAAAAGAAAACCTCCACAAGTTTGGAGTGAAGAAAAGATATTAAAGCTTGCAAACGACATAGAAGATTATGGATTGTTAGTTGAGTCGGCATATTATATAGGCGCAGGCATCCGGTTCTCATCAGCCATATTTTTAAAGTGGGAGCATTTTGATTGGGAGGAATGGAACAAGGATCGAACTAAAGCAGGAAAATGTTTAATATTTGGTAAGGGTGATAAACAAAAGTATCTAGATGTTCACCCAATACTTATGGATAAGCTTTATCGTGTAGCAGAAGATAAGGGAAAGGTATTTTTAGGTATCCCATATCAGAACTCTTCTGAAAGTACATTCATTTTCATAAGCTTTGCAGAACTTGAGGAAATGGAGAAGAGGATAAAGGATAAATATTTTAATGATAATATCGACATAAACGGTGGATATTTAATGAAAAGGAACTCACAGGAGCTTTCTAAGAACGAATTAATAGCAAAGATGCATGATAGGGTGGCCTATAAGTTAAGAAAAATTAAGCATTTATCTAACGGTATAATTATGAAATTTCATTCAATAAGAAGTAGTCGGGCCACAAATCTTCTAAAGAAAGGATTTAGTCTTTTAGAAATAAGTAAAATGCTTATGCATGAAGATATAAAAACAACTCAAATATATTTAGATATTGAGGATAGTGAGATAACAAAGAAGTTTAATGAGAAATTATGATTAAATGTAACCTTTAAATGCCCTAGATAAATGATAGGTTGTTCTAACCATTCCACCAATTTTTGATAACTTTTTAATCTCATTGTCGGTTAAAGATTTGATTCCTTTTCTTTTAAGATTTGTTGCTAATTCTCTGTATATCTTTTTTGTGTATTCATCACTTCCCCTAATCATATACTTTATCTCTATTTTTGATATAGAATTTAAAACTTGTTTCTCTCTTTTTGTATAACCCATTTTAGTGTTTAGCCATATATGCCTTTGCAAATTTTACAGCCGATGCTTTGTTTTTATAGAATCTGTGATGACCGCTTACCGTCTCTTTATTAATTTTTCTTCTAGCTGTAACTTGATATTTATCTTTAGTGTATCTTTGAACAGCTCCAAGCGTCTTATCAATTAATATAAAATCACCAAATTTTGGATCTCCCTTAGTCCATAAATCTCTAAACTTATCGACCTTTTTATGTTTCCAAACCATAGATACCATATTATTTTTTACCTCTAAAAGATTTAGTCCAAATTATTTTATACTCTCTATCCATCCTTTTTTCAATTACATTAAGTTTTTCCCTATACTTACCATTCCATAATTTGTTTATTTCAAATATACTTTTTAATCCTTTTCTTTTAACTTCTGCCTTATGTGCAGAAAAAATTGCATTAGTTAATTTTGTATATTTTCTAAGATGTGGTTTTATTAATTGATTCCATGTTTTCTTTTTTGTTACCATATCACTCCAACCTCATCTTCCTTTTTTTAGCAGCCCTAATAGCACCAGCCTTAGTTTTATAATATCTTACAGGTCTACTTGGAATATATTCGATACCACCATTATACGCATTTTTCTCAACACGATTAATAGTATAAACATCACCCATTTTTAGAATTTTATATCCCATGTTATTTCCTCTTAGATATATTTCTTACATTCGCACTATAGTGATCCTTTAAGAAATCTCTTTTTATTTTTGATATAGCCGCCCTTGATGTACCAGCTTTTACATCTATTGTTATAGGGAGTGATTGTATCGGAAGTCCCTTTTTCTTACGAACATCTAAAATAAATTTATAAGTTTGTATTTTCTTCATACGAAATCTAAGAATTCTAACTATTTAAACTTTTCCCCATTCTTCCATAATACAATCCTTCACTATAATGTCCAAATGAGATTTTATTACAATTTCTATCTGTTTTTCTCTTGGAAGTTTTGATAACAGTTTTTTAGTCTTTCTAATTTCCCACCATAGCATTATCTTATTCATCAGTCTCTCCAAGTAGTGCTCTTTTTATTATTATAAATGGATATATCAATATTCCTATTATCATCAAAGGACATAGTATTATAGTCAATATTATATTGCCATCCTGAAGCGAATAAAAAAACTTTCTTATCATTTTATGACTCCACAATCCTACGCATAGCTTCTTCTTCTTTTTGCTTATCTTCTAATTCCTCATCCACAGTAAACCCACTAGAAACTATCTTATTTCGCAGCATAATGCTATAAATCTCTTCATATGATTCTTCAAGCTCCTTCATCATATCAAAGAAATTCTTTGTAAGCTCCAAAACAGTCTCTCCATTGTGAGATCTCCTTGGCACAATAAAATCATCTTCAGGCATTTTAGTTTGTCTAGCCTTGATTATATTTTGTTCACAAATATCTAAAAATCTTAAAATAGCAATCAGCTCATTATAATCATTATCCTCATCATCAAACGGATCTTTTAATTTATCTTCATCAGACTTATTCTTCTTTCTCCATTGTGCCTCGCTATTATTTTTAACAATTGCCCTTATGCTTGTTACTATGCATTGCTGCCCAGAAATAACCTCATTAAGTCCCTTAAATCTTAGCTTTATTCTTTGATTCAATGTTAATGGTTTTTCTGATGGTAATTCTGGAACTCCAGTACGAGCAAGCTTCATAGCAACATTATGTGTAACAATATTCTTTAATGTTATTTGTTCACTTATTTGCTTGTCTGGATTATAAACATGAATTTCTCCTGATGTTTCTGCCATTAATATTCACCACCATAGCCTGACATATCCCTATCCGTATTATTAAGGCTCTCCTGCCCCTTTACGGTGTTATGTGTGTGTTTATTCTCCGATCCTTTAATTGCCCTAGAATAATTAGCCTGAATCCTTTCCATTACGGCTACAAATATATCGTGATTCATTTGTTTCATAAACATTTGCTTCGTAGAATCTCCATATCTTCCATATAAATCATCAGCAATAGTATAGAAAGTCTCCTCAAGCGACTCCTTTAGTGCTATCATTTTAATAGGAAATGATGTTAGGCTAATATAACTAAGTTTAATATCTGTTGAAAGATGTGTTTGGAGTAGTCTAAGAATATGTTCTGATTCTTCATCCGTAAAACAATGCTTTTCTTTTCTTTTAATCTCCCATTTATTTAATTCTTTATTAAAAACTTCCTTATACCCACGAATTAAAAACTCTGTGTCTTTAAATTGATTTTCCAATAACATATGATGGAAACTCTCAGACTTTTGTGCTGGATTTATATCTACATCATAGTTATCATTGAACTCATCTTTTCCACTATAATCATCATCTACATCACCAAAATCTTCATCGTCAACTGGCCCAGGAACTATTGTAGCCAATTCATCAGCCTTTTTAACAACTTTACCACTTATTTCTTTAAACTTATCTTTAAATTTCCCCATTATTTCTTATCCCACATTTTACTGAATTGAGCCTTAAACTTATCACACCACTTAGTAATAGTAACACAAGTACCAGTAAAAATAACATTTATAATTATAACAATAATAAGATGCGGCTTTGAAATTATAAAAAGGCACACAATTAATGAAATCAGATTTATATAAAATAAAGCTCTTACTATATCGTTTTTTATGTTTAATATATCAACCATTTTATACTATCTCCAATATTTTACCTTCATCATATTCTCGGCTTAGAATATTAATCCTTTCTTCTTCAGCTTTCTTTTTTTCGATTCTACCCTTAAAGAACCATTCTTTGAATTTTCCCATTATGATTGATTTAGTGCCTCTTTCCTGCCTTTAATTGCGCCTTGTATATTATTACCATAAAGTCCTTTCAAATCTGGTAATATAAGTGTCACAGTATTTAACGCAGAATTTACAGCATCCATTGTTTCATCCATAGCTTCCCATGAGGCTGTTTCGGCTTGTGCGGCGGCAGATTTATATTGCGCCTGACTACTCCACTCTTTAAGCCCAGTAATCATAACTATCATTAGACAAATTGTTACTGTTATCATAAAACCATACTTCAAAAGAGTTAATCCATCAATCTTCTTAGGCGTAGCATTCTGTTGCTCGAATCTATTAGCATATCCTTGTCTTGCTCTATCAATTCCAGCATGTTTTACGGAAACTTGTAATGCGTTCTTATCTCTAAGCATAATTGTTTTAGTTGGGAGATATATTCTACCATCATTTCCAAGAACTATTTCATACGCTGTTCTAGCAGAATACTTTTCTAATTCTACAAAAATACGACTACCAGTTAAAGGCTTTTCTAATTCAAATAATGGAGCAGTAGTTTCTTCTTTATGCTTCCATCTTCGCATTTTAATTACTGTAGTTTCATTGTCGTTTATATCTCCAGCAGGTGTCTCAAATTTAACAGTTAACTTATGTGTCCATTGTCCGTTTTTCTTTTTCCAGACTCCAATATACCATACAACACCAGCTATAATTCCAAGAAATATTAATATTGCAACAACCCACCAATACTTTAGAAGACTAGAAATACCACCTGCGAACATACCAACTGCTGGATCAAATGAACCCATTATTTACACGCCTCCATACAAATTATCACACTTTACTCTTTATATAGTTTGCTATTGGTAGAAACATTACACTAAGTAGAATTAAGCAGTCTGTCCTAAATCGTTTAATCCACCTTTGGAGAATAATTTAGCAACGTACATAATCAACCAGATTACACCTAGTACTATACCAATAATTCCTAAGAATCCTAACAATCCAGTAATAAACTCACCGAAG
>SDBS01005294.1_pt1 | contig 12604 bp, 7 predicted proteins | sample 2277091 | NCBI WGS metagenome assembly SDBS01 (sample SAMN10404972, study PRJNA504765) | marine sediment metagenome | isolation source: marine sediment core GS10_PC15, 163 cmbsf | place: Arctic Ocean: Southern Knipovich Ridge | collected 2010 | reverse complement strand
CGCGACGCTGTCGTCGGCTGTGTATTTCTTGATCTTGTCGGGGGCGGCGAGTTTGCGTTTTGTCTGGAAATATCGCGCGACGATGTCGGGCTTTTCCTTTCGCAACTGCTCGAATATCCACATCGGTTTGGCCATCCGCACCGAATGCGGCAGGCCCTTGCCGTTGGCCAGGTCGCATTTGGTCATTTCCGGATCGTACCGTTTTGCTCCTTTGATCCATCCTTCGAGTGTTGCGGCCGCATCCTTTTCAAGTCCCATTTCCATACCGACCAGAATGCCGATGTATGTTGCGATCCCTTCGTTCCACATCGGCTCGGTGAAGGGATGCACCCATGAATGGGTCGATTCATGACTGATCAGTTCGACCATGCCGTACTTTTTCTCGGGGAAGTTGCCCCACCACGCGGCTAATCCGATGGCTGAGCCGGATGAAAAGCCCCCGCCGCCGGTGGGCAGCAAGATAAGTTTGGTGAGCATTCCCTTCGACGGCGGCACGCCCATGACCTTTTCGATCACCGGGAAACACTCGTCATATACACCGTAAATTGCGTCGGCATAGGGTTTCATATAGTCGCTGTACTGAATCGGCAGGCGGTCGCGGTCCGTCTGGTTTTCGGGCATCTGATTTCTCGGCCGGCGCTTCGAATCGACAGGCTTTCCGGCCGACAGTTCCACAAGCAAAGGTTTCCACCAGTCGGCGTTGATCGGATCGCTTGCGTCCGGGCGATGGCCGCAAAGAGCACGGCTTGCCACTATGATCATCCCTTTGCCGATTTTTCGCCGGGCCAGCAGGGAAAAGCCTTTGGCATCGGCGATGAGCACCTGCCACCCCGAGTGGGGCGTCAACTTGATCGTCCTGGGCGAATAGCTGTCGATCTTCTTGTCGCTGAGAAGGGAGGACCCCTTGAGGGGCTTACTTGCTTTCTGATTGACAAATTCCGCTCCGAACATCTTTGCCAGGGCATTCAACTGATACTGTTTCTCATCGCGAAATGTCGCATAGTCGCCCAACACCAGCACACCGCCGCCTTCATACAAAAATCGGCATACAGCCGTAATGTCCTTTGGTGTATACTTGCACGGCGAACCCGACGACTGCAATATCAGCAGATTGGCGTTGGCAAAATCGTACTTTGACAGCGTGCCCCAGTTTTGCACATTGATACCGTTTTCGCCCACATAATTTCGTCCGAATCGCCCGTCAAAATAAAACGTAAACTCGTGCGAGATGTCCGTCACACAGTGAATCCGATTCGCCTGAGGCGCAGATCGGTTCTGCCCAAACAGGCATAAAGGGAAGGTGAGGACAATCGCTGATGCCAATAGAATTCCAATTAACTTCGTCTGCTTACCGCTGTCAAACATGGCAATACCTATCAAAGAAGTTTCATGTAGTTTTCTTATGTCCCGGAAACATATCTTATCCGGCAACCGCATGGCCGTCAAGGACACTGATATCGGCCGTGTTGAGAGGGAATTTTATTGACTATTTACGATTTACTATTTACTATTTTGGGGTTGCTGGCGGTTTAGATGATTTGGAAGTGAAAATTGCGGATTTTGGTGTTTTGTTGGAGAAAGATGCAAAAAAAGTTCATGGCACGTTAAATTGACCTTTGGATTGTCGCTTCTTTACGCAAAGAGGACAAAGAATCAGATGGATATGATCACGGTATTCGATTTCAGATACGATTATGATGTTCCTGATGGTGGGGTTTTCATATTTATCATGGTGGCATCTGCTGTCGCATTATTGGTGGGCTTAATCTATCTCTTTCTCAGATTGACAAATAGGAAATCGACACTTGGCTGGACATATTGCAAAGAGGATTTCTATGTGCTCTTTTTCGGTGTGGCAGGCTGTCTTATTAGCACACCTTTTGTACTCATCGACAGACACAATGCCAATCAGCTCTGCGAGGCCTATGAGCAAAATCGTATCCAAACCGTGGAGGGGGTTGTCAAAGTGGAACACAAGCAACCAGAAACTGGCCACGACGAGGGAGACATCATTTGTGTTGATGGCAAGAGGTTCGAAATAGACTACTTTGTGTTGACCCGGGCCTACAGACAGACGATCGCGCATGGCGGTGTCTTGAAAGATGGGCAATACGCAAAGATATATTATTATGACGGACAAATTCTAAGAATTGATATTCCCAAGAATAACCAATCCGGGAAAACTAACGTACAACACTAAGGCATCAACCTGTGCCCTCAGATGGGTTGCTTTTTACAGGAGTCCTTGTGATAAATAAGCGAATCGCCCCAGCGATTGATATTTACCAAGGTAATTGAATGTCCGCGGTAGCGTTTCGGGCCTTCGGTCGGGATGACGCGGGGTTGGATTGAACTGTCCCGGCGCGCCGGGGTCGACCTGAGAAATGTCGAATGTCGAAGGGTGGCATCGCTTCGCGATGGTGTTTTATTCTGGATTCCCGCTTGCGAGGGACTGACATGGGGGCGTTGGGTGTGAGGGTAAGAAAGTGCTTGAATACGGGCAAGGGGCGACTTATAGTCTTATTTGGGCGAACTTTAATTAGCTCAGGAGAATCATTTTGCGGGAAATTTTGTTTATTGGTGTTGCAGGCGCGCTGGGGGCGTTGAGTCGGTATGGGCTGAGCAATCTTGCGAATCGCTTTATATCGGCGGGGTTTCCGTGGGGTACGCTTCTGGTTAATGTGGTCGGATGCTTTTTGATCGGTTATGTCATGCATGTCGGCCTTACGACCGATATTATTCCGGCGGCTTGGAGACTGGCGATTACGGTGGGCTTTTTAGGCGGGCTGACGACGTTTTCATCGTTTAGCTATGAAACGGTTGGGCTCCTCACCGAGGGCGCGTGGCTGTCGGCTGTCGGCAATATGGCGGCGAACCTGGTGTTGGGAATTTCGGCGACATTGTTGGGCTGGGGGTTAGGGAGATTGACGTTAGGAGCGGCATAATGCGCGTACTCGAAGGCGAACAGGTCTTAATGCGGATATTCATCGGCGAAGCGGACAAGCACGACGGCAAGCCGCTTTATCACAAAATCGTGGAACTGTTGCGGCGGGAGAAACTCGCAGGCGCTACCGTGCTTCGCGGTATCAGCGGCTTCGGGCCCAGCAACCATGTGCATACGGCGCACATTCTGAGCCTGAGTCAGGACCTGCCGATCGTCATCGAAGTCATTGACAGCCGCCAAAATATCGACCGTGTCATGCCGATGATTGACGAGATCGTCGGCGGGGGATTGATAATGCTGGAAAACGTCAAGGTCCTCCGGTATGCACCGAAGCCGTGAATCCGATTTGAAAGTGTCCGATGTTGTGTCAGGATGCTCCGTGTAAAGGGATATCGTTTCAGGAGGTTACAAAATGGAAAAGTCATCTGCGCAAAAAGGATTGATGTTGGTTTCGCTGCTGTTGGCGCTTACAAGCATACTATTCATCGGATGCGAGGAGGTCGAGAAGGGATTATTTGTCGCCGGCGAAGGGCGTGCGGAGCAGAAGCTTTTTGACTATCGCGAGATCGAGCTTGCCAACGGGCTGAAGGTGGTGACCTTAGAGGATTTTTCCACGCCGATCGTGGCGGCTCATGTGTGGTATCATGTCGGGTCCAAGAATGAGGACCCCGAGCGCCAGGGCTTTGCGCACATGTTCGAGCACATGATGTTCAAGGGCACGGACCGCGTGGCCGAGAAGGACCATTTTGCCTTTGTCCAGCGTGTGGGCGGGACGAATAACGCTTATACCAGCTTCGATCAGACGGTCTATACTCAGACGCTGCCCGCGGACCAGTTGGCGTTGGCGCTGTGGCTGGAGGCCGAACGCATGACGTTTTTGAAGATCGATCAGGCCGGCTTCGACATGGAGCGAAAGGTCGTCGAAGAAGAGCTGCGAATGGGCGAAAACAGGCCTTACGGCACACTGTTCAAGAAGGAATTCGCCGAGATATTCAAGGAGCACCCGTACCGATGGACGCCGATCGGAAAGCTGGCCCATCTGCGGGCGGCAAGCGTCGCCGAACTTCGCGATTTCTGGAATCGCTATTACGTGCCCAACAATGCAACTCTCATTATCGTCGGCGCCGTCAAACATGCCGAGGCGCAGGCGATGGCAAAGCAATACTTCGGCTGGATCCGGTCGGAGGCGGAGCCGGAACGGGTGATGATTCGAGAGCCCAAAGTGTCCCAGAGCCGAACCGTTGTGATCGATGATGAAAATGCGCCTGCGGGGATGGCGGACATTACATGGCGGACCGTGCCGAGAGGCCACCCGGACGAGGTGCCGCTTGATTTGCTCAGTGAGATATTGGGCGGGGGCAACAGCAGCCGGTTATATCGCGAGATCGTCGCCGAGCGGCAGCTTGCCGTCGGTGCAAACGCTATGACGTTTAATCTCGAACATGACGGGGTCTTCGGCGCCAATGCCGTTCAGCAGGCTGGCAAAGACAACGCTGATATCATTCTCGAAACGATCAGAAAACACATCAAACGGATACAGGCCGACGGTGTTACATCGCAGGAACTGGAAAAGGCTCGCAACCAGAGCCTGAAGTCCGTCGTAACGAGCAATCTGAGCATCTCCAGCAAGGCAAGCATTTTAGGCAATGCGGCGGTTATCAAAGGCGATGTCTCGCGGGTCAACAGGGTGTTCGATGAGATTCGCGCGGTAACCGTTGCCGACATTCAGCGCGTTGCAACGAAATATCTGACCGACGACGGACAAATCGTTTTCATCATCAAGGAAAATGTCAAAGGCGCTCTTGCCGGAGAAAAGGACAAGGAGGATGTACCGGTTACCGCCAAGGGCGAACTGCAGGCGCCGCCGCCCGGTCGAACCGGCGTAACGCGCCCGAAGGATTTTCCTGAAAAAGCGCCTTTTGCCGACCTGCAGGAATATGAAGTCCAGCCGGAATACACCAGGACCGTGCTTGATAACGGGCTGAAGGTGATTGTCGTGGAGAATCATGAAGTTCCGTTTATCAGCGTGAGTCTCGGGCTGACCAACGGCGCCTGGACCGAGCGAAAGCCGGCGACGGCGTCAATGACGCTGCAGATGCTTACAAAGGGAACGGCCGGGCATACCGAAGGCGAACTGGCCGCCGAACTCGAGCAGTATGCGATTTCACTGAATGGTTCGGCGGACATGGATACGAGTTCGGTCAACGCAAGCTGCCTGAGCGAACATATAGATCGCACAATGAGTTTGCTGGCCGAGGTGATGCTCGAATCGACATTCGACGAGGGCGAATTTGAAAAGCTAAAAAAGCAGGTGATCACCGGACTTGCAATCGAGCAGCAGACACCGCGCTATATTGCAGCTAAGGAATTTCGCAGGAGGATTTACGGCCAACATCCTTACGCCAGAACCGTCAGCGGCGAGGTTGCGGACGTGGAAGCGTTGACGCCCGGCGATCTTAAGCTGTGGTGGAGCAAATTCGCCCGACCCGATCAGGCGACGCTGATCTTTGCCGGGGACATAGCACAGGACAAGGCGGTTTCATTAGCGAAGGCGACGTTGGGCGGCTGGAAGACGGACCTGGTCGAGACGGGCCTGGTTCTGCCTGACTTCCCGTCGGCTAAGCCCACACAGATATATATAGTGGATCGACCGGGCAGTATGCAAAGCGAAATTCGGATCGGGCAGTTGGGCATCACCAGGCATCAGCAGCCCGATTACTTCATCAGCCGCATTGTGAGCCTCTATTTCGGCGGGTCGTTTAACAGCCGGCTCAACCGCGCCATTCGCGTAGAGAGAGGGCTGACCTACGGCGCCCGCGGCGGATACTATCCCATGAATATGGCGGGAGTCTTTAGAATCGGGACGTTTACAAAGAATGAGTCCACGGCAGAGACCGTGGAGGTGATCTTCGAGCAGATCAAACGGCTCCAGGATGAGCCGCCTGCCGCCGACGTGCTTGCCGACACCAAGAGTTTCTTTGCCGGGAGTTTTGTGCGAAATCGTGAGACGCCGCAGGCGGTCGCCGGAGACCTGTGGCTCATCGAGTCTCAGAGACTGGGCGAGGACTATCTCGAAAGACTGATGGCCGCAATTGCCGAGGCGACGGCGCAGCAGTCCGCCGACTTTGCCCGCCGGACGCTCGATGCCAAAAAGATGGTGGTGGTCGTCGTGGGCGATGCCGAAAAAATCAAGACCGACCTGGAAACCATCGCACCGGTTACCGTCGTAAAAGACAATGCCGATTGGCGGATGAGCCATCCACCTCACTGCGTTCGGTGGCTGCCACTCAATGCGTGTTGCCCTTCTCGACAAACACTGCTTCGTCCGCCGCAGGGGCACCGTAGTACGCCGAGAGAAGCGCAATAACACAAGTTGCAGTTTTCAGCATGGTTGCACCTTGCTAACAAGTGATCAGTCATCAGTTATCACTGCGGGCCGGACGAGGCTATTTGCCGTCGAATGCATCCGGTTGTTCGACGTTACGGTTTCAGCGGCGGCGAGTTCCGCCTTTGTCGGCAAGTTGTTCAGGTCGCTTGCCTTCAGATGCAAGTGCAACGCCCGCTTCCAGCGGTGCGGGATGAACAGGTGCAGATCGTTTCCGTCGGCAAACGCGTCGAGATACGAACACTGATGATCGTGCCAGGAGCTTTTCGACGCCGCGGCAAGGGCGTTGGCAAAGACAAAACGCGGCTCGCTCCAGGTGCGGCCCTGGTCCGTCGAGAGCGATACCCATATCTCACTGCGGTCAGTGTGCTTGAAGTGGCTGCCCGAGTGGCTGTTGTGATGGAAGGCCACAAGTGTCTTTCCGTCAGGGTGGTGAAAGAGCATCGGCGGGGCGTCGGGATGGACCAGCGCGGTCGGTTTCGGGTCGGACCATGTGCGGCCATCGTCGTCGGAGCGGATTTCCCAAAGGTGCCCTTCGCTCGAACGGACAAGGATCAAGGCCTTTCCGCCCCCAAGGTTGATCGGGCGGGGCTCGTCTAATCGCTCGAACTCTTCGAGATACCATCCGCCGGGTCTTTTGTCGGGCAGAACCGTCCATGTCTTTCCCCTGTCGTCGCTCCGCAGCACATACGCCCGGGTGATGACCGGCGTTTTCGGGGTTCGCTTCCACTGTCCCTCGTGCGAGCCCAACAACCACGTGCCGGCGTCGGTCTCGCACATCCGCATCACCGACATGCCCAGAAAACCGGGGTTGTTCTTCGGGCGGATCAACGTTGCGTCCGACCACGTATGCCCATCGTCATCGGACCAGCGAAAGCCAATGGGGCAATTTTCGCGACCTTCACGTTTTCCCGCGATCGGCTGCGTGCCGAACGCGTAGATTCGTTTCGAGCCGCGGGGGATCAGCGGAATGAATCCGTGCTGGCTGTAGTCGATGTCGAACGCCACTTTGGGGCCCGTCCAGGTCTTGCCCTTGTCGCAAGAGCGATAGGCGATCATACTATTGACCTTCCCCTTATTGCCGCCGTAGTGCTTACCCTCGGGGAACATCAACAGGTAGTCGCCGCCGGGTGTGATCGTCGCCCGGGTTTCGTAGAGATTCTTCTTCGATTCATGCACTAACCGGCCGTCGACCACCGGTGCGGTCACAAGCCCAAGGTCGCGACGGCAAACAAGCGGGTCCGGCGGCGAGGGGGGGTCGAACGTCATCCCGCCGACTCGGATCGTCCTGGCCAGGGGATTCTGCACGGTGCCGGCCTGGGCAATGACAAAATCGACGAGTTCCCGGCACTCGAAGAAGCCGCGCCACATGTTGTGGCCCTGGCCCCTGACGATGCGCAGTTCCATCTTACCGCCGGCGGCTTTATAGCGTTCAGCAAGCAGTCCGGAGTTGGCCTCCAGTGGCACAACCTTGTCGACATCGCCGTGGATGTGAAAGATCGGCACGTTCGCTTTGGCCAGCGCGGCCATCCGATCCGGCGGGTTGTGCTTGCTCAACTCGGCTTCCAACTGCTTTGCGGTCAGACCATACGCACCACAGGCGCGCTGCAGACCGGGATAGCTGGCAATGTTGCAGACGGGGTAGATTCCGGCGACGCATTTCACCTTCTCAGGGTTTTCCGCGGCCCAACAGTAGAGCATCAGCCCGCCTCGGCTTCGCGCAAGCAGGCCCGCCTGCTGGGCAACGCCGTGCTTCTCGGTGAGCCGTTTGTGCAAGGCGCTGTAGGTCGCCCGCCCCCCCGGGCTGCCATACGACTCGCCCACGTCGACACCGGCAATCGCGATGCCCTCGTCGAGAAACTGTCGAAACATCCAATGCTCGGCTTTCCCCGGCAATCCGCTCCCCAGTGTCGGCGCATACAGCACCCACGGCGTCGGCCGGGCGAGTTTCTTCGTCGGCGCGATAATGAACGCCGGCCTTTTGTCGACCGTAAACTTCTCGCGTTCGAGCGACACCTCCGCTGATGGCGCGCTCGTCTGCGCCGCCGCAACGGTGCCGTTGTACGCCGGGAGCAGCGCAATAATACAAGTTGCAACTCTTTTCATTGCTTCTCCTCGTCTTCAAGTGACCCGTTAGCGCCAAAGCCGCTTGGGCAGTTCTCCGTCGCCGGTCTTTTCGCCTTTGAGCAGCCAGCTTAGATTGAATCGCGCCACTTTTGACCCGCCGCTTTCGAAATGGAGATAGATCCAGCCTTCACTTTTCGTTGCCGGCCTTCCGGCGGTGAGCGATGAATAGGCAAAGCCGCCTTCGTAAACCAGTCGCTTCAAAGGCCAGGTTTTTCCGCCGTCGAAGCTGGCCCACACTGTACCGTGGTTGCGCCCACCGGGGCTGTCGCAGTTACTGAAGATCAGAATGTCTTTGTTCCTGATCGGGAGGCGCACCAGGCCTCCCATGCATCCGTAGTTCGTGTTCTGCGGCCCATCGGGCAGAATCTCGACGATCTGCCAGTCAGTCCAGGTCTCGCCGCCGTCGGCGCTGAAGGCGCAGCGTCGTCGCAGAGGCGGTTTGTTCTTGTTCCAGTGAGCGCGGGAATTGTAGTAGAGTCGGCCGTCCGACAGCTCGGCAAGCGCCGCTTCACCGGTTCCCATCTCCGCGAAGGGTTTGCTGGTATTCCAGGTTTTCCCGCCGTCGTCACTGTAGATGGCGGTCGTGTAATGCTCCGGCCATTTACTGCGATCGTTCTGGCCCGCATAGTGGCGCGCCGCGCGTATGATCCGCCCGGCATGCTTGCCGTGCCGCAGCGTAATGCCTGCTTCATTCATGTGCATGGAAGGCACGTTGCCGTTAGTTTCCGGCTTGACTGCACTTTCCATTGGAGACCAGGTCTTGCCATGGTCTTTACTGCGGTAAATGGTCAGCGCCGCCGGCGGGTGGTTCTTTTCGACAAAGGCCAGAATTTCTCCATTGGTCTCGTTTACGATTGCACCGCCGCCCATGAAGCCATTTGCGACCATGATTTCGGGCCCCCAGGTCTCGCCGCCGTCTTCGCTTCGCCGCACCTTGACACCTTCCCAGAGAGCCAGCACCGTGCCGTCAACCGCCACGAGGACATTGGGGAACCTGCCTCCCTTGTACACCTGCTGAATATCAAGCTTGGGCTCGCCCATAAACGATTCGAGCTTGCCTTGGGCCGGATGGCCCGCGGCAGTACGTTCCAAATCTTTGCCCGGTGCTTCGGCAGCAGCCAGTGCCGCACAAAATACAACTGCCACGAAAGCCGCAAAGCCCCGCTTTGCGCTCGTGCCGGAAAGCGGGCCACATGTTTTTGTCAGCGTGTTCATCATCTGTCTCTCCCTTCTGCGGGGGCAACTTCAATGAGTCCCTCGCACCACTGCTTCAGGTTTCGGTTGTCGAATTCGATATCGGCGGTAATGACATAAACGCCCGGGGGCGTATCGGCCGCTACGCTGATGCGAAAGTCTACGTGCTTTTCGCGATGCGGCGATATGTGCAGCGATACGTCGGCGGGGGTACACTGCAAACCGGCGGGCGGATTCGGGTGCACGGTAAATATCGCCACGTCGTCGGAGTGGTTCAGGATATTGATCGCCATTTCCACGGTGCCGCCGGGGTGAGTTTTCAGGCCGTAGGGGAAGAAACGGGCCCATCTCTCATCGATGCCGAAATTGGGATTGGCCCACGGAAAGAGGGGCTTCATCAGATCACGACGCTGTTTGAGCAACCATGTCATGTTATTGATCTGATCCGGGCTGAACGCAAAGGTCTCCACTACATGCTGATTGATCAGCAGCGTGTCAGCCGGCATGGTGCGCAGGATATCGAGACAGTAGAAATAGCCGGTTTTCTCGTGAAGTATGTTTCGGTTGAGCAGACAGTAGTCGTCCATGCCGGAGGGTGTAAACGAGTCGCCCATAAAGAATATCTTTTCGGCATCGCCTTTTTCAACAAGCATTGCGTCATGATAGATCGTCTGGCCCGGAAAATCATAGAAGGTCAGATCGAACTCCTTCCACCGCATCTTCTGCTTATGACGCATAGTCTTGATATTGGCGATGGGACGGTCGGTCATCGCCGGCAGTCGAAAGGCCCACGGACTCTTGAGTATCTGTACCAGCGGCTCACATGCATAAACAGGGCAGGGGAATTCCTTGAGCAGGTCGCCGACGGCATTGGTGTGGTCGTCGTGATAATGGGTGATGAACAGGCCGTCGAGTTTTTTCAGTCTTCCGTCGCTGCGACGCTTTTGGATTTCCTCGACGATATTCTTACCGCCGCAGTCAATGAGAAATCCGCGGCCGTCGGCTGCCATGATGAGTCGTGAGTTGCCGATGCACACAATCCAGTCGGGAGGCTGCTTGTTGATTTTGACCGCCCATTTCATCCAGTCCACCTTGGGGTCGGGGCCGAGCACTCTGGCGGCCAATGTATCGTAATGCTCCTTGAAATACCATCGGCCGGCGCTGATGGACAGATAGTTGCGGTAGACGGCCTGCAGGTGTGCGATCAGTTTATCGATGGCCTGCTGCGGATTGTTTACCACGGGACCGTGAGCCGGAACGAGGATGTCGGGTTTTTTTGCCGCAACCTTGCGGAGGCTTTGAATCAACTCGCCCATGCGGCCGGCCCAGCCGTGATAACCGCCGATCTTCGCTTCGGCGACGGCATCCTGGAGACTGTACAGATCGAGCAATTGCCCGTCGCCATAAATCAGATCGCCGACGAAAGCGTAATTAACGCCGTCGATCTTCGCCAGATACGACACCGCACCCCGGGTATAGCCGGGCGTGTCAATCACTTCAAAAACGACGGCGTGTACGTCAAAGGACTCCCCGCCCTTAGCGGCGTGCCCGACTCGCATCGGTCGGGTGATTATCTTCGTTGTCTGCTGGGCGTAGTCGTGATACCTTTTCTGCGGAAACTCACGCCAGAACCCGTTGGCTTCGGTAAACTTGTCGGCTTCTGCGGCGGGCACAATCGCGGTCGCACCGTTTTCGACAAGCTTTCGACCCGCCCAGACAACATCGCGACGACTATGCGTAAACAGAACCGCCGCCGCCTTATTGAGCATGTCATCGGGATCGCCGTAGACAACAATCCGGTACCTGCCTGCGTCAATAATAACCCCATTGACCGGGGCGGAAATCAGCCGAACATGCGGACTGAGTCGAACAATCCCTTCGGCCGGACAACGCCCGACAGAACACGCAATGCAAAACACGACTGCAAATAACAATCCGATTGCCGGAATATTTCGTTTCATGCTTTCACCCTCAAAAGAACATACCCGTGGCACGGGCATCCTGCCCGTGTATCATGGGCAAGATGCCCATGCCACATTAAAAAACTCATTTTGTTAGAGTGCCTAAATATGCCGGTAGACTTCCCAGCCCATGTAGTTTGACAATGCTTCGGCGATGGCGTCGGCTTTTTGGCAGAGATTGACGGCGACATGATGCTCGAAGCCCATTTTGCATACGTATTCCATCAGCATCTGCAGGTCCTGGATTTTCATCACGCCGTAGCCGCCGAAGGTATCGAGTTTGTCGCCGGTGAATGCTCCCTGGCCGGTGTAGACGCTGATGACGCCGTCGGCGTCGTCGGTGGTCGTTCTCAGGAACGTCGCATCGTTCGGGGCGATTCTGCCGACGACGGTGCCGTAGGTGTTGTCCTTGCCGACGGCGCCGGCGATGATATCCTGGAAGTCCATCTTCGCCTGCTTGAAGAATGACTTGGGAAGATTCGAGCAGTGGAACAGGATGCACTTGTCCTCGTCGCCGCCGTAGTTGTTGTTCCAGTCTAACAGCGCACTTGGCTTGCCGGACGCCAACTGCAGTATGTACATGCCCAACAGGCCGGTAACGTCTACCTCGCAGGCGCTGGGCATGAGGGACTCGCTCATCATGCTCATAACCGCACACGGCACAATGCCGAAGAACTCCTCGATACTCGTCCAGCACTGAATGGCTGTTCCGCTCAGGTCGTTGTCCGTTGCCCACCGGTCGACGACATAGCCGAACTTGGCCATCTTCATTAGCGCATCGGCCGGGACGGTGCTGGTATCGACATATTCCTTTATATGGTTCAATTTGCGTTTTACGCCCGCATTGTTGTCGGTGAGTCGCTCCACCCTGCCGAACATCTCCGACAGGTCAATCGTCTCGATGGAAATGTCGGAAAGCTCCAGCAGTTTTTCACTGTAGCGAACGGTGTTGAACGCGCCCGTGCGGGCACCGATGGCGCCGAATCGCACGTT
>SDBS01005293.1_pt1 | contig 12605 bp, 28 predicted proteins | sample 2277091 | NCBI WGS metagenome assembly SDBS01 (sample SAMN10404972, study PRJNA504765) | marine sediment metagenome | isolation source: marine sediment core GS10_PC15, 163 cmbsf | place: Arctic Ocean: Southern Knipovich Ridge | collected 2010 | reverse complement strand
GTAGCAGGGAAGCCGATTATAGCCCACGATAGGGTAGAACCAGATAAGGCAATCCAGCTACAGCTTGAGGAAGCTATGAGAGTAGAAGCAGAAGCCCATACCCAAGCCACAGGCGATAATGGACACGAAGTGGAAGCGGAAGTGGAAGCGGAACTAGTTCCCGCATAGATAGCCTAAAATAAAAAAAGCCAACCCCCCCAATATAGGCGTTGAAGCAAAACTAAAGGGGGGTTACGCTATGGTAAATGAAACTTTGCCAAAGTGGGCAACCCCTGACCGCAAGGAAAAGCTAGTTCAGTTGTTCGTTGATAGTGGGGGGTTTTGTGTCTATGGGCATAAAAATTGCCTTATACCAGACCACCATTACTATCAATATACCGAGTTTTTAATTGCAGACTGGAAGCAACTAGACAGGGAATTGGCTAGTGCCTTATGGGAAGCTGAAAAGAAGGCTTTACACTTTGCAAGTAATAGAACTTACCCCTTGCGTGGGCAATATTCTGCTGTGTCTAGGGATATTCAAGCAGAGAAAAGACCATTTTACTACCTAGAAGGGCAAGCGGTAAGCGGTATAACATTAAAGCCCTTTGTTAAAGTGCGGTTAGCTTCTACCTATATGCGTTTATTTGTAGACTTGGGCGAAGCACTAAAGCAAGTCAGTAAATCTCAAAGGCGTAAAGCTATCAGATATGGAAAGCCATTACCGTCAAGCACAACTACAGCTATAAGGCGTAAAATCTTGGAAGCGGTCAGGGATTATTATACACACTAAAGCATAAAAACAAAAAAAGACACTTCCGTCTAGGGGGTGTCTTTTTGTTTATAAACTGGTATTTTACTCAATAGGCGATATGAGAAGTATCGCCTATCTTTTTGTGTAGAAAATACATAAAAGGGGGTAATTGTGACAGTTAAAGTCACGCTAAAAGCTGAAGTGCGGAGCCTGCTCCGGTATGGCAAGAAGAACGCCCGCACCGGAGAAAACATTGCCAGGGTATTGGGTTTCAAGAAGGACCGCACAATACGCCTGGCTATCAGGGAGATGACAGCCGAAGGTTTGCCGATAGCTTCCTCGGTTACTCCTCCTCTTGGTTACTTTATCGCCAGCTCGCAAGCTGAGGCTACTCACTACATCAATGTCCTTACATCCAGATTGGTCAATGACGCTTACCGCCGGCGAGACTTTAAGCGAGCGGCCAGGGTACTATTTGAGCCTTATCAGACCGAACTTTCTTTAGGATGGAAATATAGATAAAAAATAAAGGGGGTGAGCCTTGCCTACTCAAGAACAAGTAAACGCTTATATTTCAGGGGCAAAGAGGTTTATGGCCAGTCTAGAGAAGAAGCAGTTGATAGATATGGTGATACTCCACTTTGATATACCCGATGACAAAGCCAAGCAAATGGTAGAAGAAGCATTAAAAGTAATTAAATAAAGGGGGGTGAGATGAAAGACACTTATAAGATAGTCCGATTCTACTACCCGAGCCAGAACAAGCGAAAGCGCACTATCAGAACAGGGCTGACGCTTGAGCAGGCACAGGCTCATTGTAACAACCCTAAAACTAGCAAAGAGGGCGTCTACTTTGACGGCTATTATAAACAGAAATAAATAAGAGGAGGGACAAGGTGAAGATGCAGGTTGCTGAAAGTCCAGGCATCAACTGGACGTGGTTCAAAGTCCGGAACGGTAATCTTGTCGCAGTCTTTCGTCTCCACTACGGTGAAGGGCAACTGCTAGCCTTCCGTAAGAAAGCAAAGGGAATGACTCAGGTTAAGGATATTAAAGTTCCCTGGGCTACCTGGAGAGAAAAGTGCGACTTGATAGCAAATCACACTACTAGGGCTGAAGGTTACGCACAACCAGAGGTAGCAGAAGCCTTCAGTTGGCTAAATAAGCTATTCATGGAAGGTGCTATACCCTTTGAATTAGATTATTGCTCAGAGGGTAGTATGCGACACTTGGAATACCACGGCGTTGCAATATGCCGAATAAATAAATAGAAGGAGGCACAAATGACTAGGGTATTTGTATATGACGGGAGAGAGTTCCCAGACCCAGACCCGAATATGTCTGTGGAAGAAGTCAGGCAATCTATGGTCAGCTTCTTCCCCGAGCTCGCCAATGCTGAAACTAAGCAGAGCAAGCGTGGCGACGATGACATAGTTGAGTTCCAGAAGCGTGTTGGAACAAAGGGGTAGATGTGAGCGAATCAGAGAATATTGAGAAGGTCGTTCGCGCTTTAGAGAAGGTGCCACCAAAGGCTCTGCTGATAATTGAGCTGGCTAATCGTTTCACCAAAGACGGACAGCTTGATATCGACGGCCTGGCAGATGCTCAGCCGGAAGTAAATGTGGCTGTTGCTGAAGCTAAAATGTATGGCACCCACACTTTACGCGCGGTTGATACTCTAGAAAGGTTGGAGGCTGTGCCAGAAGATGTGGGATCTTGAAACCATACGCTATATGAATGAGCGAGCCACCATCAGCGCTCAGAAAATGGTGAATGAGGGGGTGAATAGTCCACCTCCGTCTACCAAACCCGAACCGGTGTATCCCCTCGCTTTGCTGGCAGCCAAGCTTATTGTCGGTCCGCCGTCAATAATACGCCTTATAGACCTGCTGGAAAACTCCGAATCGGTAGCGGAGTTTCTTACCCTGATAAGGGAATTCCTCCCTGAACGCGAGCAGGAGATAATGGGGTATATCAGTGATGACGACCGCATCAGGCTATTCTGCCGCTACTTTGAAGAGCAATACTTCCCACTAGACGACCCCAACTTTGCCTATGAGGGTAACACCCTCGAGGAGTTCATGCATGTAATCCCCACTCCCCTGATGGGCTTCTCCTGTGATGACTACGAGGAGTTCATGGGTTTTAGAAACGGCTTTATTCTCCTGCTTTCTATGGTCGAAAACCCATATGTAAGCTATGGCGAGGGCGAGCGAGTGCCGATCCTCGAGCAAATGAAGGTGCTGGTCGGTAAGGAGCTGACGGAGTTAATCCCCCCCGATGGCTGGAGTCCTGAGGACATTCATAAAATGCTTGATAAGACGCCATACCCGGGGGTGGCTGCCTTTGCCGATTGGATTCACCAAACCACTGGTTGTCTGCAACTGGACGCCAATTATTCGGAATACGGTCCTTGTGAGTGGAGTAGATGGCTCGTTGACGATCTTACCGAACAATGGCCGAGAGTTATAGAGCTTCAGGGGCAGATGAACCATATGTATGAGTGGCTGGAGGAGGACCTGCCAGGCAACTTCCGAAAACTTATGATAATCATGCTCGGTAAAGACGAAGTTAAAGGCTTCTATGTGCCTAAAGAACAAATACCCCTTCCTCTGCAGGGGGTTGGTAGTAAGTAAATAAAGGAGGTGAGAATGAGTTACGAGAAAGTAGTTGGTCAATGCGGAACCTGTCTTTTTGCCAAAGAGTTTGGTCCAGAAGATAACGTTCATTGTATTAGCTTAGAACATGCCAATGTTCTGGATAAAAATAAAAGAGGAAACGGCGATAAATACAATATGACTGAGCTGACTGAATATGGATTTATGGACCTGAGCCGGTTGGAAGCTTTGGCTGGAAAAGACTTTAAATGCCCAGAGTGGCTTTCAAATAAGCTGATAATCTACAAGCAGATGCTACCGGCAGAGGATGAAGCACCGCTGACAGATTGCCCAGGGTGTGGAAAAGAATACAACATTGCGGAAGAGGACCGCGACGACTACCAGAAAATAGCTCCGCATATCTTCCGCCACATCTGCGGGCAACTGATAACTTTCACCGGTGGAATAGTTTAGAAAGGAGGTGATGCTTTGACAGTCACAGCAGTATGTAACAAGTGCGGGGCAGTCTATGATGACGAGGCAAGCATAGATTTAGCGAAGAAGTGGATCAGGGCTGGATATGCGCCTTGCCCAAACTTAGCCTGCCCAGGTGAATTAGAACTAAAGGAGGTGGCCAGCGTTGGTAAGCACAGCAGAGAAGAAAGCCAAGAAAGCACAGATTAAAGCCCGGTTTAAAAATCCTTACCAGCAGGGAGATATCCTTCATCATTCATGGGGATACGACCAGACTAATTGTGACTTCTACCAGGTAGTTGAAGTCAAGAAAGCATCAGTCGTGCTACGTATGCTCAATACCAGTCCTGTCCCTGGCTCTGAAGGGTTTATGAGTGATTCCCTGATGCCAAATAAAGATGACTTTAAAAGGGCAGGGCATCACGCCTTAACAAAATATGGCGATACTCTTACACCAGAGCACCCGACCATTATGAAGCGGGTATCGGCCTATATTCAGGATGATGACAGTATGAAATACTTTATCCCCGTTCCTTATGGCTGGTGCGACCTGTGGAAAGGAAAACCAGAACAGCATAGCTGGTATGCGTAGAAAGGAGGTGAGCACGAATGGTTGAAAATGCCGTTCAGTGGGCCATTCCCTCTGAGTTGGAGGTGCCGGCGGATCCGTTGAGGTTGCGGCTGGATTTCCACCATCAAGCAGTGGTAATGACCTTATTTGACCCGGAGATAACAGAAAGAAAAATAGTGTCGGCTATGGATATAAGCCATTCCCTGGCCAGCGAATTATCCTTCGGTTCAGGGTTACTTCCGCCGAAAACTATCTGGTGGGAGAACACCAGGAACGGACCGATATTCGCACTCTATGAAGAGCCAAGGACGCGAAGGCTGGCTCTCCAGGAGTCGGTTCGTGAACCCCCGCGGCGGTTTACAATACCGTTGCCCGGGCTTCTCTTCCTGTGCTCGCCTGGTAAGCCGCCATGGGTTTTTGCGGTGAAGAAGAAGCCGACCAAAGAGTCGGATATCGTCTATAAGGCACCACTCTGCAATGTATACGAAGATGGGCGGTCCTGCCCGGGTAACCACAAATATCCAACCCGCGTTGCGGACATTGTTGAGTCGTTCTTTATATCCTTCTTCAGCACTGGAATTGACTTGCGAAACAGATCGGTTAAGTTCCCGGAGAATATAATCCATTTGTGGGAATACCTGGATAAAAAGAAGAGGTTCCCAAACCCCGACCTGGTTAAGCACGGGTATGTAAAGGATTTGATGCAATATGAATAAACCAGTCGGCTACCTGATGAATTACCCGACAGGCCTCTCCGGAGAAAGAGGCCTTTATTATAACTATACCTTTGCCTCCAACGGGATTTTCATTGAGGCTGAAAGCCCGCTTGTTACAGCGAGAATACCCGTTGCCGAATGTGATATCAGAGGTCTGGCGCCTATTGAAACGAGGATATCGCTGACTTATGGGAGTATACCGCAGCGGTTCTTCGACCTGGCACTTGACCTGTTTTTGGCGAATAGTGATACCGAGCAATATGTGGCGATAACGGGGGATGCTGGATATCACTTCTACATTCCCGTGCAGGATAAGTCCTCCGGCAGTGTCGTGTATGAGGTGGGTTCTTCCGTGGTGCTTGAAATACACTCGCACGGGAAAATGGGAGCGTTCTTCAGTGGGACCGACGATAAAGACGAAACAGGCTTGAAGCTATACGGGGTTGTGGGAAAATTGGACGCTACCCCTATAGTAAAGCTCCGAATAGGAGTCTATGGCTACTTCAGAGAACTATTCTGGAATGAGGTCTTTGATGGCTCCCTATGTGGGGCATTGGAATACGAAGAAAAGGAGGTGATAAGCGAAGATGCCATACAGAATCTCAGCGAAGTATATGGCGGAGGAAAAAAGGATTCTGGTAGTTGGCTGCGGTGGAACCGGCTCTTTCGTCGCTGAAGGCTTATGCCGGTTGCTTGTAGACACCGATGAATCTCTTATCCTGATAGATCCCGACCGCGTAGAGCCTCACAACCTCTTAAGGCAGCAGTTCTTTGCAGGGGACGTGGGCAAGTTTAAAAGCCAGGTCATTGCCGAGCGTTTGTCCCGCCAGTATGGGCGTGTTGTCGGCTACAGCGTCTACCCCTATATGCCCGACATGATACACAAAAACTGGGGAGGCGGAATGCATACGGAAGCAGCTCAAGGCCTCATTGTAAGCTGCGTCGATAATGTGGCTGCCCGCCGCGAAATTGCCGGAACCCTGAAACATGGCAACTGGTGGCTCGATGTCGGTAATGGATATTCTTCAGGTCAGGTCCTTATCGGTAGCACTAGTGTCAAACAACATCTTGAGGAGTCTTTCGATGAGGAGAATCAGCTGGTGTATGCCTTGCCAATGCCATCATGCCAACTCCCGTCCCTCCTGTCGCCGCCGACAAAGCCGGTTATTAAGGATGTGGACTGTGCCGAGGCCGTGATAGCTGAGGACCAGAGCCCCGTAATCAACCAGTCCATGGCGATATTGGTGCTGGAGTTTATACACCGCTTCCTGCGAAGAGAGCTGACCTGGATGGGAGCATACCTTGATATGGAAGCTGGCACTCTGCAAACTGTGCCGGCAGAACCGGAAGTAGTAGCTAGAATGTTGGGGGTGAAGGTCCATACCCTCATTAAGTCTAAATCCAAAAAAAGGAGGTGAATCCATGGCCGAAAAAGAGGAACAAACCACTGAGGAGCCAGAAGAGGAAGAAGCCCAGGAAGAAGAGAAGGAAGGAACGGAAGAGCCAGAAGAGACTGAAAAGGCGAAGCCGGCCAACGAGCTCAAGGTAGTTATTATTCAAAGGGATGACAAGATAATGATTGGAGCTCAATCGCCGGATTGCGACCCTGTGTATGAAACCCTCACCGGTACCCTGGCGGCTGCTCTGAAGCAGATCCCCAAACTCGTTGCTGGAGCGAAAGAGAAATGGGCTGCCAACCCACGCAACCCCAATGCGAACCTGCCCAAACCGGAACCCAGACCAGCTCCTGCTAGAACGGCAGCAAAACCAAAAGAGAAACCAGATCAGCCGAGCTTCTTCTAACCTCACCGGCATGCATCGGAAGTTGGCCATTCGATGTGTAAATTTATGGCCAGAAAGGAGGTGAGAAAATGGATATCCAAGTAGCTAAATTCAGGGATACACTGGCATTACTAAAACCTGCGGTGGCCCGCAAGCCCAAACTAACCAGCCTCGAGCATATCTTGCTCAAGGATGGCCAGGCTGCTGCCACCGACCTTGAAACTTTCGTAATAGCTGCTATGCCCGAAGCTGACATCACAACACTGGTACCCTTTAAGGATGTAGCCGAGCTGCTGCAGTACACCCCCGGAGGGGAAATGCTTAATATCAAGGTCAAGTCCAAGAATATGGTCCTAACCTGGTCGTCAGGCAGCGCAACCTTCCCGGTAGAGAGCGCGGAAACATTCCCGGATATACCGAAATTCGTTCCCGAAACTGAGAAATCCCTCAATACCGATGCTCTCATCCCCGCCTTAGTTGCAGTACTGCCCTACGCTGCTAAAGATGAAGACAGGCCAGTACTTCACGGTGTAACCCTCATTCTCGGAAATCCCACCAGAGTAGCTGCGGGAGACGGATACCGGATGGCCGACAAAGAGTTACCTCTGTCTTTCCCTAAGGACTTCATAACAATTATTCCCGCCAGCTCTGTTAAGGTCCTCAAGCACCTGTGGGAAAAGACACCTCGCACGCCACCCCCGGTTGAGGCATTGGTTACAGCGCTTATGACCAAGAAGATGGCAATGGTAGGACACGATGGCAAAGAGGGCCTGCGGTTCCAGTTCGATAACCACACCACCGTCATTGTCAAGCTGGTCAGCGGCAGCCCGCCAGACTTCCTAAAACTGATTCCGAAAGAAGAGCCAATCCTGAAAGTTCACTTTCTGGCAGAGGAGCTAGCACTGGCCGTCCGCCGGGTTGCAGGAGTAGCGATGGATGAGAAGGGAATCGTCCGCCTAGCCTTTAAGGATGACCAGGCAACCATATCAGCCAAGAGTGATGGCCATAAAGTTGAGTCCTCCTTCCAGACCATGGAGTGCACCGGTGCCCCGAACATGGTCGCTCTCAACGCACTATATCTTGGCCAATATCTTAGCGACAAGCAAGGAATAGTCACCCTCGCATGGACCGGCGGCAGCGCCCCTGTAGCATTCCGTAGCAAGGATGACCCGAGGGTTCTTATCATGCCCATGGCAGTAGACAAGTAGAGGGTGACTCCGGGGGGGTGTGGAGTTCGCACCCTCCCGATACTTGTTTGGAAAAGAAAATAGGGAGGTGAAAATTGAAGGACGTAAAGTTTATGACGGCAGTGGAAAAAGAGAAGGTATTGCGCAGCTGGGAGCGTTTTCTCAAAAGCGGTTGCTCAAAGACTCAGTTCAGCAAGGCGCTATATCATCACCTGATTAACCAATGCTCATTCATAGCCCATTACGATATAAACGGATTCTATTCTACCTACTTTGAGGAAGGGGAGGATACGGCTCATTTCCTAACACAATTTGATAACAGCAACGGGATCCCAAATAGCATAGAGTATGGCTGGATTCTCTGGTATACAGACCCCGAATACAACGACCTCAACTCCGAGATGTGCCGGGTGGCCAGCAAGTATATTCCCGTGCTCACTAAGGTAGCCAGGCTTAAGCAGGAAAAGATTGACACGCAGCGAGCAGAAGCGCTGCTAGCTAAACATGGACTAACGGCAACGATAACTAGGGGAGACTGATGGTTAAAGAAGATGCAAAATGGATCGGTGAGCTGGTCGGGGCTCTCTGCGACCCCATTATTGTAATGCCCAATGGCTGGGGAGAGACATTACCCGACTGGATGAAACCGGCTATTACCCAGGAGCGCCTGATTGCAAATATGATGGCAGCCAGAGGGGAACCAATGACGGGTAGTGACACTGAGGTAGCCGCCTACCTCTACACCGCCAGCCTAGAGGGGCCCATGGGTCACGATTGGACAGAGATATATCTCTTTATTGCGAGAAAAGCTTACGAAAGACACCATAAGGGGTCAAAGATGCCAGAAGATATTACAGTTGAGGAGCTTACCAAATTTCAAGAAGGTAAACTTAATCACCTTAGGCACTGGATATACGACACCCGGGTGAAACACAGGAAAGGCAAAGCCCAGCTTGAGAAGGGAGAAAGGAAAAAGGAAGAGGAAGAAGACAGCCCTCAGTACGCGTTTGACCTCGGGTTAGAGCCTGAGAAGGTCGAGCAGAAGGGGGCTTGACAATACTAGTATTATATGGTATATTAGGTATATTATGAATACAGAGAAAGGAAAGACCCAACAGCTTAAGAACTCAGACGAGGCACTTTGGCGCCAGTTCAAGGCAGCGGCAGCCTTAGAGGGATGCACTATAACCAAGTGGATTGAAAAGGTTGCCAGGGAGAAACTAGGCTCGAAGCCAGAGTAGCCTTACTGACTATTGATATCATAATATACTAATTCATGCAGGAACCCCTGCTACAGGGGGTTTTTGTGTTTGTGAAAGGTTGGAAAAGATGAGAATAAATCATATCTGGACAGATGAAGAGCGGGCTATAATCCGGAGAGACTTCAAGCATACCCGGAGTTCCCGCCAGCTTTTAGCGAGACAACTAACCGAGATAACTGGCGAGAGGATAACGGAGTATGGCGTCGCGGGGCAAATCGCCATCATGGGGATCGCAAAGAGCGATGACCGCCGCCAATGGACACCAGAAGAAGAAGTGAAGCTAATGGAATTGATACCTTCCTACTGCCCCCGGGTTGTAGCCAAGATGATGCACAGGAGCATCAACTCGGTAGTGGTCAAGTCCAAGCGTCTCAATATATCCCGTCGGGTCCGTAATGGGTGGTTTACCAAAAGTGAACTGATGGAGATACTTGGACATGATCACCACTGGATTCAGAGGCGCATTGACTCTGGAGCCCTGCCGGCGACATATCACTATGGGCACAGGCCGTCACAGCTCGGCGGCTCTGCCTGGCACATTACAGAGAAAGACCTGAAGAAGTTCCTTAAAACATATCCTGAGGAGCTTATGGGGTGTAACATCGATATCATCACCATTGTAGATATTCTCTCCGGAGTACATGGTAACCATGAAAGCTAAAGAAGCGGTTAAGCAGTTTGAGGGTAAGAACCCCATCACGCGGTTTGACCTTTGCAAGCTGTATATGAATGAGCTGGCACCAAGAATTAACCTCCGGGTTCATAATCGAACCTTAGTCTCGGCCGAGACATTTAGAGGTATGGTCAAGGAAATGGACGACTGGATGGGTAAGGTCTGCCGGCTCTTGGACATATCTCCTGAAGATGCTGAAAGTATTAAGAAGGAAAATCACGATATGGCCATGGCTTCCATGCAGAAATCTATGGTCGAGTATAGAAGGGAAAAATGAAACAGCGTAGCTTGAGAAGGCTTAATAAACTACACCTCTATGCACACCGGCGGTTTCACGAAGCCGAACCGGGGACTCATTGGCTGTGGTGGCTGGAAGTCAGAACAAAAATTATAAAGCTGATAGTAGAATACAAATAAAGAGTATTATTTAACGGAGGGACAATGGCATTAAAAAGGCTATCATTGATTTTATTAGTCTGCTGCTTAACTCTATATGCACCGATAGAGTTGACTAGGGTAATCTTGGACTGGGAAGGTTTCTCCGGTAAGTTCATATTTGAGGTGTGCTTTGTGTGGTTCTTCTACGCCTTAGCGATACTTGTAGTCTCACTTGTAGTGTTTCGGAATATTCCATACATACATAAAAAGAGCTGAAAAATAATATGCATTATTTAACAGGAGGTAGGACATGATAAAAAGGTCGATTGGGCTGCTATTACTCGCTCTCTTATTTGCAGGGATACTAACAGTGATAAGCCTCCAAGTAGGGTTTGCTACTGCTGCCTTAATAGCCGGAATTTCTGTTGCCCTTACGCTATTAGTAGTCGTAGCCGTTTGGCTTATCATTTTTTAGTAAAATAATCTACGTTATGTGAAAGGAGGATACTATGCAATATCTCGACACTTTGCCCCAAGTCAGCAGCGTGAGTGTAGAAGGCGACATCATTGAACTCGAGTTGGAGGAGAAGCTGGATAAACTGGACTCCCTCCCCGATGCCCCACAAGTCCTTGTCGCCAACTATGCTGGCCAGATTACAGTGGTTGTCGGTAAAGTCCTCGAGCATGAGGATATCGATGTAAACCTTGGCCAAGAAATCTGGTGCCGGCTTAAGATGCAAGGCACAATCGTTGAATTCAACACAAAATAAGCGATGTTATTTACAAATCTGTTAAAATTTAACATAGTGTTAAATTCAGCACCATGGCCAGAATTAACAAATCCGTCAATTTTAACACCTTGTTAAAAAGGAGATAAGTATGTCTAGCCCGCATCGTGATGGGGTCAAGATGGAAGTAGAACCCGCAGTTTTTCAGTTCAAATTCGACCGAAACACCCGGGGCAGACGGGTTCTTATTCTCTGCTGGATAAGCTGCACCCAGTTCTCCAACTTCACCTGGGAAAGGTGGCTTACCTTCCATCTGGGGCCACCTTGGTTCACCCATGTGGCAGGCTTCATCTGCCATGACGAATAAATAATGGACCTTATGTTTCGGTATATAGAAAGAAGGAGGCTAAATTGGGATATCTTATTAAACCAATAGACATGAGCGAAGAAGCAAAAGAAAAGCTGCGTCGGCAAGCAATATCTGCTGGGCTGGAGGCTATGAAAAAGAGAGAGGGAAAAGTAAAGGAAACTGGAATCATAATGTCCGGGGACCATCCAAAGCTAATACTTGAGGGCTTAAAGACACAGACTAGAAGGGTGATTAAGCCACAACCTAGAGGCACACCTTATTGGGCAGATGGTTCTGGCAGTAGTATCAGGGGTGCGAAGATATTAAGCGATTCTGGCTACTGCGATGGTGGCTATTCTCACCACGCATATATGAAATGCCCCTATGGTCAAGTAGGGGATAGGCTTTGGGTGAGGGAGACTTGGCGACCAGCTTGGGCGGTCAATCCTGCTGGTATTTCTGGCTCTGGCATCCAATATAAATCAGACGGAATTATCTATGGCAGAGTAGAGGCTCTGAGTGCATATCCTGAGTGTCAGTTTAGTCCTAAGAAATGGCATCCTTCAATCCATATGCCGAGATGGGCTTCCCGAATAACCCTTGAGATTACTGAGGTTAGAGTGGAGAGGGTGCAGGAGATAGATAGTTGGGATTGTATTTATGAAGGGATACGCCAAAAAGAACTATTCCATCCTCACGGTCTAATGATAGACAAACCAAATGCTCAACTAATCAGCGAGTTTCAGGATTTATGGGACTCCCTCAATGCCAAGCGTGGCTATGGCTGGGATTTCAACCCCTGGGTATGGCCGATAAGTTTTAAGCTGATTGAGAAGATCGAAACATAATAACTATTATCTTGCCGAGTCGTCTAGTGGTAGGACGCCAGGTTTTGGCCTTGGAGATCGAGGGTTCGAATCCTTCCTCGGCAACCAAGTATTTCTTAAGAAATAGAAAGGAGGTGACCAGTGAAGTTTAACCCAGATCCGGTAATCAAGTCCGCTTTCCGTTTGAGTAAACTAACCAAGGAGCTGCAGGAGAAACAGGACCCGGGTGTAGTTGAACTGATTAGGAAAGAGAGCGGGATCCTGGCACAACGGGCGATGGCGCTGTGGCTTATACTAAACTTCGAGGAGTGAGCAATGATAATCAGAT
>SDBS01005292.1_pt1 | contig 12606 bp, 8 predicted proteins | sample 2277091 | NCBI WGS metagenome assembly SDBS01 (sample SAMN10404972, study PRJNA504765) | marine sediment metagenome | isolation source: marine sediment core GS10_PC15, 163 cmbsf | place: Arctic Ocean: Southern Knipovich Ridge | collected 2010 | reverse complement strand
TGCCACTCCTTCACCACCCTCGCCACCGGCGGGTTCTCGACAAAGAACACCTCGGTGGGCGAGTTCGGCTCGGCGACGGTCGAGTGGATCGTCATTTTCTTCATGCTCCTGGCGGGGATCAACTTCGTGCTCCACTTCCGGCTGCTAACTGGCCGCGTCAAGGCTGTGTGGCACGACAGCGAGCTGCGTTACTTCCTCGGCGTGATTGCAGTGGCGACCGCGATCCTGGTCGTGACGGTGCACGAGCCGGGCGCGCGATTCGCGGACAGCCTCCGCGACGCCGCCTTTCAGACCGTCAGCATCCTCACAACAACCGGCTACGTGACCACCGACTTCGAGGGGTGGGCGACGCTGCCACTCTTGGTGCTCCTGTGCCTGATGGTGCTTGGCGGCATGTCGGGCTCGACCGGCGGCGGGATCAAGAGCCTGCGCGCGTTGCTCGCCGTCCGCTCGCTGCGGGCCACCCTCCACCGCCTCATCCACCCGCACGCTGTGCGGCCGGTGAAGTACGGCGGCGAGGTGGTCTCGGAGACGGTGCTGTCGGGGATCTGGGCGTTTCTCACGGCCTACCTCCTGATCGCTTTGGTCGGTGCGGCGGTGGTGGCGGCGCACGGTTATGATTTGTTGACCGCGATCTCGGCCGGATTGACCTCGATCGGTAACGTCGGTCCCGGCCTCGGCGAGATCGGCGCCTATGACAACTTCGCTCACTTTCCCGGGCTCGTGAAGATGGTGCTCGCCGGCTGCATGCTCTTTGGCCGCCTCGAGATCTTCACCCTGCTGGCTCTACTCTCGCGAGAGTTCTGGCGCCGGTAGGCAACCGCCCATCGTCCAGAAAAACCACCAAGACACCAAGAACGCCAAGGAACACCCGAAGATAACCACAGAGGGACAGAGATGCAAAGAGATTGTCGCTGACGTGATGGGATTGAGCCGGCGATTGACGGCGGAACAGCCGGCGATCTGACGATCGCCGACCGCCGGTGAGATGTTCGTCCGCTCCAAGCGCGAGCGCTTGTCGCGGCCAAACGTCCCACCGGCCGACGCGCCGGAGGCGCGTCGGTTCCGCCTTGCCTCACCCCAACTGGGATGATAGGCGCTTTCCTCCCAATCATGAAAAGAAGGAGGGGAGTGGAGAGGCCTGCGCTCTTCGAGAGCGTAGGCCGCTGGATCGGGCCACCGCGACGAACGCTTGCGTTCAGAGCGATGGCCCGACCCAGCGGTTCCCGGCCGTCGTTCGACGACGGCTGGGACCTCGCCACGTGGTGAAATCTCGTGCGCGGTTCTCTTCGTCTCCGCGTCTCTGCGTCAAGAACCGGGTGGGTGGGCGGACTTGGTGTCCTTGGTGACTTGGTGGTGAGCCGGGGCGACGGCGGTGCGTGTAGAATGCCTCGCGTCCAAAGGTCGGAGGTTATCGCTTGAAAGAACACCGCGCAAAGATCGGCATCGTCTTCCTGATCGTGTTCATCGATCTGGTGGGTTTCGGCATCGTCATCCCGATTTTGCCGCTCTATGCCGAGGAGTACGGACCCTCGCCTGTGATCTTTGGCCTCTTGATGGCCTCGTTCTCGATCATGCAGTTCGTTTTCTCTCCCATCCTCGGTCGCCTCTCCGATCGTTTTGGGCGGCGCCCGGTGCTCCTGGTCTCGCTCATCGGTTCGGCGGTCGGCTACGTGCTCTTTGGCATTGCCGGTTCGTTGGGAATGCTCTTCGCATCGCGCATCATCGACGGCATTTCCGGCGGCAACATTTCGACCGCGCAGGCGGTCATCGCCGACATCACCGGTCCCGAGGACCGGGCCAAGGGCATGGGCCTGATCGGCGCCGCCTTCGGCCTCGGCTTCATCCTCGGGCCGGCGATCGGCGGCGTGCTGGTGGCCATCGCCCCGTGGTTGCCGGGCGCCGCCGCAGCGACCGCGTCGCTGATCGCGTTTTTTCTCGTGCTGACGCTGCTGCCGGAAACCCTCGACCCAGAGGCCCGCCGCGAGGCCCGGCGGCATCCGCTCAACCTGCAGAGCCTGGCCGCGGCGCTGTCGCTGCCGCTGGTCGGCTTCTGCCTGGTGTTGGTCTTCCTCACGATCTTCGCCTTTGCCAACTTCGAGACCACCTTCGCCCAGTACGCCAAGCTCCGCTTCGCTTTTACGACATCGACCATCGCCTGGCTCTTTGCGTACGCGGGGTTGCTCGGCGCCGTCGTCCAGGGTGGGTTGGTCGGGCGGCTGTCGAAGCGCTTCGGCGAGGGCCGGCTGATCGTCGCCGGCACCCTGCTGAGCTTTCTCGCCCTCGGTTTCCTTCCCTCGGCGTCGAGCCTCGGCCCTCTGCTCGCCATCCTGGCGGTGCTCGCCCTCGGCCAGGGCATCGCCCACCCGTCGCTGTCGGCTCTGACCTCGAAGCTGGTGAGACCGGACGAAATCGGCGGGGTGATGGGCGTCTATCAGTCGATTTCGAGCCTGGGCCGAATCGTCGGCCCGTTCTGGGCCGAGGTGGTCTACGGCAAACTCGGGGCCGCGTGGCCCTTCCGCACTGGCTCGGTCTTCATGCTGATGGCTTGCGCGGTGGCCGTGGTGATGCTCTCGAAGCTTCGCCGACGGGAGGCGCCTACGGCTTGACCCGCTCAAGAAACTTCCCGCGTTTCGCCGTGATGGCTTGAAGAGCCGCGAAGCGGCGGCATATCCATAGCCTGGGGCGTGAGCCCCAGGAACATGGCACGGAAAAAGATCCTCAAGCCGCAAAGCGGCGACAGACATCCGGAAGATGGTGGCTGCGGCTCACGCCGCAGCCGCAAGCTGTCGCCCCCTTTCGGGGGCTTCTGGGGGTTGTGATACCCGGTACCTGGGGCTCACGCCCCAGGCTATGGATCTGTCGCGCCTTCGGCGCTCGGTCATTTACCCAACCCTTATGGCACGCACCAGAGACGGCCCCCCAGTGTTTCTTCCTGACGGGTCCCCCGGGGCGCAGCCCAGGGTGAGGCGCTTCTGAGGATCTCTCGAATTTCTTTCTGGTGGGTCGATCGGACTCAGCGGCCGTGTCCCTTGGACCCACCGCTGCCCTGCGAGGACATCCCCCCCATCCCGCCGGATGGTGGGTTCTGACCGCCCATCGGCTGCCGCGTGGAGCCCATCGACCCGGTCGACGGCCTGTTCATGCCCCGCCCCCGATCCCAGTCGCTCCTGCTGACGCCGTGGGGTCGCGGCGCGGCGGCGGCACGTCCGCGGCGGATTCGGGTCGACTCTCCGGCATGGACACTCACGGCTTCGCCGACCCCCGCAGCGTCCCGCACCTCGACCGTTCCCTCGAAGACCACCACCGAGGTGTCGCCGTCCTTCTCGACCTCGACCCCGTACTCGGTGCCGCGCACCGCGAGCACCGCCGACGGCGTGGTCACGAGGCGCTCGCGGTCATCACCCTCGGCCGCCGGCTCGAACACGGCGCGCAATCGGCCGCGCTCGAGCTCGAGCAGCACGCCGGGACGGTCGTGGGCAAGACGGAAGGTGGTTTTCGAATTGATGCGGAAAAGCGCGCCCCGTGCGGGCACGGCGAGGTCGGCGCTCGACCGCGATCCGGTGCGCAGGGCGTCACCGGAGTGCGCGCGGTCGCCGACGTCGAGTCGATGCTCTCCGTCCTCGGTCGCGAGCAGGAGCTTGCGCTTGACCGCGATCACGTCGTAGGTCAGGGTCTCCGGCTCTTCGACGCCGGGAGCGGCGCTCATGGCCGCGAGACCGAGAGCGAGAAGGATCGTCGGTATCTTCATGATGGGTTCTCCTTCGAATCAAGGGCGATTCCGAGACGTTCGGCCTTCCGGTAGAGCGACTTGCGCTCGATGCCGAGAATCTCCGCTGCGCGCGTACGGTTGCCTCCGCAGCGCTCCAGAACTGCCTCGATGTGGAGCTTCTCGAGCTCTTTTAGACTCAGGTCGTCGCCGATGGCCGGTGCGTCCGGCGCCGGGGCTTCGCGGCCGGCCGCGGGCTGGAGGAGCGAACGCACGATTTGCACGTCGTTCAAGGAGCCGCTGTCGACGAGTGCCCGTTGCACGACGTGCTCGAGCTCGCGTACATTGCCCGGCCAGGAGTGCGCCTGGAGGGCCTCGAGAACCTCGGCGCCGGCGGGTTCGACCTCGGCCAGCCCTAGCTTTTCCTGGTGTCGGCGGCGAAAGTGCTCGACCAGCGACGGGATGTCCGAACCGCGTTCGGCCAGCGGTGGAAGCTCGATCTCGTAGACGGCGAGGCGGTAGAAGAAGTCCTCGCGGAAGCAGCCCGCCTCGACCTCCGCCCGCAGGTCGCGGTTGGTGGCGGCGACCACCCGCACCGGCACCTGCACGGTGTGTTCGGCGCCCACCGCGCGGATTTCGCCCGACTGCAGGAACCGCAGCAGCTTGACCTGGAGGGCGACGGGCAGCTCGCCGATCTCGTCGAGGAAGAGCGTGCCGTCGCGCGCCGCCTCGACCGCGCCGCGGTGGTCGCGGTCGGCGCCGGTGAACGATCCCTTGCGGTGGCCGAAGAGCTCGCTCTCGAGCAGGTTCTCTGGAATGGCGCCGCAGTTGAGCGGGATGAAGGGTCCGTCTGGGTTGGCGCCAAAGGTGTGGAGCGCGTGTGCGATGAGCTCCTTACCGGTGCCGGTCTCGCCGCGCACCAGCACCGGGATCGGCAGAGGAGCGACCCTGGCGACTGCGTTGTAGACCTCGACGATGGAGGGGTCGTTGCCGATGATCATCGATTTCGGTCCGAGCTCGACCGGCGAGGTGGATGGGGCGGGGCTGCGAAGGGCGGCACGCACCCGTTTGACCAGGGCATCAATCTCGAACGGCTTGGCGAGGTAGTCGAAGACTCCGAGCCGGCGCGCGGAGGTCGCGGTTTCCACGGTGCCGTGAGCGGTGACCAGGATGACGCGGGCGGCCGGGCAGACGCGGTGGCAGCGGTCGAGGAGCTCGAGACCGGTTCCGTCGCCGAGGTAGATGTCGGTCACCATCAGGTCGAACGCGCCGGGCGTGATGAGCTCGAGCGCAGCGGTCGAGGTGGAGGCGGTTTCCACCTCGTATCCTTCTTTCCTCAGGGCGAGGGCCATGAGCTCTCGCATTGCGGTGTCGTCGTCGACGACCAGGATCTTGTTCGCCGCCATCTAATCAGTCCTCTCCGGCCGCCGGCAGCTCGACCGTGAAGGTGCTGCCCGCGCCCGTCTCACTCTCGATTATTATGCATCCTCCGTGCCAGGTTGTGATCTCGTCGACCAGCGCCAGGCCGAGGCCGGAGCCGGACTCGGCGGCGCCGGCTATTCTGTAGAAACGCTCGGTCAGACGGGGGATCTCGTCCGCCGGAATTCCCGGGCCGTGGTCGCTGACTTCAAAGATGATCCGGCCGTTGTCAGCGCGGACGACGACCTCGATCGCATCGCCGTCGATCGAGTACTTGATCGCGTTTCCGATCAGGTTGTCGATCACCCGCTCGAGCAGTGCCGGGACGCCGCGGACGAGGCAGCGGTCGGCGAGGAACGACGCGAAAGACTGCTTTCTGGCGTCGGCGGCCGCGGCCAGAATCTCGAGCCGGCCGCGGACCAGCTCGCCGAAATCGACGAACTCGGCTTCCCCCTCCCAGTGACCGGCGCCGAGGTTTTCGAGGTCGAGAAAGACCGTGACCATCTCCTGCAGACGCGCCGCCTCGCCACGGATCAAGGATGCCACCCGCCGCTGCTCGTCCCCCGTGAGCTCGTACCGTTCGAGGGTTTCGCCGAAGCCTGAGATCGAGGCGAGCGGTGTTTTGAGCTCATGCGAGACGAGCCGCTGCATCTCGCGCCGCCGCCGCTCGAGCTCGTGCTCGGCCGTGACGTCACGGATGATGGCGAGAAGACCGCCCTCGAGTGCGCTGGTCTGCAGGGAAAGCTCGCGCCCCGCCCGTTTGAGGGTGCCCTCGCCGGTGGCGGGGTCGAGAACGCTCTCGATCTCTCCCAACCGGGGCAGACCGCCCCACAGCTTCTCGGCCGCCGGGTTGACCTCGAGCAGCTCGCCGTCGGCGCTCCACAGGGCGACGCCCTCCGCCATTCCGGCGAGCAGGGCGCGGCGAGTGGCGTCCTCCCGGAGCACACCCTCCTGGAGGCGCTGCAGGGCCTCGAGACGGCGGCTCGCCGTCTGCGGCACCCGGTCGTCGGAGGATCGCGCGTCGATGTGCTCGAGGAGCGACTGCAGCAGGCGGCCGCTCTCGCGGTGGGCCGCCCGGGACTCGACAGCCTCGCGCAGCAGGGCCGAGACCACGACCACCGTCAACAGGGTGGCCAGCGGCAGGAGGACGAGACCCAGGTGCAGCGCGACGATGGCGATCACTCCGAGCCCTGCAAAAAGGATAGAGAAACGGCCGAGATCGAAGGTCCCGCGGCGGCTGCGGAGCGCCTGCACCGCGAGGGCGAGAATGAAGGCGGCGACCGCGGTCCATCCGCCGCCCGGGCGACGGATCAATCGGTCGGAGAGAACGGACGCCGCAGCCGAAGCGTGGGCCAGGACTCCGGGAACGGGCGCGTGCCGGGGTCCGGTGGGGACCACAAACTGGTCCCCGGCCCCGGTGGCGGAGACACCGACGAATACGATGCGGTCTCGGATCGTATTCTCGGGCAGCTCTCCATCGAGGACCGTGGAGGCCGAAAAGCTCGGAATGTCCTGCGGCGGCGGTCGGAACTCGGGACGAAGCTCGACCCCGGCCGGGACCGGGATCTGCGGCCGCAGCAGGCGTGCGGCGGCCAGCGAGAGAGAGGGCAGGGACAGCCCGCCGGTCTGTTTGGTGGCGGCGATGGTGCGCACCACCCCGTCGGGCCCGACCTCGCCATAGACATGGGCGGCGGCATCCGCGCCTCCGAAAACCTCGAGGGGCAGCAGCCAGCTGTTGCCGTCGCCCATCGCCGCCCCGAGGACGTGGGGGATCTCGGCCAAGGCCTCGGCAAGGCCGAGGTCACCGGCCGCCTCGGCGGGCTCGGACAGGATGAGATCGAAAACGACGCCACGGGCGCCCAGATTGTCGACAGTCGCTACCAGACGGGCGAGGCGGCTGCGGGGCCAGGGAAGGGCGCCGCGTTGGGCGACGGCGGCGTCGTCGATGAGGATCGCGACGATCGGCGGCTCGGGCCGGGGGAGGCTCGGTGTCCGCAGCAACAGATCGCCGGTGCTACGTTCAACCGCCGGCAGCCAGCCGGTCAGCCACATGGCCGCGACAACCGCCATCGCGGAAGAGGCGAGAACCACCTCGGAACCCAAAGTCCTGTGGTCGAATGATCTTTTCACCCTCATCACAGCTCATCCTAACCCGATCTCTCAAGAAATTTCCTCGATCCAAAGCCTCTATTTTCTGTTAGATGGATATAGTGAGCCGCGAAGCGGCGGTATATTCATAGCCTGGGGCGTTAGCCCCAGGAACACGGTGGGGAAAAACAAGCCAGCCGCGAAGCGGCGACAGACATTCGGACATTGATGGCTGCGGCTCACGCCACAGCCGCAGTCTGTCGCCCCCTTTCGGGGGCTTCTGGGTGTTATGACGCCTGGTACCTGGGGCTGACGCCCCAGGCTATGAGTCTGTCGCACCTTCGGCGCTCAGGCACCGCAACGTTCTATCGTTCAACCTCCAAATATCGAATGGCTCCGTGGGCTCATGCCCCAGGCTATGAGTCGGTCGCGCCTTCCGGCTTTGCCCTGCGGGCTACGCCGTGACAAGTCGGCGCTGGCCTGCATTCCTCACAGGGCACCGGATGATCTTCGATGAGGAAACCTGATCTGCGATGAGGGACAAGGAGTATGGTGTGAGCTTGGCGCAATACCGCTTGCGCCGCCGGTGTTGAGCCTACTGACGTCAGCGGTGGATCGAAGAGGAGGCTTCGAGAGATGTTTCGAAGATGGGCGTGCGATGAAGGGACGCAGTTGTGAGGATTGCCGCCGTCGGTTCGGCGCTGCCGGAGCACTTCTACGACCAGGAGACGCTGTTGGGGGCTTTTCGCGAGCAGTGGGCCGAGCGCTACTACAACCTCGATCGGCTCGAGAAGCTCCACCGGAACGTGCTGGTCGGCGGGCGCCACCTCGCGCTTCCATTGGAGGAGTACCCCAAGATCGAGACCTGGGGCGAGGCCAACGACCACTGGATTCGGGTCGCGGAGGAGCTCGGCGGCAAGGCCGTGTTGACGGCTCTCGATCGCGCCGGGCTCGGCATCGACGAGATCGACGCCTTCTACTTCACAACCGTGACCGGGATCGCCACGCCGTCGATCGATGCCCGCCTGATGAACCGGTTGTCGTTGCCGCCGCGGGTGAAGCGGGTCCCGATCTTCGGCCTCGGATGTCTGGCGGGGGCGGCGGGAGTTGCCCGCGCCGCCGACTATTTGCTCGGTCACCCGAGCGAGGTGGCTGTGCTGCTGTCGGTGGAGCTGTGCTCGCTGACCCTGCAACGGGACGATCTGTCGGTGGAAAATCTGATCGGATCGGGGCTCTTCGGCGACGGCGCCGCGGCCGCGATCCTGGTGGGAAAAAAACGCCTTTCTCAGGGCCCGCGGGTGGTAGCCAGCCGTTCCTCCTTCTACCCCGACACCGAGCGGGTGATGGGCTGGGACGTGTCGGAGAGGGGCTTCAAGATCGTGCTCTCGGCCGAGGTGCCGGAGATGGTTCGCCGCTATCTGCGGCGGGACGTGGACGCCTTTCTCTCCGAGCACGGACTGGCCAGGGACGACATCGCGGCCTGGATCTCCCATCCCGGCGGACCAAAGGTCCTCGAGGCCATGCAGGAGGCGCTGGAGCTGCCGGACGAAGCACTCGAGGGCGCGTGGCGGACGCTGCGCGAGGTCGGCAATCTGTCGTCGACGTCGGTGTTGTTGGTGTTGGAGGGCGCCCTTGGTTCGCCGCCTCCGTCGGGCAGCTGGGGTCTGATGTCGGCCATGGGCCCCGGCTTTTGCTCCGAGCTGGTGCTCCTGAGGTGGGAGGACGGATGAGCGGGACCTTGCTCGGCGTCGACTCACGCATCGCCTACACGCTGCTGGTCGCGGTCATAGTGGCCCAACGCGTGTGGGAGCTCGGTGTTTCCAGGCGCCATCTGCGTGTGCTCGAGGGTCGCGGTGCGATAGAGGTCGGGGCCGGCCATTACCCGTGGATGGTGGCGCTCCACACCACCTTTCTCCTGTCGTGCGTGGTCGAGGTCTGGCTCCTCGATCGTCCCTGGCGTCCCCTTGTCGCGACGGCCGCGATGCTCGTCCTGGTCGCGGCGATCGCCCTTCGTTGGTGGACCCTCGCGACCCTCGGCGACCGTTGGACCACTCGTGTCCTCGTGGTCCCGGGCGAAGAGCTGGTCACCTCGGGACCGTACCGCTGGCTGCGCCACCCCAACTACCTGGTGGTCGTGATGGAGATTGCCGCGATCCCGATGGTGCACTGTGCCTGGTTGACGGCGGGAGTGTTCAGCATCGCCAATCTCGTCCTGCTCAAGGAACGAATCCGGGTCGAGGATGGTGCGCTGAGCCGGCTCGCAGCCAGGGGTGCCGGATGAGTGTTATCGACGGTATCACCGAGGTTGCACGAGTTCACCTTGGGTGGGCGGGGGAGCTGCGACCGGAGATGCGCCTGGTGGAAGACCTCGAGCTCGACTCGCTCAAGCGCCTGACCCTTGCCCTCGAGGTCGAGAACTACTTTCAGATCTGTCTCGACGAAGAGGGGGCAATCCTCACGGTCGGCGATCTGGCGGAGATCATCCGGGAGCGGCTCGATGAGTGACATTGTAACGCTCAACGGGTTGCTCGAGCTGGCGGCGGCGTCGGCGGAAGGGGGACTGAGGATCCTCGACCGGCGCGAACGCAGCCAATGGCTGCCGTGGTCCGAAATCCACGAACGGGCACGATCGGTCGCCGGCCGGCTTTGCGAGATTGGAATCCTGCCGGGCCAGCGGGTGGCGCTCATCTACCCGACCAGCGTGGGTTTCTTCGACGCCTTTTTCGGCGTTCTTCTTGCCGGTGGGGTTCCGGTCCCGCTCTACCCGCCGGTGCGTCTCGGGCGACTTGACGAGTACCACCAACGAACAGCGGCGATGCTGAGGGCGGTGGACGCCCGGCTGGTGCTGGCCGACAAGCGGGTTCGTCGGCTTCTCGGCCCGGCAGTCGAGGCGGCGCACCCTGCGCTCGGATGCCGAACCATCGAAGATCTTCCGCCGGCCGCATCGAGCTCGACGGTGGTGGGGGAGGGTGACCTCGCGCTCGTCCAGTTCTCGTCGGGCACGACGGTCGATCCCAAGCCGGTCGCCCTCAGCCACCGTGCGGTCGTGGCCCAGACGGTGCGTCTCAACGGGTTTTGGCCGGACTCGGGCGGTGTCGTCCACAGCGGCGCCAGCTGGTTGCCGCTGTACCACGACATGGGTTTGATCGGCTGTGTCTTCCCTGCACTCGAGCGCGGTGCGGCCTTGACCCTCATTCCGCCCGAGCTCTTTGTCGCCCGGCCCGCGGTGTGGTTGCGGACCATCTCGCGCTACCGGGCGACCGTCTCGCCGGCGCCCAATTTCGCGTTTGGATTGTGCGCCGATCGTATCCGTGACGAGGAGCTCGAGGGTGTCGACCTGTCGTCCTGGCGAGTCGCCCTCAACGGGGCCGAGCCCGTGGCGGCCGAGGTGCTGCGGCGCTTCCAGCGACGCTTTGCAGGCTGGGGCTTTCGCTCCGAGGCGCTGACCCCGGTCTACGGGCTGTCGGAGGCCTCTCTCGCGGTGACCTTCTCTGCGCTCGACCGGCCCTTCACCAGCCGGCGCTTCGACCGCGAGGCCCTGGCGGGGCGCTTCGAAGCGATCGATGATCCGACGGGTGTGGAGATCGTGTCAGTCGGTCGGCCGCTGCCGGACTTCGAGGTACAGATTGTCAATCGCGGGCGTCGTGAGCTGCCCGAGCGACGAGTCGGCCGCGTGATGGTTCGCGGCCCATCGCTGATGGAGGGTTATCTCGGCCTCGAACGGGCGACCGCTCGGGTCATGAGTTCGGGCTGGCTCGACACCGGCGATCTGGGTTTTTTTGCCGACGGCGATCTCTACCTCGCCGGCCGCGCCAAGGACGTCCTGATCCTGCGCGGTCGCAACCATTCACCGGTTGAGGTGGAGCACGCGGTCGACACGGTGGCCGGGGTGCGTACGGGTTGCGCCGCGGCCGCGTCCTTCATGGCGGAAGGCGCCGACCGCGAGCTGTTGATCGTGATGGTGGAGACCGGCAAGGGTGTATCCGCGAGTGAGTTTCCACGGATAGCCGAGGAAGTGTCGCGAGCGGTGTTGGCTGCGACCGGGCTCGATCCGGACCGCGTCGAGGTGCTGGATCCCGGCGCCCTTCCCCGCACCTCGTCGGGGAAGATCCGCCGCCGTGAGGCGCTCGAGCGCTGGCGCGCCGGCGCGCTCACAGCGCCCGCCGCGGTGACCCCGATTCGTCTGGTCGGCGCCGCGCTGCGGTCGTCGCTGGCAATGGCGCGGGCCGAGCGTCGGAGGGGTCATGGTTAACCCACACATCTTGCCGCCCTCGCTACAAAACCCGGTGAGATATGCGGGCTGACATCGTGATCGCGGGAGGGGGCCCGGCGGGGCTGGCCACCGCCATCGCGGCGCGCCTCGGGGGCTTCGAGGTCACTGTCCTCGACGGAGCCCGGCCGCCGATGGACAGGGCCTGCGGCGAGGGTCTGATGCCGGACGGGGTGATGGTCCTGGAAGGCCTCGGAGTGGATCTGCGAGAGGTGGACTCGTATCCGTTTCGCGGCATCCGCTACCTCGACGATCAGCGATCGGCTGAGGGGGTGTTCCCCGGTGCTTCCGGCCTCGGTATTCGCCGCACAGAGTTGCACCGCGCTCTCCGGCGTCGCGCAGAGGCACTCGACGTGGACCTGCGCTGGGGAGAGAGGGTGCGTGGTGTTTCAACCGACGGCTTCGAAACCGATCACGGCGCGGTTCGCGGGCGGTGGCTGGTCGGCGCCGACGGGCGCGCCTCGCGAGTCCGCAGGTGGTCGGGTCTCGACGGCCGCCCGGCACGTCGTCGGAGATTCGGCGTGCGCCGCCACTTCGATCTCGAGCCGTGGTCCGATCTGGTCGAGGTCTATTGGGCCGACGGCCGTGAGGCCTACGTGACGCCGGTAGGCGAGGGTCTGGTCGGGGTGGCGCTCTTGTGGTCCGGCGCTACCGCCACCTTCGACGATCTCCTCGCGAGCTTTCCGAGCCTTCGGCAGCGTCTCGAGAATGCGCCTGTAGCTTCGAAGGACCGTGGTGCAGGGCCCCTCGAACAGACGTGCCGCAGGGTGATCGACGGCAACCTCGCCCTGGTCGGGGACGCCTCCGGCTCCCGCGATGCGATCACCGGCGAGGGGCTCGCGCTTTCCTTTCGCCAGGCTGTGGCCCTTGTCGAGGCGATGGCCGCCGGTGATCTCGAACCCTATGTCGCCGCCCACCGTCGCATTGTTCGCTTCCCCAACGCGATCACACGGCTCCTGCTGCTGGTCGAGCGGCACCCGCGGCTACGGCGCCGCGTCATGCGGTCGCTCGCCGCCGATGAAAAACTGATGTCGCGCTTCCTGGCCTTGAAGATGAGGGTCGGGGGGCCTCGTGTGCTCGGTTCCGGCGGCTTGCTGCCGCTCGCAGCGGCAGCCCTTCG
>SDBS01005290.1_pt1 | contig 12606 bp, 11 predicted proteins | sample 2277091 | NCBI WGS metagenome assembly SDBS01 (sample SAMN10404972, study PRJNA504765) | marine sediment metagenome | isolation source: marine sediment core GS10_PC15, 163 cmbsf | place: Arctic Ocean: Southern Knipovich Ridge | collected 2010 | reverse complement strand
CTCTAAACTATAATAATATTACTATAACAGATGGTAAGTATGAAAAAAAAGAAAGAACCATATCCAACTGTGTTCACCAGTTTTTCAGATGAAGAAATTGATAAACTATTAAAAGATGATGAGGATAAGCCCATGACAAAGAAGAATGAAAAAACATCAGATAAAAAGGCAAGAGCGATAAAGAAGTCTCTAACACCAGAAGATATAGCCAGGATGATAGAGGAGTGGGATGATAAAACTACTGGTGAGTGGGCAGATGAATTTGGTGTTTCATATCAGACGGTGTTAAAGATGGCAGAGGTTATTCGTAAAGAGGATAAGACTTTATGCCCGAAGAAAAAAGCAAAACCAAGGACAAGAGTAGATATAGCCAAAGCAGGTATAGCGTTGTATAAGAAAGAACATGGTAAAAAATAACGTGAAAAAATTGGCCAGCCTCGGCAAATAAATTTTATATTTTTTATTGCGTCCCCTGGGAAGCCGTAGAAGTGTAATTACAGCAAAGACGAAATCCCATCCAAATTGTAATACCAGCGTAATTACAGAATGTTAGAAATTACGCCAAGTGTAATTGACACACCTGTCATATCGTCCATCCAGTGTAATGAAAACCACAAGGAAATAGAGCGTTAATAGGGGAAAAGCAGTTTATTATGGCATCGGAACAGCCAGCGTTAAGTCCCAAGATGACAGTCCATCCCCGCAGCCCTCTATCCAATCGGTTTAACATTTTCCGTATGTACGGAAATCATAAAATATCGCTGGTGCAGAATTCTGCACATGTGAATTTACAGCGATGTCAAAAAGCAGTGGTAGACCGTCAATAGTATCGTCATTTTCAACTTACTGAGAATTAAACAGATAATGATAATGACGATGGTTTAATGAATTGTATTATTTAAATCTGTTTTTTTTCTTAATCGTGCACATACTGGGCACCAACTTCCCCTTTGTATACTATTTGGTGTGGCCATCCATTTGTGCCCATCCATACAACGCCATCCAAGTTTTGTATGAATATTTATATATTTAGCAGATAAACACTCGCCATCTCTTTCATTTGCTATTTTTTTACAGAATTCTATTGATTTAGGTCTATTTCCGGCACAAATAGGACACCAGGTACCATTTTTTATATGAGCAGGGGTGGCGTCCCACTGATGCCCTTTCTCACACTTCCATCTGAGCTTTTCACGATTGTTTACATAATCCGTTGATAAACATTCTCCATTCCTCTGTTCAGCAATAGCCTTTAATTCCTCCAAAGTAAGATGGACATTTCCACTACAATAGGGACACCATACATTTCTCTTAAGATGGTCTGCTCTGGCATACCAAATATGCCCTCTGTCGCATCTAACTTTAAAAAGGGATTTACCTCCCTCATATTTTCCTTCAAGCAATTTCCCGCCTTTTGATAGAATCGCAGATAATATTGTTTCTATTTCATTATTTGTATAAATTTTATCAGCATCAACTACAATATATTCAATATTATTAGGAATTAACACCCCTAATGATTTACCTTCTCTTTTAATAAACTTTCGAAGATTTAAAACCTTTTCTTTTAGAGTAGCCTTTTCCAAAACAAGATATGGTATTTGAAAGAGTTTAACTCCGTGATTTCGGCAAAGTTCCTTTTTTATCTCATCGTCCTCTTGTCGTTTTTTAAAGGAGCTTCTACTTTTTTGGCTTAAGTATGTATCTTGGCTATAATGCTGTATGCCTTGATACTCAAAAGCGATGCCAAGTTTTTCACAATAGCCATCTAATTGCATCACATGACCAGATTTATTTCGAAGCCAATCGGACCATGAGGGAGGAAATTTGTTATTAAAAAGATTTTCAAAAAATATTCGACATAGATTTTCCGATTTTGAAGTATTGCATACCGGGCACCAAGTTCCACGTTTAACTGCGTCTGGTATCGCTTCCCATATATGTTCCTTTGAACACATCCATTTAAGCTTTGTATCAGTATTAATGTAAACATCAGAAAGACATTTTCCTCCTCTTGCTTGGGCTAAAGTTTTCATTTCCTCTATGCCTGATCGTTGCTTTTGTGCTCTCCTTTCAATTCCACAAACAGGGCACCATCTCCCTCGTTTTATATTGTTTGGTATAGCTTCCCATTCATGTCCGTATTTACATTTCCACTTCAAATGGGTGTGAGTATTAAAATAAATATTTGAAAGGCAGAGACCCCCACGCTGTGCGGCAATCTTATGCATTTGATCTATTGTTAATTTTTTTGCCATCTGTATAAAGACTATCTCCATTAAACAATAATTTCAAACGGTGAGACTGGGTCTGGGGAACGGTTTCAATCAAATACAAAATTAAATCATTTGACATGTGCAGATGTCTTGCCTTTATCAATGCTCACATTCATCCCAGTCAGATTGAAGATTGCTTTAGGCAATCACAACAATACCAAATATTATCCCCTAATACAAATACCAATCCTCTCTATAAATACTACTATCTACCAACCTACCTACCATGACTAATACCTTTTCCTCTAAACGCTTATTGGATAAGGGTTTAAAAACTTCAACGATAATTTACACCTTTACAGCGAGGCTAAAAAGCAGTCAGGATGGTTCTATCTGGTAGACCGTCATTAGTATCGTCATTTTCAACTTACTGGGAATTAAACAGATAATGATAATGACGACGATGACGATGTTTTAAGCATAAATGATTTCCATGCATATGGAAACCGTGTTTAAAGTTTGGTTCATTTGAGTTCCCGGAACTTTTTGAACCATTCTATCGTTCAGGATAAGTTTCCGATTGTTGATTTCAAACCCCAATCAATACAGCTTACGAGATGGCATAGATGCTTGATGAAAGGCAGTAATCGTAAATTGTTGGTAGCTATGTGGCATCCATATCTCTAAAGGCTTTCCCACAATTGTGGCAATAATCGCCAGTGGTACCATCCCGAAGAACTGCTTGATGGAAATCCCATTTGCCACACTGTGGGCATTGTTTCTTTCCTTCATTTTTAAGCTTGGCAAATTCTATCTCTTTGGTTATTTCTGCAATGCGAGTTTTTATTAAATCTTCTACCACATCGGGGTCAAATTCTTCCCCGCAGAAGCGACACTTTTGAGCCTCAAGCTTTATAGACTCTGCACAAACAGGACACTTTTTCGTCTCGTTTTCAAGGGAGATATCTTCAATTTTTGTAGGCAACTGGATTTCGGTTGCCGAATCGGGGTGTTCTACGAGCATTTTTTTTGCGGCAGGTGCTTCAAGAGGAATCATAGTGGGATTACCACAATAAGGACACACCTTTTTTTTACTTGTAAGACGCCATAGTGAATAAATGATTCCAGGTACAATTAAAAAGAGCCAGAGTACGAGCTCTATAAGGCAACCACCCTGTGTTACAAGTTTTGGCTTTCCTGTTTTTCCACATGATGTACAAAATTGTTCTGCCATAGAAACCTCCTTTGCAGATATCCAGAAGTCTAGGTTGCTGTCAAATCACGTTTGTTTAGGGCATTTCACGATACCTGCCTTTATCAATACTCGCTTTAATCCAAGTTTAATTAAAATTTCATTATGTAATCGCAATATTATCAGACATTAGCTTTAATGTCAAATGTTCCACCATCCAGACCGTCGACAATCAATCCCACCAAATCAAGGTTAGATCATCAAACCTTGAAAAAAAGCCAGGTTAAATACCGTCCATACATTTGGCCGGCGCTGGCCAAAACCAGGTTGACCATCCTGAAAGTGTATCTCATGAAATACACGATAAGGTTTCCGTACGTACGGAAATTTTTGTCGGGGCGAAAAGTTTGATAATGTCTTTGACACAAGAACAGGATAAAACTATTACTATCTATGAACCAGAGGCGATTATGACTACTTACAAAGACCTAAAATCAGCGAAATACATCGATGCCACTATCAACTTTGCAGAGGGTCTCCTAGGCATCAATTTCAAGCGCACTGGGAACAATCGATATAGTGCCTATTGTCCGTTCCACCACGATACAAAGGATAGTTTCAGGGTGTATGTCGATGGTGAAGATGAGGTCAAGTTCCACTGCTTTGGCGAGTGTAATATTAATTGGGACATTTACGATGTCATCATGGTCAGGAATAAATGCAGTTTCCGGCAGGCACAGCAAACATTAGCTGATTTTTTAGGCATCAAAGATTTCAAACCTTACGGGGGTAAATCCACAAGCATCCCTGACTTTGACCAATTAAAGGAACCAGACGAACCCATTGACTTTGCCGAGCCTGAGAAACTTGCCCCGGAGATCATAGATGCTCTCCGTGATGCTTCCGTTTTTTACAATAAGATGCTCATCAACAATGAAGACCGATTTAATAAAGTCTACGCATATCTTCACCGCCGGGGTGTGGATACAGATTTAATTCAAAAATTCAACATCGGCTTTGCCCCAACACTAAAAGATGAAGAATATCTCGGCAGGGCACTTATCTGGAACTATCTGGACAGGTTTAATGCTGACTATAAGGAGTTCTACCCCTTTTACAAGGGAAGCGTGGTTAGATTGTTAACCGACAGTACATTTTATTGGCAGTTCATTGATTTCAGTAAGCACTGTGCGTTTAGAAGGAATTACGCTGACTATTTCGCTGGCCGGATTACCTTCCCTATCTACAACATCGATGGACAGGTTCACGGCATTATCGGCAGACGGCCTGACAACCGGAAAAACGCCATCCAATGGATGAAACAGCAGACAGAAGACACTTTTATCACAACCAAGGGCTGGCTTTACGGCATCGACAAAGCCCACCGCTATATCAGCCATTACAAGACGGTCATCCTGGTTGAAGGCATCTTTGATTATTTCGCTTTTTACCATCTGCTTCAAGACATGCACAGACCGATAATCGTTTCGACCTTAGGTTCAAATTTGACGGACGAGGTTAAAGGCATTCTCAAAGAGCTTGGCATTGAAAATTTCATAGTAGCTTACGATTGGGACGCAACCGGAAAGAAAGCAATAGCCAAAATAGCAAGGGATATCGGCGGTACGGTACATTATCTTGGTGGAATGACCGAAGGACAAGACCCGGCTGATAAATTAAAGGGCGTGGTCAATGCTATAAGCGGGTTTTCCCTTCAACACCTAATGACTTCCGCAAAGAGGATACAGAGAACGACAGATAAACCCATCTTCATATCACACATAACAACCGGGAAACCGGATAAAAGGGAGGTTGTATTCAAGCCAGAGACCTTTTTGGAAGATGAAATCATTCCCGCACTGCCAGGAGAAACCGAAACAAAAACAGTCAAAGAATATTATTATAGCATTGAGGATCTTCTGCCATTACTGTCCTACGATCACCGAAATAAATCGGCGCTGGATAAAACACTATACGAAATCATCAAACTATTAGAAGCCAGACCAGAAAAGCCAAATTCTGATAGATGCTTCACAATACCAGCGAACTTTCTAATGACCGAAGCGTATGATGATTTGGGGGCATCGATCATCCTCTGGTTGAGAATAGTCATTGAACAGCAATCCAGAAAACGGAAAATCCAGGAAACCGATAGAACGTTGGCAGAATGGTTAAAAACATCACGTGCTACCATCAGCTCATATAAGCGCAAACTCAAAGACCTGGGCTATCTAAACATTGATACGAGCAAGAAACTTCAAACACTATCCGTGAGATACTTTTCCAAACAGTAAACCATCCATCTGTCATGTCCATCATCCAGTATCATACACACCTGCATCCCACAGAATACAGCCCGCGTGTTTTATTAAAGGGGAAATATCTTAATAAAATAGTAATTATCTGTAATATTATACGAATGTTATATGTGATTTTCTCAGTATGACCTGTCAACTGCGAACAAGATTATCAGGGATTTAATGCTGCCCAGGTGATTGAATACAGTATATCGCAGCACTGGAACAGACCAGCATTCGTTCCAAGATGACAGACCATTCACGCATACCTCTATCCAGCCAATTTATCTTTTTCCGTATGTACGGAAATCATGCCGGATAAAAGTCATAGATAAATATTAAGGCAGAGACAGGTGGTAAGACTATTCCCAATATCCACGACTTGATTCTGAAGGAGACTTTATCAACCTTCGATGGAGTTGAGAGAAAAATAAGACAAGCTTCAATTTATGAACGTTATCAAATTATATTTCAGGTATTGTAGAATATAAATTATGTTAACAGCTTGAATTTATTGTTCAGATAGGCTCGTTCTGCTCTCGTAAAAGGATAATATGAATTAGAATTATAACGAATGTAGGCCTTTTTGAAGGTATAAGATCCAGAGATAATGACAGCACTTACTTTTTTACATTCCTCTGTACGAAAAGATAAATTTAATTGCCATTGTGAAGTTTTAAAATCTGCACCCAATGATGGCAGCCCTATGATTAGCAGTGTTGGTCCTTCTGCAAGTGCAAGTTGCTTGCCCATAGTGGTTTTTTCTAATATTTTATTTTCAACTTGTTTCTCCATCTTGTCAGTTGACATTGTGGAATAACCTACCAATCGTTTTGATATAAGTGTGGCTTCAACAAATATATCTCTATCTTCAATTTTTATCTTGGCATCAACGTTAGAGCCTGAATCTTGTACAATCTTGACGTCAATATCTTTCAATTTTGAATCAATTGCAAAAGTTCCGCAAGAAATAATTTCAAATAATGTTTCACGAACTGCCGAGGGATTCTCATTGCAAATTGTTATCAATTTATTATGAATGCTTCTTTTCTTTTTTGTAATCGAATCTATTGCGTCAACTAAATTATCTAACTCTAATAAATCTATACGATTAGTACGAAGATCTAAAAATAACTCTGATTTATGTGAATGAAATGATGGTACTGGTTTTGCGTCTCTATATTTTTTTTGAAAACTATTAATTTCAGCATTTATTTGAGAAATCCAAGATGTTCCGAGTACATCTTGCAAAAGTGTACAGCAGCAATTTTCAATATCATCAGAAATGCCTAAAAGGTCAGATCGAAGATATTCGCAGTACTCTTCAATAGTTAACATTTTAATTATTACCCATTAATAATATTTTGATAAAGATTGAATTTGATTAGCATTATCAAACATTATCCTCGAATGTCAAATACCATTATCCACTCTATTATGCAATTAACCCCACCAAATCAAGGTTAGGTCATCAAACCTTGAAAATTAGTTGAGTTAAATACTGTCCAGGCGTTTGGCCAGCGCTGGTCAAAAAACAGGTTGATCATCCTGAAAGTGTATCTCATGAGATACAAGGTAGGGTTTCCGTATACGGAAAATACGGTTTAATGTGATTGAAGCGGTCAAGATTGTTAGGTATGATAATAATAGAGTTCCGTTGACGGAAATTTTCAACGATGGGGAGAGAAAGCTTTTGTTAAAAAAAAAAGAAGGGAATGAGAGACTATTATTATCTTATACCACCTACCCAAACCCAAATACCAAACTATCAGTAGAATTATCCATAACACACAATCCAATAGTAATCCAAACCCTATTACCATGACTAATACCTTTTCTCCTAAACCATTATTGGTGAAGGGCTTACAGAAATCATCAGATTTGGTAAAGAATGGTTTTTCTTGATATATTATACAACCGCCTAATTACTTCTCAAACTACTTCTTTCACAATCTAAATATACTCCACCAGACCTCCCAGGAGCGCCGTATACGGGCGTTCTCCATTCTATCCATACCCAAGCATGCCCCAGAGAGCTCACCATTTGTAAAACGATTTAATCGCTTCAAACGACCACGATGCTATGATGGTCGTACGTCTTATTTTCACTCCGGTATATTGTCTATGGCACCCATTGACCTTCATCGTGGTTTCGTTCGCTATTTTCACGGAAAAATTGTGTCAGGGACCATAAGGGGAATGCGTTATTTAATACGTTTTATTTGAAAAAATATAGCCCCGGCAGGTGGGGTCATTCAGAACCAAAGGATGTGATAGTCTGGAATAACCAGTCAATGAACTTTCGTATGAAGTAGCATCATCATAAACCATTAAACCAAGCAAGAGGGCGGTTAGTCTCTGTCATGGAGATTGACCGTCCTTTTTGCGTTTTGACCTATCCAACCAAAAGGAGGCCAGCTATGAAACAGATAAACCTGTTCAGTGTCCCGCACGACCAATCAGCCGGTAAGTTTGTTTCCATCTATCGCGTGTCCCTGATTAAAGATAAAAGCATCTCGTTTGGCCAGCAGCGGATGAACAATTCACAAGAGGCCCAAGCCATTATCCAGCAATTGATCAAGACACAGGGCCAGCCCGATCGGGAGCAGTTCTGCGTAATCCTGTTGAGTGCCAAGAACGAAATCATTGGCCTGAACATTGTTTCCATTGGTGGCCTGGCGTCGGCGTCGGTCTATCCTCGTGAAGTGCTCAAACCCGCTATCCTTGCCAATTCGGCAGCAATGATACTCTGTCATACCCACCCGAGCAATGACCTGCAGCCATCCCCCGAGGACATTGCCCTTACCAGGAGAATCGTTCAGGCGTCAGAGGTAATCGGCATCACGGTTCACGAGCACATCATCATCTCGATGGACGATGACCGGTATTACTCGTTTGCGGACAACGGCATTATCAAGAGGTTCTATGACGAGATAGGCTGAATCAAACAATAACAGCATTTTCAAAATGGAGCCATTTGCCCGCCCGCAAGTGGTTTTTTTATTTCGAAAGGAGGTGAAACAGCAATGGCGTACACGCCAGAATTATCATTGAAGGCATCCAGCACATTGAGACGGATTTCGTGGGCGATGGGTGTGCCGATGACCCAAGGCATAGAATTCGTGTTCGATTACCTGCCTCATATTCTGGACCGGAAAAAGGTCTGCCAAGGGTGCCGAGATAAATCGAGATGTTCAGGATGCGCTTTTCGCACCCGCACGCAAGATGAAAGGAGGTGATACCCAAACAAACAAGCGCCAATTAAAGTTTTGTAGCCAGTAGAAACCATATAATTTGAGCATAAAGGCGGTCTGTTTTTCGGAGCAGAGCGCCTTTTTTGCGTTTTGGAGAAAGGAGCATAAACAATGAATATCAGAGAATTACAGCAGTCATATGAAAGCAGGATTAAAGGCATGAGGGGATTTATTTATAAGCAGGCCAAGACGGATGAAGATTTGCGCCAGGAAGCGTGTATGGCGATGTGGCGGGGCTTAATTAAAGACCCAGACGCAACAGACGGCTTTATTATGAACCGTATCAGATGGCGACTTCAAGATGTTTGGAAAAACGGCACATCTGTGGATAAGCCCTATAAAAAGCGGGAGGACATTAAAATACTCAGGTTTGACCCGCAGGATTTCGAGAATGAGATTTACGCTGAATATCTCGCAGACAACCATCTGCCTTTGGATGAGCAGGTTATAGCCAAAGTAGACAGCGAGCGCTTTCTACAATCCCTGGATTACAATGAAATGGAGATTGTCAAATACAAAATAAAAGGCGTGTTTGACAGGGACATTATCAAGAAACTCCATATATCAGGCGAGCGGTATTACAAAATCAAATCTGGGGTTAGACCTAAAATCAAAGAATTCTTTTCAGCATAACAAGCACGGAGGTACAGCAATGAAAAATATAAACAACAACCAGTTCAGAGAGGATGAAATAGCTATTATGACCCACTGGGATAAGAAAAATGAAAGGTGGGTTAAATCTGTTTATCCGAAGGTTGGCGGGAGGCTGCGACTGGCACATGAGGAGAATGAGAAACTTTCAATCACCACAGAGATTATCAGATACGATGAAAACATTGCCGTTGTCAGTGCTGTCAGCATTACAAAGAAAGGCAGTTTCAAAGGTATTGGCATGGCTAGTGTTGAAAGAGATATGAAAATTGCGCCTGCTATTCTTGAACTTGCGGAGACCAGAGCTATTGCAAGGTCTTTAAGGTTCGCTGGCTTCGGTGTCGAGTACTGTTCGGCAGAGGAAATTTCACATCTTAATAATGTCAATGACAAAGGGACATTTGTCTCCGCCGGCAATGAGCCGTCCAATAAAGGTAAAATAAACAACCATCCAAAAGCGGAAGGCGGACAGAGCAATAACGTTGGAAATCCCCATCAAAGAAATGGCAATGGTCGTATAACACAGCGTCAATACGGTCTTATTCTTAAACTTATCCAGGAAAAAGGCATTTCTGAAAGAGACCTAAACAAATTATGTGTTGAGACATATGGCACTGTATCAGACTGTCTTTCCCGACCTGACGCTTCGAGTTTAATCCAAAATTTAATGACCAGAAAAAGAGAGGCTAATAATGAGGAAAAAGATAACTACGGCGGACGAATTGAAGAAGTTGCTTAAAGATAGAAGGGTAATTTTAGAATGCGGTGCCCGTTTTTTTATGTATTTCAGATTGTTATCCCTTATACTAACCATAGAGTTTATCAATTTGAATTTCCTTTGAATGTTATTTAGCATAGCATAAACTTATTTATTTAATAAAAACATGTTTTAGACTTGACAAACATAGTTTATGTATTAAATTTAAGTTATGATTTGAAAAGTTGTAATAAACAATTTCAAAGGAGGAATGAAATGTCAGTCAAGCCATATCAGGTAAAAATGGAACCCCAAGCACACGATAGGTTGAAGAAAAGAGCAAAACAGGTCGGTATAACCATTGGAGAAATGATACAAAATCTCTTGGCATCTTTTGAACTCCGCATGAAGAATGCCCACAAAACATTGGAGGATAACGAACGTATAGATGTTAGCAGTTTAGACAGCGTTGAAGTAGATACTGCCCTAATAAAAATACTTTTAACAAAGGATTACAGAGATTTAACAGATAAAGAGTTTGAGGAGGAGCAAATACGAGTTTTAAGTTCGCTCCGCAAAGACGAATGGAAACCAGAAATCAAGTTTGACGATATTTCTGATTATGAACCTTTTTTCACAAAGGAGGTATCTGAAAAATAACGCCATTCCTATCGGTGAATAGGAGAGCGCCATCTCTATAAACTGGCGGGGTTTAATTTTTACCCCATTATTACAGATACTCCTGATTACTTTGGGAAGCATCGACACGCTCGGTAGGACAATCGTGAGATTGTTCGTACCGGGCACATGGAAACACTAACAGATAAAGAAATAAAGGCATTAGCCGAAGAATTAAAACGGATAATACTAATCGAGCCCATTGGCAGATGGCTAACTATGGAAGAAGCCGTGAAGTATGCTGGAATTAAAACTAAAAAGACCATGAAGAAATGGTTAGATGAGGGCTATATCTATGGACATAAGCGGTCAGGTTCTTGGATTATAGACCGCCAGAGCATAGATGATTGGTATTTATCAGACAAATTATAGGAGGGTGATTATGGCCAGAATAAAGTATGGTTTGGCTGAACCTTACCTGTGGGCACATCCTAATGGCACTTATTATGCCTGTTGGAGGCAGGAAAATAGAAACCGCAGGAAATCATTAGGAACACAGGACGAGGTAAAAGCAAAAAGAAAATTCAGGAATTTTAAGCGTGATTTATTAGCAGGACGACTTACTCATATTGAAACAGGTGCCAAGAAAAAACTTTATGAGTTCGCTGACGAACTTATAGCGCATAAGGAAGCCACAACATCAGAAGCAACCGCTTATCTGTATGAAGTGGCTCTCAATAAAGCCAAAGCATGCTGGAAGGATATGCCATTACAGCATATTACAGGAAGGCACATTGATGCTTTGGTTCTTGATATGGTTAAAGAAAGTCTTGAGCCACCGACAATAAATAAAAACATCAGACATATAAAAGGCAGTTTGAATAAGGCGTATGAGTGGGATTACATCCCCAAACCCATCAAGTTTCCTAAACCATTGGAGGAGATAGAGAAAATTCGTTATTTCCCGGTTGAAGATTTACGGATATTATTTGCTGCAATTACGGATTTGGAGTTTGCAGATTTTTGCGAATTTTCTGCTTATTCGGCGTTAAGGATTAGCGAAATTATACGGCTTGCTCCTTCTGATGTAGATAATCCTGAAGGTTTTTTGCGTGTTTCAGAGGAACAGAAAAATAAAACTGAATTCAGAATACCCATCAACAAAAATATGAGAGCCATTATAGGCAGGTGCCTATTAAGAAGAAAAGGCAAATCTACCCTTTTCCGATTTAAGAAACGCAGCTGGCCTTCACAGAAGTTCAAAAAATGTGTCAGAAAAGCGGGATTAAAAGATAGTTATAGATTTCACGATTTACGGCATACTTATGGCAGTCATATGGCAATGGGAGGAAAGGATGTACTCACTATCAAGGAACTAATGAGACACAAAGATATAAGTAGCACTATGAAATATGCGAAATTATCGCCAGAACATTTGAAGGAAGCAAGCGAAGATTTGAACTATGGACCAATGCCAGTAGCAAAAAAGGACGATTAAAACTCTACAAATCCTCTACAACCCTACCTAACTATCTAAAATCACTAAACACAACCCAGTATTTTGAGTCCCGTGCGTCTACCAGTTTCACCACTCCGGCATTTGTTGTATTATGTAGAGGTTCCGAGATTTTACATTTTTTTACCTATACCCCTTGACAGGTAAAAAAGGGTAAAAAAGGGT